>ERZ808240.504-NODE-504-length-51426-cov-4.113897_pt1 | contig 51426 bp, 39 predicted proteins | sample MGYA00521084_ERZ808240 | MGnify/ENA primary metagenome ERZ808240 (study PRJEB31516, sample SAMN03275571) | gut metagenome | biome: mammalia-associated habitat; material: feces | host: Papio cynocephalus | place: Kenya | collected 2012-08-06 ...
GATAGAACAAAGAGAGTTATTCTTGAAGGTAAAAGCATGAAAGTGCTTGACAGAATACGGATGTAAATAATAAAATATTTAATGTGCAGTTTTGAAGGAATGATCATTAAGAGGCGTGAAGCCTCTTTTTTTTTGCAAACAATGATGTTTCAAAATATAACATTTGTAAAATATCTTTTGAAAATGGGCAATATTAATTGCCATTATAGACATTTTTTGATATAATATTGTACAAATAGTACGTGATTAATGGAGGATATAATATATGGAAACTAATATATTAATGGAAAGTGGTACTAATGAATTAGAAGTGCTTGAATTTATGGTTGGTGGAAACCATTATGGAATTAATGTTGCTAAGATTAAGGAGATAGTTCCATATAGTAAGGTAACTCCTGTACCTAATTCACATCCTTGTGTTGAAGGTGTGTTTATGCCAAGAGATCTTATGATAACAATAGTGGATCTTGCAAAGGTTATTAAGTGTAAGCCATCAGATGATATAACTAAGGATATGTTTATCATAACGAATTTCAATAAGCTTAATGTTGCATTTCATGTAGCTTCAGTAGTTGGAATTCACAGGGTATCATGGACTGACATTATTAAGCCTGATAGTACAATCAGCAGTGCTGACAGTGGTATAGCTACAGGTGTTGTTAAGATAGACGGACAACTTATTATCATACTTGATTTTGAAAGGATAGTTTCGGATATAAGTCCAGAAACAGGATTAAAGGTGTCTGATATAGACAAGCTTGAAGGAAGACCTAAGAATGAATCACATATAGTAATAGCAGAAGATTCACCTTTGCTTATGAAACTTATATCAGATTCACTTGTTAAATCAGGATATGATAACCTGACATTATGTGCTAATGGACAGGAAGCATGGGACTGTCTTACTAAGCTAAAGGATTCTGATGAGATGGATGTTGCCTGTGTTATAACAGACTTAGAGATGCCACTTATGGATGGACACAGACTTACAAAGCTTATAAAGACAGATGATAAGCTAAAAGAGATACCTGTTGTTATATTCTCTTCACTTATTAACGACCAGATGAGGGCTAAGGGTGAAGCATTAGGAGCAGATGTTCAGTTATCTAAGCCTGAAATAGGCTTATTAGTTAACGAAATAGACAAGCTTCTTAGAAAGTAAGATATATAATCAGGTAATCAATGATTATTCTGTTTGATAAATGGTGTTATCTTAATGATAACACCATTTGTATTTTATATATTACGAAATTTATGAATTAATGAGGTTATTATATGGATAACAATGATAAGGATATTAATATGAACGCAGATTGTAGTTCGCCAGAGCAGTTGTGCAGCACAATCAGAGAAGATATAGAAACATATGATGGCATACTTTTTGGTTTTGGAACAGAGCTGTTTAAACAGAAAAATGAAGATATTAATGATGTATTAGATAAGTTGGCTGAATATCTTAATCATAAAAATTGTTTTATAATATCTTCGATAAAAGAAGACACACTTAGAAAGTCCGGCTTAAACCAGAAAAGAATAGTATGTCCATATTTAGCTGAAACAGATAAAGAAACAGAGGATAAGCAATGGGAATTATATAATAAATGGTTATCCGGAACATTGGCTAAAAAACTTCTTGTAATAGAGTTAGGAGAGAACTTTAATAATCCTAATCTTATTAAGTGGCCATTTGAAAGAGTAGTTATGATTAATGATAAAGCACGTTTTTATAGAATACATAGCATGTTTTATCAGATACCTCCAGAGATAAAGGATAAATCAGTTACTTACAAATATGATTCATATGAAATATTAAAAATGCTTGTAAATATTGTTAAATAGATTACTTTATGGTAGTATCTTATATATATGTATAAAGGTGGTGGAATTGTGGCTGCAAACGAAGAAGATTATCTGGATGGTCTTTTAAAATCATTATCCGATAAGGAGAATGCAGATAAAGAATTAAAAGATGAAGAAGAAGAGGAAATTAAAGAACAGGTCAGGGAAGCTGTAGAAAAATCAAGCGAACCTAATAATAAGTTTGAAAATATATATGTTGATGATCCAGCAGAGAATGATGGCAAACAAGTAAGTGATGAGCATGTTGAGAAAGTCTTAAATGATGTTATGACTGTACCAAGAAAGATGGCTGCACCAGGGGTTGATGAATCTTACATAGTTGATGAACAACCTGAAGATGTAAAGGAAAATACAGTTACACCTGAGGAAGTAGCTAAGATTGCCAAAGAGAAAGAAAATGCTGAAAAAGTTGATGATACAGTTAAGAATTCAGAGGCTGAAAAAGCATTGGATAAGATGCTTGAGGAAACAGGAAAAGAAGAAACAGTCGGTTCTAATCTTAGCAAAGATGATGAGCTTGTTAAAGACATGAATCTTTCTGAAGGTGAAAAGGACAGACTGGTTAATATGAATCTTGATGATTTAATAGATGATGTTAATTCAGACAAAGATTCGGAAAATGAAAATGGAACATCAGCAGTTAATGATCTGCTTTCACAGATGGGACTTGAAAATGATGAAACAGCAGATACTGATAATTCAGAAGCTGCTTCATCAACTGAAATGTCAGAGGATAAGCAGACAACATCAGATTCTGCGGCAACATCAGGTGATGATGTCAAGAAACAGCTTGAAGATGAACTTAAAAATGTTAAAAAGAAAAAGAAAAAAGGACTTTTATCTGTTATTAAAGATATATTCTTTGAGAGCCTTGAAGATGATGCAGAAGGAACAGATAACAATCTGAAAAAGGCTGATAAAGCAGCTAAGAAGGCTGCCAGAAAAGCGGCAAAGGCGGTAAAGAAAACAAATAATGATTCAGATAAGGCTGCTTTAACACAGGAACAGCCGGCTAATAAAGAAAAATCTGATAATAACGTTGATAAAACTAAAGAGAAAGATGAAAATGAACTTCTTATTGAAGAAGTGTTCCATGGTAAAGATACTTTGGATGATTCAGCTGCACCTAAAAAAGGATTGATAGCAAAGATAAAATACAGAATCCAGCAGTTTAAAGCTAAACAGGCTAAAGAAGATAAAGCTGAAGAACAGCAGGAAGAAATAGAAAGACAGGAAAAAGAGCAGAAGACAGAAGCAAAGAAGGCACAGGCTAAAGAAAAGAAGCAAAAAGCTGCAGCCGATAAGGCAGCTAAGAAAGAACAGGCCAAGAAAGCAAAAGCAAACAAGCCAAAGAAAGAGAAAAAACCAAAGAAAGAAAAGGTAAAACAGCCACCAAAACCAGGTGATATAATTAGATTTAAACCAAAGTCAGTAGTTGTTTTTGTAATGCTTATTGCAGGTGTTATTGTATTAATCCAGGTATTTGGGTATGCTATCAATTATAGTAACAAGGTAAATCTCGCAAAGTCTTATTATGCTGAACAGGATTATGATAAAGCATATAACAGCTTAAGCGGAATGAAATTATCCGGCAATGAAGAGACTCTCTATAATCAGGCTAAGGTTGTTATGTATGTTCAGAGACAATATGAATCATATGAGAATTATGAGAAAATGAATATGCATACAGAAGCGCTTAATTCACTCATAAAGGGTATAGATAGATATCAGACTTATAGAAATGAAGCAAGGGATCTTGGTGTTGAAGACAAGATGACAGATGCTTATAATCTTATAATCAATGCATGTAAGAACAGATTCCAGATATCTGAGTCAGAAGCTATAGGTTTAGTTGAATTATCCAAGAGAGATTTTACAAGCTATTATTATAAGATAGAGGGCTATGGAGATTCAATAAAATAAATTAATCACGATTACATGAATTGCAAAGCAATACGGCAATCTGTAAACATTTATCAGAGGCAAATCCATTTTGCCTCTGATATCACATATATTGAATTGGAGAAGTTTTATTTAAAAGGAGTTGGATATGTTAGCAATTATCGATTATGATGCTGGTAACTTAAAGAGCGTTGAGAAGGCTCTTATATCGCTTGGAGAGGAAGTCGTTGTATCAAGAGATCCAGGTGAAATATTACAGGCAGACAAAGTTATTCTTCCTGGTGTAGGGGCATTTGGTGATGCTATGAATAATCTTGATCATTTTGGTCTGGTAGATACTATTAAGAAAGTTGTAGATAATAAAACCCCATTTCTTGGTATATGCCTTGGACTACAGTTATTATTTAAAGAAAGCGAGGAAACTCCAGGGGCAGAGGGGCTTGATATTCTTCCTGGTAAAATATTAAAGATACCAGCAGCAAAGGGAATAAAAATACCTCATATGGGATGGAATTCACTGGATGTTAAGCCAGGTGCCAGATTGTTTAAGGGACTTCCTGATAATCCATATGTATATTTTGTTCACTCATATTATCTTAAGGCAGATGATGATTCAATAGTTGCGGCTTCTACAGAATATTCGACTCATATTCATGCATCAGTGGAAAAAGATAATGTATTTGCTTGTCAGTTCCACCCAGAAAAGAGCAGTGAGTTAGGACTTAAAATACTTAAGAATTTTGCTGAATTATAGATTGGAGATAGTACATAATGTTTACTAAGAGAATAATACCTTGTCTTGATTGCAAAGATGGAAGAGTTGTTAAAGGAACTAATTTTGTTGATCTTAAAGATGCAGGAGATCCTGTTGAAGTAGCTGCCATGTATGATAAATCTGGTGCTGATGAGCTTGTATTTCTTGATATAACAGCTTCAAGTGATGGAAGAAATACAACAGTGGATCTTGTAAGAAAAGTGGCTGAAAAAGTGTTTATACCTTTTACAGTTGGCGGAGGAATAAGAAGCGTTGATGATTTCAAAGTGTTACTTAGAGAAGGTGCAGATAAAATATCTGTTAATTCGGCTGCAATTATGAATCCACAACTTATATCACAGGCTGCTGACAAGTTTGGAAGCCAGTGTGTTGTCGTAGCGATTGATGCTAAGCGACAACAGGACGGACATTGGAGTATATATAAGAATGGTGGAAGAGTTGATATGCACATGGATGCTGTTGAATGGGCCATGAAAGCAGAAAAACTCGGTGCTGGTGAAATATTGCTTACTAGTATGGACTGTGATGGAACTAAGTCAGGATACGATATTGAACTTACAAATGCTGTTGCATCAAATGTATCAATTCCAGTTATAGCATCAGGTGGTGCAGGTAAAATGGAGCATTTTTATGATGCATTTACTAAAGGTAAAGCAGATGCTGCACTTGCGGCTTCATTATTCCATTATAAAGAGATGAAAATCAAAGATCTTAAAAAATATCTTGCTGATAAAGGCATTCCTATGAGATTATAGTAGTTTAGAAAACGAATGCTGTTTGTTAGTGGTATAGGGATTTAAGAGATATTTACAATATTGAATTCATGTTGCGGCACACCAGATATGGATTCATATGTGTAAAAGTGTGCAGAAATGAGGATTATAATATTATGTCAATGATAACTGGTGATTGGCAGGAAGCATTAAGTGGAGAGTTTAAGAAGGATTATTATAAGAAATTATATACATTTGTAAAGGATGAATATAGCAGATGTGTTGTATATCCTCCAGCAGATGATATATTTAATGCATTTCATTTCACACCATTAAAAGATGTAAAGGTACTTATACTTGGACAGGATCCATATCATGAAGTGAATCAGGCACATGGTCTTAGTTTTTCGGTACTTCCAGGTAATCCTATACCTAAGTCGTTACAGAATATTTATAAAGAATTGCAGAGCGATATAGGCTGTTATTATCCTAATAATGGATATTTGAAAAAATGGGCAGATCAGGGTGTTCTTATGCTTAATACAGTACTTACTGTGAGAGCACATGCTGCATTTTCACATAAGGGAAGAGGATGGGAGCAGTTCACAGATGCTGTAATCAATGCTGTAAATGCCCAGGACAGGCCAATAGTATATATGCTATGGGGAAATTCGGCAAAGGATAAAATCCCTATGTTAACCAATCCAAAGCATCTCATACTTACAAGTGCACACCCAAGTCCACTGTCAGCCAACAGAGGCTTCTTTGGATGTAAACATTTCAGTAAATGCAATGAGTTTCTTGAAAGCCATGGCCTAACCCCCATAGACTGGCAAATCGAAAATATATAAATATGAGCCGTGCCAGTATAAAAATAATAGAGTCCTCTTTTATGCAAGCATAAAAGAGGACTCTATTATTTTTATACTGATAGGGCGAAAGCCCGTAGTCCAAGAAAACAAAGTTTTCTTGGACTTAGCACGGCGAGAAAGTAGAGAAAAATGCTTGCATAAAAGAGGACTCTATTATTTTTATACTGATAGGGCGAAAGCCCGTAGTCCAAGAAAACAAAGTTTTCTTGGACTTAGCACGGCGAGAAAGTAGAGAAAAATGCTTGCATAAAAGAGGACTCTATTATTTTTATACTGATAGGGCGAAAGCCCGTAGTCCAAGAAAACAAAGTTTTCTTGGACTTAGCACGGCGAGAAAGTGAAGTGGATGAAGGAAATAGTGCAAAGAAAGAATATAAGAAAGCACTCAGTTAGTTACAAGCTTTATAAAGCGTACAACTAACTGAGTGCTTTCTTTATTCAATATCTGCAAATGAAACTAACTGTTAATCTACCAGTTAATATATAACTGGTAAAATGATATCACAGCCTACTCATTATTCGTCAAAATCTTCTTCAGATCCAGCAACAGCGCCGATAACTGATATAATAACAACAACGGCAAATATTGAAACTGCAACACCTATAATAGGTCCTAAAAATAATAAAAAGTTCATATGCTTATCCTCCGAATATTCTTTTATTATTATACAACTTTTTTATAATAAGTCAAAATTAATTAGAAAAATCTGGTAGAAAAGTGCAATAATTCAAAGTTATAAAAATGCTATTAAATACGTAAACTTATTCAGCCGACTTTTGAAGGTTCTTATTAGCAGTTGCCAGCATGAGCTTGATTCTGTTAAGCTGGTTAACCTCAGAAGCACCAGGGTCGTAATCAACTGCTATTATGTTGGCTTCAGGGAAGGCAGCACGCAATTCCTTGATAACCCCTTTACCTACAATGTGGTTTGGTAAACATGCGAATGGCTGGCAGCATACAATATTACTTGCTCCATTATGTATGAGTTCTATCATTTCACCAGTAAGAAGCCATCCTTCACCTGTCTGGTTACCAAGCGATACAAGGTCTTTTGCAAGAGCAGCGGTATCTTTGATAGATGCAGGTGCATCGAAACGCTTGCTGTCTGCAAGTGCCTGGTTGCCGGCTTTTCTGAACCATTCAAGAATCTTTATGACTGTATTGTTAATAAATGCAGACTTGCCAGAAGTACCAAGGTACTTGTGTTTAAAGTTAGCATTTTCAGCACAGTATAGAAGAAATCCCATGAGGTCAGGAACAACAGCTTCTGCCCCTTCAGCTTCAAGAAGGTCTACAAGGTAATTATTAGCCGCAGGAAGGAATTTAACAAGAATCTCACCTACAACACCAACTCTTGGTTTCTTTATATCAAGTAATTCGATATTATCAAAATCCTTAACAATAGCACGAAGATTATTGTTAAAATCTTTCATTTTAACTTTATCCTGTGTAATCTGTTTGATACATATTTCTTTCCAGTGTTCATGAAGGGCATTGACAGAACCAGGTACTTTTTCATAAGGTCTTGTTCTGTATACAACATTCATAAATACATCACCATATTCTATAGCCATCATAGCTTTCTTTAACATTTTAAGGTCGTACTTGAATCCAGAATTAGTCTCAAGTCCTTGTGCACTAAGAGAGATAACTGGTATATAACCAAGGTTAGCTTTTTCAAGGGCACGTCTGATAAATCCGATGTAGTTAGATGCACGACATCCTCCACCAGTCTGTGTGATTATGATTGCAGTCTTTGAAAGGTCATATTTACCAGAAAGCACAGCATTCATAATCTGACCGACAACCATTAGGGAAGGGTAGCATGCATCATTGTTTACGTACTTGAGTCCCACATCAACAGATGACTTGTTATCGTTGTCAAGTACTTCAAAGTTGTAACCACATGAGTTAAGAGCAGGTTCTAACAGGTCAAAATGTATAGGTGACATCTGAGGACATAGAATAGTATAATTCTTTCTCATCTCAGGTGTGAACTCAACACGGTTATAAGCAGATGAAACAAGTGTACGTTTATAATTCTTCTTATCACGTACCTTAAGGGCAGCTATAAGTGATCTTACACGTATACGTGCAGCACCAAGGTTATTAACCTCATCTATCTTTAATACGGTATATATCTTTCCTGATTTGGTTAATATATCGTTGACAGCATCAGTTGTTACAGCATCAAGACCACATCCGAATGAGTTAAGCTGTATAAGATCCAGATTATCCTGAGTCTTAACAAAGCTTGCAGCAGCGTACAATCTTGAATGATACATCCACTGATCCATAACAATAAGCGGACGTTCAACAGTTCCAAGGTGAGCAACACTGTCTTCTGTTAATACAGCTATGCCATATGAATTGATAAGTTCAGGTATACCATGGTTAATCTCAGGGTCTATATGATATGGACGTCCAGCAAGAACAATACCACGTTTGTTATTATCCTTTAAATACTTGATGACTTCTTCACCCTTTTTATGCATATCCTCTCTTGACTTCATAAGCTCTTTCCAAGCATCAGAAACAGCAGCCTTAATCTCGCCAGATGGAATGTCAGGGAATTCCTCATGTAATCTTTTGGCAAGAATCTCTTCACTTTCGAAAGAAAGAAATGGGTTTCTGAAATCAATATTTTCTGATTTAATTTCCTCAACATTGTTCTTAATGTTTTCAGCATATGAAGTAACAATAGGGCAGTTATAATGGTTGTTAGTACCATCTATTTCTTTGTGTTCGTAAGGAACACAAGGGTAGAATATAAACTTAATGCCTTTCTTAATAAGCCAGCTAATGTGTCCATGAGCCAGTTTAGCTGGATAACACTCTGATTCAGATGGTATAGATTCTATACCAAGTTCATATATCTTTCTTGTTGACTGTGGTGAAAGAACAACTTTGTAGCCAAGCTTAGTAAAGAAAGTGAACCAGAAAGGATAGTTCTCATACATATTAAGTACTCTTGGTATGCCAACAACACCTCTGACAGCAAGGTCAGCAGACAATGGTTCATAATCAAATAATCTGTGGAACTTGTAATCAAAAAGATTAGGCGCATGTTCTTTGTTACGTTCTTTTCCAAGACCACGTTCGCATCTGTTACCCGTTATGAAAGAGCGTCCACCAGAGAACTTGTTGATAGTAAGATGGCAGCTGTTAGTACATCCTTTACATCTTGTAAGTGTAGTTTCGTATGTAAGGCTGTTAATCTTATCAATTGAGAGCATAGTTGATTCTGATATTCCGTCATAACGCTCTCTTGCAATAAGAGCAGCTCCGAAAGCTCCCATTATACCTGCAATATCAGGTCTTATGGCATTAACTCCTGTTATTTTTTCAAAGCTTCTTAATACAGCATCGTTATAAAATGTTCCACCCTGTACAACGATATGTTTTCCCAGGTCAGAAGGGTCAGCAATCTTTATAACCTTGTATAACGCATTTTTGATGACAGAATATGCAAGCCCTGCTGATATATCAGATACCTCTGCACCTTCTTTCTGTGCCTGTTTAACCTTGGAATTCATAAATACAGTACATCTTGTACCAAGGTCAATTGGATGTGCAGCAAAAAGAGCTGCCTTTGCAAAATCCTGTACAGAGTAGTTAAGGGACTTTGCAAATGTCTCTATAAATGAACCACATCCTGATGAGCATGCTTCGTTAAGCTGGACGCTGTCTACAGTCTGGTTTTTAATCTTAATACACTTCATATCCTGACCACCAATATCGATGATACAGTCAACATCAGGGTCAAAAAATGCTGCAGCGTAGAAATGCGATACGGTTTCCACCTCACCCTCGTCAAGCATAAGAGCAGACTTTATAAGAGCTTCTCCATATCCTGTAGAACATGCCTGTACAATCTTTGCTTTAGGTGGAAGTTTGGTATATATCTCCTTGATTGATTTAATAGTAGTAGCAAGTGGAGAGCCGTTGTTGCTTGAGTAGAATGAATAAAGCAGATTACCATCTTCATCTACAAGAGCAACTTTGGTAGTAGTTGAGCCGGCATCAATACCAAGATAGCAGTTGCCTTCATATGAAGCTATATCAGCTGTTTTTACATGATGTGCACTATGTCTTTTTATAAAGTCATTATATGCAAGCTGATCTGCAAAAAGTGGTTCCATACGTTCAACTTCAAAGTCTAGTTTTATCTTTCCCTGAAGACGTTTTATTATGTCAGATACATCAACACACACATTTTTATCATAGTTCATCGCAGAACCAACAGCAGCGAAAAGGTGAGAGTGTTCCGGAGCTATAGTCTGTTCGGGTGTAAGACTTAATGTACGTACAAATGCCTGCTTTAATTCTGAAAGGAAGTGAAGAGGACCTCCAAGGAAAGCTACATTACCACGTATTGGTTTTCCACAGGCAAGACCAGAAATAGTCTGATTAACTACAGCCTGGAATATAGATGCAGACAAATCTTCCTTGGTTGCACCTTCGTTAATAAGAGGCTGTATATCAGATTTGGCAAATACACCACATCTGGCAGCGATAGGATAAATTGATTTGTAGTGCTTGGCATATTCATTAAGACCAGAAGCATCTGTTTGCAAAAGTGTAGCCATCTGGTCTATGAAAGAACCTGTACCACCAGCACAGATACCATTCATACGCTGGTCTATACCGTTAGTGAAATATATGATTTTGGCATCTTCGCCACCAAGCTCGATAGCAACGTCACACTGTGGAGCATAGTCCTGAAGGGCAGTTGAAACAGCAACAACTTCCTGGGTGAACGGAACTTCAAGATGCTTGGCAAGCGTAAGACCGCCTGAACCAGTTATAACAGGGTATACTTCGAATTCACCAAGCTGTGCCACGGCCTTTTCAAGCAGTCCCTGCAAAGTTTCCTGGATATTGGCAAAATGTCTTTCATAATCTGAAAATAAAATATTATTATCATCATCAAGAATTGCGATCTTTACTGTTGTTGAACCAATATCAATACCTAATCTGTATTTATTCATATTCATTACGGCAGAGCCGTCCTCCTTGTTTTAGTAATATATAAATGTGGGTCATAAATATTCATGCCTCACAGATGTAAATATAAAGTATTCCAAAATTATAATAATGTCGATATGTCGAAAAATGAAGAATAATTTCGAATAAATTACAACTGACATATTATATAAGAAATAACAGAATAATTCAACACTATTGGTATGACTGTTTATATAAAATTAATAATACTAAAATGAGAACTTAATTGACAAAGGAATTCATTATTTTTATACTTTGTTTATATGATGTATATCGTATTATTATAATTAGTGATACATATCGTGGCTTCAGAAATATGTGTACTGGCATTTATGAATCGAGAGTATTTATGTGTCCATACCATAATTTGGAAAGTTATTGCTATGATAACTGTTTCACAGAAACGAGGAATTGAATGAATTGGTTTTCAAAATTTGAAAGAAAGTATTCAAAGTATGCAATAAAGAATCTTATGATTTATATTATTATATTGTATGCTGTCGGGTTTGTGTTTGAAGTGTTTGCACCAGGTGTATACAGTGCATATCTTTCACTTGATTTTTCCAAAATATTTGCGGGACAGATATGGCGTCTTGTCACATTTATAATACAACCGCCTTCTACAAGTATTATTTTTGTGTTCTTTTCACTGTATTTTTATTATCTTATAGGTACTGTTCTTGAAAATATATGGGGAGCGTTTAAGTTTAATGTATATTTCTTTTCGGGGGTATTGTTAAATATAGTTGCAGCGCTTATAATATATCTTATATTTGGTATCAGCTTTAATATGAGCACACATTATATAAATCTTGCTTTGTTTATGGCTTTTGCCATGGAACAGCCAGATATGGAGGTATTGCTTTTCTTTATCATACCTATAAAGATAAAGTGGATGGCATTACTTGACGGAATAGTATTCGGAATAACCATAATATGTGGTTTTGCAGTACCTACGATGGCAGCAGGAGGTTCAAGTGCAGGATATGCCATGTGGCAGGGACTGTATAATGCTGGTCTGTTATCAGGAAGCAGTATGGGATGTTATGCTAATGCTATTGCAGCACTTGTGTCTATGCTTAATTTCATAGTGTTTATGATAGTATCAAGGAAAACTCCTTATAAGTCATCAACACAAAGAAATTACAATAAGGCGATGTATACAGCTAAGAAAGCAGAAAAAAACAGAATGAATGGTAAGAAACCATCGTTTAATGAAAAGGTATACAATGCTAATAGTGAAAAATCCACATGGGACAGTGCCAATAAGCCATACAGACCAGTACGTAACGGTCAGCCTAAGCATAGATGTGCAGTGTGTGGAAGGACAGAATTAGATGATGAGAATCTTGTATTCAGATTCTGTTCAAAGTGTGTTGGCAATTATGAATATTGTAATGATCATTTATATACACATATTCATATTACTGGTAATAACAATCAGGCAAAATAATAAATTATCTGCAATATGGCATAATATTTTAAAGCTAAATATAATATATCAATATTGATTAAGATATATCTGGTTTACTTTGATTATTTGTAAATAATTGCTATTGCTATTTTTAGTGTTATTAAGTATAATTGGCTGGATTGTTTTGTTTTTTATTAATTTATTTAATTTTGGAGGTTAGAATGAAAAAGACTAAGATTATATGTACTATGGGTCCTAACACTAATGACAGGGAACTTATAAAGCAGCTTGCATTAAACGGTATGGATATAGCAAGATTCAACTTCTCTCATGGTGATCATGAAGAGCAGGCTGGTCGTTTTGCATTAGTTAAGAGTGTAAGGGAAGAAATAAACAAGCCTATAGCTACACTTCTTGATACAAAGGGACCAGAAATAAGAACTGGTGTCCTTAAGGATGATAAAAAGGTTACTCTTAAAGAAGGTCAGAAGTTTACTCTTACAACAAGAGAAGTTGTAGGTGATGATACTATAGATATGATTACATATGCAGGACTTCCAGCAGATGTAGACAATGGTAATACAATTCTTATTGATGATGGTCTTATTGAACTTAGGGTAGAAGAAGTTGTTAATGGTACAGATATTGTTTGTACTGTAATCAATGGTGGTGAACTTGGTTCTAAGAAGGGTGTTAACGTTCCTAATGTAAGTATAAAGCTTCCAGGTATCACAGATAAGGATAAGGATGATATTATATTTGGTATAGAGCAGGGATTTGATTTTATTGCAGCTTCATTTGTAAGAAATGCAGCCTGCATTCAGGAGATTAAGCAGCTTTTATGGGAACATGGTTCAGATATTCCTGTTATCGCTAAGATTGAGAATGCAGAGGGTATTGAAAACCTTGACGAAATCATTAAGGTTGCTGATGGTATTATGGTTGCCAGAGGAGATATGGGTGTTGAAATTCCAGCAGAAGATGTCCCACATTACCAGAAGGAAATCATTAAGAAGTGTAATGCAACATACAAGCCAGTTATAACAGCTACACAGATGCTTGATTCAATGATTAGAAATCCACGTCCTACAAGAGCTGAGGTTACAGACGTTGCCAATGCTATCTATGATGGTACAGACGTAGTTATGCTTTCAGGTGAAACTGCTAATGGTAAGTATCCACTTGAAGCTTTAAAGATGATGGCTAAGATTGCAGAAAGAACAGAAAGAGATATCAAGGGAAGATCTGCTGATATATCTAAGGTTCACAGCAAGAGAAGTATCTCAAGCGCTGTGTGTAATGCTACAGTTCAGACAGCTGAAAACCTTAATGCTAAGGCTATCGTATGCCCAACTATATCAGGTTTCACAGCAAGACTTACATCTAAGCTTAAGCCAAATGCTGAGATTATCGGATGCTCACCATATGACAATGTTCTTAGAAAGATGCAGATATACTGGGGCGTAAGACCTTTAAAGACTGCAACAGAAACATCTACAGATAAGATTATTGAGCATGCATTAGTTGTATCTGAGCAGGCTGGTTTTGTAGAAGAAGGAGATACAGTTATTGTATCTGCTGGTATTGCTACAACATCAGATCCTTCTGCTAAGAGAGGACTTACTAATACTATGAGAGTTGTAACTATCTAGTCAGTATGTTCAGATTATTATAGTTAATAATATAGATTAGATGCCAGAGTTGAATTATTGTTATTTAGCTCTGGCATTGATTTATTTAATTATGAATCTGGATATGTGTAAGGAAATTAAAATATGAACGTAAAAAAGATATTGATATGGATTCCGGCAATTATTATGGCAATTGCTATATTCGGTTTTTCAAAGCAGGATGGGGAAGAGTCGTCAGGACTTAGTTATAAGGCAGCAGATATTATACTTACTGTATGTGATAAGGCTGGAATTGTTGATTATAATGATAATAACAGGGAAAGTATGATAGATTCGGTGCAGTTCCCAATAAGAAAGGCTGCACATATGACCGAGTATGCTGTTCTTTCGGTACTTGTTATGATTGCACTTATGGTTGATGGAATAAATGGCATAAAACTTCCTGTTATATCGGCAGTTATTGCAACGGCATTTGCGGCCACAGATGAGTTACATCAGGTGTTTGTGCCGGGAAGATATGGCTGTGTAAGGGATGTGCTTATAGATGCAGTGGGGAGTGTAATCGGACTAGCAATAGCTTATGCTATATATAAAAATGTATGTAAATGTAAAAGCAATAAATGATTTTAAATTCACGCATTTACAGTTTGTAAATTAAGGGGATGTCAGCAGTTATGATTGTATATAATAAGAGAAATTTATTAAGATAAAGTATAACTGACAGAAGTTATACTTTATGATAAAAATTGTAGTATATATTGATATATATATATTGGGCTAATATGTTAACAATATATAAATTAATACTTGCAAAATAATCAAGTATATGGTATAAGCATTAATAGGCATATGATAATCGGATGTTGGTTATGGTATTATTATATCAGGCCGATATCTAAAGATTATCAATCATACAAATATCTAATGCGATGATGGAAACAAGTAAGTATAACAGTAAGCAACAGAAAGCAGCCGGTTGATGAGAGGCGTGGTGGATGGTTATTCTGAATACATTCCGTAGCAGCAAACTGAAAGGTATATAAGGCTTAGTAGGGGCGACGTAGTGATACACGTTACAGTATCAAGGATCATCAGACCCGTTAAGGTGAGCAGTGTGAGCTGTTTATGAATAAAGGTGGTAACACGGAGCGTATGCTTTCGTCCTTTAACAAGGATGAAAGGTATGCTCCTTTTTATTTTAATAAGGGTTGATGATTAGTGGAAGTGTCAGAGAAAATATAATTAATAGCTCTGACAAAAATATAATGATGTATAAAGAATAATAAAAAGAAAAATATAAAGCATTTTTGAAATTCGGATAGTATTTAGTCTAATATAATATTTTTTTAAAAATAACATAATTATATTATACATCATTTATACAAAATAATAACGTAATAGGAGCAGGAGAACAAAATGGCAGAAATGACAGTTTATGACGAGTTAGTTGCAAGAGGACTGATTGCACAGGTAACAGATGAAGAATTAATTAAGGATTTGATTAACAATGGAAAGGCTACATTTTATATTGGTTTTGACCCAACAGCAGACAGTCTTCATGTAGGTCACTTTATGGCACTCTGTTTTATGAAAAGACTTCAGATGGCAGGAAATAAGCCTATAGCCTTAGTTGGTGGTGGTACAGGTATGATTGGTGATCCATCAGGTAAGACAGACATGAGAAAGATGCTTACACCAGAGCAGATTGAGCATAACTGTGAATGCTTCAAGAAGCAGATGAGCAAGTTTATCGACTTTTCAGATGATAAGGCATTATTTGTAAACAATGCTGACTGGCTTTTAAAGCTTAATTATGTTGACCTTTTAAGAGAAGTTGGTGCATGCTTTTCAGTTAATAATATGTTAAGAGCTGAGTGCTACAAGCAGAGAATGGAAAGAGGTCTTACATTCCTTGAATTCAACTACATGATTATGCAGAGCTACGATTTCTATATGTTATACCAGAAATATGGCTGTAATCTTCAGTTTGGTGGAGATGACCAGTGGAGTAACATGCTTGGTGGTACAGAACTTATCAGAAGAAAGCTTGGCAAGGATGCATCAGCCATGACTATAACACTTCTTCTTAACTCAGAGGGTAAGAAGATGGGTAAGACAGTAAGTGGGGCTGTATGGCTTGACCCTGAAAAGACTTCACCATATGAGTTCTACCAGTACTGGAGAAATGTAGCTGATGCCGATGTATTAAAATGTATCCGTATGCTTACATTCTTACCGCTTGAGCAGATTGATGAGATGGATAAGTGGGAAGGTGCACAGCTTAATAAGGCTAAGGAAATTCTTGCATTTGAACTTACAAAGATGGTTCATGGTGAGGAAGAAGCTAAAAAGGCAGAAGAAACTGCTAAGGCTATATTCACATCAGGTGATGCTGCTAACATGGCAACTGTTAAGCTCGAAGATGCTGCATTCACAGATGGAAGTATTGATGTGGTATCATTAATTCATGCAGCAGGACTTGCAGCTACAAAGTCAGAAGCAAGAAGAGTTGTTACACAGGGTGGTGCTTCTGTTGCAGGCGAGAAAGTATCTGATATTAGTAAAAGATATGATAAGGATTTCTTTGCCGGTGATGGCGTGGTTGTTAAGAAAGGTAAGAAATCATTCATAAAGGTGCAGGCATAGTATTGCAAATTTTCAGAACTGGCAGTATTAATGATACTGCAGTTCTGGACAATTAAAGAACGGGGATAATTATGAAAAAAAGTGAAATTACCTTTATAAGGCTTATGAGTCTTATAGGAATCATGGTTGTAAATCTTATACTTTTGCTGGTGTTTGCCAGAGAGCATGTGTTCCAGAATATACTAAATAAGATGAATAGTAATGTATATGCTGGCCAGGCACTGGATACATCAATATATAACTATTATTATTATGCCGGACTTGGAAATATATATAAGATAATATTTCCAGTTACTATACTTTTGCTTGCAGTTGCTTCAGTTGCTGTATACAGAAAAATCAGTATGGCAGGGAGAGTAGCTGTTGCGGCAAATATATGTTCTCTTATAACTGGAATATATCTTTTATTTGCCAGGATAGGAGAAGGTTCAACGGGAATTATAAGATTTGTCAATAGCTTTTATATGGATAAAGCAGAGATAGGACAGATAGAGAAAGTCCACCTTATGAGCAGGTTTCCTATAGCATATATTCTTATTATTATTCTTTCACTTCTTGGACTTGCAATGGTAAAGAGCAGTACCATTAACCATATTAAGGTATACAATGATAAGAATGTGGTTAACAATGCAGTTGTATATATATTTCCTGCACTTAGTGGTTTTATAGTTCTTGAAATCATAAGAAATCTTGTATTATCAAGACTAGTAACTGCAGCAGCTGATGAAAGCCTGAGAACGGTTGCAGAATATATTAATGATTATTATATAGGAAGCAAGATATTCTTTAACTGGTCATGGCTCATATTGTTTGCAATAGTTACATGTGTGGCTATATTGTTAAAGTCGATACATAAGTTGAGTGTAAAAAGCAGGATTGTAATAGAGATAATAGTGCCATCGTTAATAATTATAATCGCATCGGTTATATACTGGATGAATCCGCCAGCATTATTTGGTTATCTTACAACTGATAGTACGATATGTGATATGACAGATGCAGCATTTACATGGTATCTTATAAGGTATGTAATATCAGTGCTTTTTGTGTTTAGTATTATAGCATTGACTGTTAATGACAGGCTTGATATCAGAGTAACTGGAATTGTTATGGCGGTTGTATTTGCTATAGGTATTATATTTATTATTCTTGCCTGCAGAATAAGTGGGACACTTGCAGTCATGTATGCAGCATGTGTGGCTTCGGATGTTATCGGAGTAATAGTTTTAGTGCTGCTGTTGTTATCAGGAGCATTTAAGTCAAAAGGAAATACTGCGGTTAATTCTTAATGTAACAATTAAATATAAGACATAAATATAATAAAAATGGGAAATTGCATTTTAACAAGTTAATGCATTTCCCATTTTTTAAAACATGTTTGTTATATTTTATCTGGATTTTACTATTCGGAAACAAGCTTAATGCCAGATATATCAGCGATAGCGATAAGTGAATAGTTGGTGTAATAAACAACGAATCCTGGTTTGGCACCAGCGGGTTTCTTTACTTCTTTTTTTAACACATAATCAACTTCGACTTTCTCAAGGTCACGTCCCTTAGAGTAGTATGCAGCAAGCGCAGCAGCTTCCTCAAATGTTTTATCAGGAAGGTCTTTTCCATCTGATTTTACAATAACGTGTGAACCTGGCATCTGTTTTGCATGAAACCACCAGTCGCCACCTGTTGCAAATTTAAATGTAAGTTCGTCATTCTGTATATTATTTTTTCCAACATACATATCAAAACCATCAGAAGAGATGTAGTGCATAGGCTTATTGTGTGAGCCGCCTTTATTTTTAGACTTTCCGTTCTTTTTAATATAACCAGTTACAGCAAGTTCTTCTTTGATATTGTTAAGGTCGTTTTCTGTTGTTGCAATATCGAGGGCATTTATAATTGACTCAAGGTACATAATCTCATCTTTAATTTCAGCAATAAGCCTTGTTCCGGCTTCATAAGTCCTTTTAAGCTTGTTATACCTTGCAAAGTACTTGTTTGCATTTTCTATAGGCGTTAAGGTATCATCAAGAGGAATCGTTATCTCTTCATTAGTATAGTAATTAAGAGCGTTCAATTGCTTTGAGCCAGCTTTAATTCCATAGCCATATGTGTTTATAAGTTCGCCATATATACGGTATTTATCACGTTTTTCTGTGTCCTTTAGCTGTTTTTCCTGTATGTCAAGTTTCTTATAAGAACGTTCAAGATGAGTTGTAACAATACGTCTTATATCAGTTGACTTCTGATGTATACGTGTCCTGACTTCCTTTTCATGGTAGTAAGCTATAAGACACTTGCTTATAGAGTCGTAAGGAGTACTGTTATCATACATAGTAAGCTTTACGGCTGCGAAGTCCGCCGGATTACCATTATCGTAAACTATATTAGGAAAATATGTTTTATTCTTGACATTGCTGATAATACTGTCAAATACATTATATATACGCTTGCTTTCTGTATCAGAAAGGCAGTTTGCTGGCTTGTTACTGTCTATATCCGCACGAAAACAGGCTTCTTCCGCTATACAAGTGCTTATGCCTGTATAAGTCTGGCACAAAGCCTTTGAGAGTGGCTTAGGGCATGCAAGAACAGAAGAGATGAAGCACTCATAATCAGTATCGAGCGGGTTGTGTTTGTTTGCTGTGTTTGGTATGAAATATTTTCTTCCGGGAAGTACTTCACGGACAGAACTTATCTGGGCTGATACATGTTTTATGCTGTCTAGTATGTTATTATCGTCATCACATAATATGATATTGCTGTGTTTTCCCATAAATTCAGTGATTAAATGCCTTTTACATAAGTCTCCTAATTCATCAAGATGTTCAATCTCTATATCTATGATTCGCTCAAGGGAAGGCTGTGTTACGGAGATAATACGTCCGTTGTTTATATGTTTTCTTAAGAGCATCACAAAGTTAGGTGCTGTTGCCGGACTTGGTTTGTTATCATCAGTTATATATGCAAGTGGAAGAGAAGCATTGGCAGAAAGTACGACACGGTACTGTCCTGAACTTGTCTTTACGGTAAGAAGCAGTTCATCACTTTCTGGCTGGGCTATCTTGTAAAGTCTTCCGCCTAGTATTGTGTTGTTAAGATCATGTACTATATTAGATATTGTTATTCCATCAAATGCCATAATTGCTCCATTCTATGTGTATGTTAGTGAGTATAGATTTTTACTATGATAATATCACGTTTAAATAAAACTGTCGAGTTGTCTTTAGATAAAGACGATTGCACAATAAATGTAAAATTGGTATAATAAAATACATATAAACAGTAGAATAAATGAGGGACTAATAATGATAAAAAGTATGACAGGATTTGGCAGAAGTGAGATTGCCAGTGGAAACCGTAAGATAATGGTTGAGATGAAGTCGGTTAATCACAGATTCTTAGAAGCAAGCATAAAGATGCCTAAGAAGCTGAATGTGTTTGAAGCAAGAATCAGGGATGTTATAAAGAAATATGCATCAAGAGGTAAAATAGATATATTTATAACATATGAGGACAGCTCCGAAAATAATGTCAATATAAGATACAATGCAGCCGTTGCTAAGGAATATATGGATATATTCAGGCAGATGGAAGAAGAGTTTGCCATAAGGAACGATATTACAGTAGGAGCACTTTCAAGATACCCTGAGGTAATAACGATGGAAGAAGCGGGGGAAGACGAAGAAGAGCTGTGGAATTTTATACAGGAGGCTGTCAAAGAAGCTTGTGAGGAATTCGTTAAGACAAGAATAACAGAGGGCGAGAATCTTAAAAAAGATCTTTTACATAAGCTTGATCATATGGAAGAACTTGTTGGCTTTATAGAAGAAAGAAGTCCGCAGATAGTTAGTGAGTACAGAAAGAAGCTTGAGGCAAAGATGGCTGAGGTGCTTGCTGATACAAGTATTGATGAGAACCGGATAGCATCAGAGGTTATATTGTATGCTGATAAGATATGCGTTGATGAAGAAACTGTAAGGTTAAGAAGTCATATAGCACATGCAAGACAGTGTCTGTTGGAGGATGGCGGTATAGGTAGAAAGCTCGACTTTATAGCGCAGGAGATGAACAGAGAGGCCAACACAACACTTTCTAAGGCCAATGACATAGAGATATCTAATGCTGCCATAGATCTTAAGACAGAGATTGAAAAGGTCAGGGAACAGATACAGAATATTGAGTAGATGTATAATACATATATATTTTTTTTTACCAATATTTATGATAAAATACAATAAAAATATTTTAAAAGACTTGCACGAAATGAAAGATTTCTGTATAATAACTTGTACACTTCTGCGTAGGTGTACGTGTTTATATTTGTTTAAGGTGTGTTTTACATATTAAACAAGTATATCGGATGGCTTATAATGTGAGTCGAAGATAGGAGATTAGAGATGAAAGATAAAGGATTGCTGCTTGTAATATCAGGATTCTCAGGTGCTGGTAAAGGAACAGTTGTTAAGAGACTTTTACAACAGCATAAAGATTATGCACTATCTATTTCAGCAACTACAAGGTCACCAAGAGAAGGTGAACAGAACGGAAGAGAATATTTCTTTAAGACAAAAGAAGAGTTTGAAAAGATGATAGATGCATCTGAACTTATAGAGTATGCGAAGTATGTTAATAATTACTATGGAACACCTAAGGCATATGTAGAGGAACAGCTTAAAGAAGGAAAGAACGTTATACTTGAGATAGAAATACAGGGTGCACTTAATATAAAGAAGATGTTCCCGGATGCGGTACTTTTATTCATTATGCCACCTAGTGCCAAGGAACTTGAAAGAAGACTTGTGGGTCGTGGAACTGAGGATGAGGCGACTATTAAAGCAAGGCTTCAAAGGGCTGGAGAAGAGGCACAGGGCGTAGAGAATTATAACTATATAGTTATCAATGATGATGTTGATGCCTGCGTAGAGATTATAGATTCTATAGTTAAGAGCGAGAAAAGAAAGGCAGCTAATAACATCGATTTAATTAATAATATAAAAGAAGAGCTTAAGGCTTATTCGAAAGGAGAATAATAATGATACATCCATCGTATTCAGAATTAATGGCAGTTGTTAACAGTGAGGTTGAAGAGGGCGAACAGCCATTAGTACAGAGCCGTTATTCAATCGTTAAGGCTACAGCAGCCAGAGCTAAGGAAATAATTGATGCCAGATCAATCGAAGAAAAGGTAAGAAAGGCACGTATAGAAGCTGAAAACGCTCCAAAAGAAAAGGATAAGGATGGCAAGAAGAGTGAGCCAAAGCCGCTCTTAACACCAGAGGAAGCAAGAAAGCTTCAGATAGGTACACCACTTATTGATAATGCAGAGAACATGAAGCCACTTTCAATCGCTGTAGAAGAACTTTACGAAGGTAAGGTAAAGATTGTTGGTAATGGCGACGACAGTGAAGTTATGTAATAGCATTGCATAATGTTTACTGTTTAAGGTATTAATGTGTAGTTGATTTAACTTATATTTATATTATGCTTAAAGATGAGATTCTTTACTGGAGCTTGCTACCAGCGAGTAATAATAATATAGTTATAATTGATATTTTAATATAGTATATAATATTGTGACTGTAGCTGCTCGAAAGGGCAGCTATAATTATATGCAGGTATAACATTTAATATAAAGATGTCAGGATCAAAAGGTCTAAAACTTCAAGAGCATATTTACAAGTGGAGGGTGGACCCTGGACCACGGCATTATATAAATTGTGTATGTAAAGGAGAAGGTATGTCCAACGTATATGATGAGAAGAAACGTGTAATTAACTGTGAGAGTGCTGACAGATGTGGAAGCTGTGCATATGCAGGTATGAAGTATGATAACGAATTAAAGGTAAAACAGAATTATATAGATAGGCTGTTTAAGGGAGTATGCCATGTTGATGAGATAACTGGCATGTACAGACCGGTACATTACCGCAATAAAGTGCATGCAGTTGTAGGTGAGGATAAGAATGGAAATATCATAACAGGAACATATGAACAGAACAGTCATATTATTGTTCCTGTGTCAGAATGCTTGTTGGAGGATAGTCAGTGCAGCAGGATAATAGCAACGTTAAGAGAACTTTTTAAGTCTTTTAAGTATAAGCCATATAATGAGGATAAGGGTACTGGATTTATAAGGCATATCCTTTTAAGAAAGGGCTTTTCAACTAAGGAGATTATGCTTGTGCTTGTCACAAGTGAGGTTGCGTTTCCATCTAAGACACATTTCCTGAAAGTCCTTAAGGAAAAGCATCCGGAGATTAATACTATCGTACAGAATGTAAACGCCTACAACACAAGTATGGTGCTTGGTCCAAGAAATATAGTGCTTACAGGTAAGGGATATATAGAGGATGTGTTATGTGGCTACAGGTTCAGAATAAGCCCATCATCATTCTATCAGATTAACCACCAGCAGACAGAAAAGCTTTATAAGGCTGCAATCAGTATGGCAGATATTACAAAAAAGGACACGGTTATAGATGCTTACTGCGGCATAGGAACTATTGGAATAGCTGCATCTGGAAAGGCAGGACAGGTTATAGGTGTCGAGCTTAATAAGGATGCGGTTAAGGATGCAGAGGAAAATGCCAGGATAAATAATATTAAGAATATAAAGTTCGTTAATGCGGATGCTGGTGAATTCTTAATAGAATATGCTGCAAAGAAAAAAGCAGATGTTGTTATTATGGATCCGCCAAGAAGTGGCAGCAGTGAAGATTTTCTTAATGCGATTCTTAAGATAAAGCCGGATAGGGTCGTATATGTTTCATGCAATCCGGATACGCAGAGAAGAGATATAGATGTGCTTATAAGAGGTGGTTATAAGGTTAAGGGATGTAAGCCTTTTGATATGTTTCCGTTTACGGATAATACAGAAAATGTGATAGCTTTAGTCAGATAAGTATTAACTTTTATTTATATATGACGATATATATATTGCTAGGATGGCACTTTATTTCAACGGATTGATATGAGATAAAGTGCTATTTTTGTATATCTTATATATTTTATAAGTATACAATAAATATAAATAATACTAAATAACTGCTTGGACCTTTACAGGAGAGCAGCGTGGCTGTGAATGACAGAGCAGCTACAGAAAGGATAAGGATGAAAGTAAACACAGGATATTCAGACACTTATTATGCAGGGTATAACGGATATAATACTGCTACAGGAACAACTGATACTAAGAGCTTTTCTGAAAGCATAGAAAAGGCAGGAAGTGGGGCTGTGACAGGAACTGGTTTGGATAAAGCAGAAGAAAATACTTCCAGGTCACATGAAAGTACTTCTTCAACCAATATCCGGGATATGAGCGATAAGGAATGGGATAAGCTCATGGAACGCGTTGATAATTTTATTGATGATTTCAAGGAAGCTGTTGAGTATGAGAAGGAAGTAAGTGTTGCTAATAAAGAAAAATCAGAAGAAACAGCGAAGGATATTGTAGAAGAGCTTTCCGACAGAGTAACAGCTAATAGGGAGTTTACCAAGCAACAGGAGCTTGCATTGACAGGAAGCACACAAGAGGGCATAAGCAGTACAGATGGTGTAACAGAATGTGCTTCAGCAGAAGATATCGGTGATGTTAAGACAACCTGGACAATTACAGCTTTTAGTGAAGATGGTATCGTTTGCACACAGTTTAAGGATGGTGAAAAGACAGAGCTTTGGAGAATGAGCTATAAGCATAAGGGTGACTATGAGAAAGTTACAGATTTTCTTAACACTTTTGATAAGAATGCGGATTATAAGTTTGCAAGCTCTAAAAGTTTCTGGGAAGATTTCCTTGATGGTAAGATAAGTGATGAGGAGCTTAAAAAGTTATATTAGAATATAGAATAAAATAAAAAGATGGCAGTGGGTTTTCCTAGCGGATTCACTGCCATCTTTTTAAATAGCTGATTATATATGATGTTTTATTATAGATATAACATTTTATAAATAAATTAGTTATTTGCTTTATTTACTCAGATCGAACTTTTTAATAAGATCCATGAGTACTTCTGCCTGTGCCGCAAGTTCTTCGGATGTAGCTGAACTTTCCTGTGCAGTTGCAGATGTATCCTGGACAGCCTGTGCTATGTTATCGATTCCTACCTGCATCTGTTTCATATTTTCTTCCTGTTCAACAGATAATTCGGCAGTATGGGTAACCATATTACTCAGATTATCGATATCAGTAACTACGGACTGGAGAATGTCAGTTACTTCATTCGCAAGGTTGACACCCTTTTCTATTTCACTTATAGATACACCTATAAGTTCCTTTGAATTGGCAGCAGCCTCTGAGCTTTGAGCTGCGAGTGAACTTATTTCGGAAGCAACTACAGCAAATCCACGTCCGGCTTCTCCTGCTCTTGCAGCCTCAATTGATGCATTGAGTGAAAGCAGGTTAGTCTGGTCTGCAATTTCTTCTATTGTATGTATAATGCTGACTACTTTGTTAGATGTTTCACTTATCATATTCATGGCATTAAGCATATCCTGCATGTGCTGCTTGCTGTTGTTAGCCATGGTAGAAACATCTTTGGCTTCAGAAGCACAGTTAAGAGCATCTTCCTTGCTGTTTTGTAATTCGGTTACGATATTGTCAGTTGTAGCAACAAGCTCTTCAACAGATGCAGCCTGGTTAGTAGCACCTTCTGCAAGTGTCTGGGCGGCTTTGGCAAGATCATCGGAACCAGCGGATACCTGACCGGAGCTTTCGCTTATACCTGTCATGATATCGGTCATAGAAGATGAAATATTAAGAAGAGCATCCTTTATTTTACTGAATTCACCTACATAATCCTGTTTAAGTTGGATAGCAAGAGTTCCATCAGCCATTTTTGCAAGAACCTCAGATACTTCATCTATGTAGGCTATATACTCTTTAAGACGTATAACAGTGCACTGTATTGAATGACCAAGGTTGCCGATTTCATCGTTGGTAGTTACTTCAAGATGGACATCAAGGTTGCCATCGGCAAGCTCTTTAGCAGCAGCATCAAGGGTTTCAATAGGCTTGGTTATAGAACTGGCAACTTTGTTTATAGCAAAGAATATTATGGCGGCACCTATTATGAATATGACAACCATGATAATAATTGTTCTTACAAGGCTCTCTGAATATTCTCCAGAAGATAAGCTGCTGAGTACTACGTAACCAGTATTGTCAATTGAGGTTACATAACCATATTTGGTTGTACTGCTTATCTTGTATTTAACAAATCCATCTTTGCTAGAAGATATAAGATCAGTTACATTAGATGATATACCCATTTTGCTTAATGACTGCTGTATAAATGATGAGTCAGGATGATATATAACAGTTCCATCAGAAGCTGTCATAATGACATAACCTGTTTTACCAATCGTGCATTGGGAAAGAATCTCATCAACATGTTCAAGTGATAAATCAAGACCTGCAACGCCGACAACTTTTCCTGATGAATCACATATTGGGGCAGCAGCACTTACTATATTAGTGCCGGTGCTGGCATCTACATAGGGCTTGGTAAGCATAACAGATTTAGACTTGGTAACGGAATACCACTCACGGGACGTTATCTGGAAATCTTTACCACTTGTGTATCCATCAGATTGTGTAAGTACATTAGCATCGATAGATGCAATCCAGACAGCCATTATATTATCAGAATCTTCCTGCTGCATACTTACCATATATTGCAATACGGAAGAATAATCCGGTGTCTGTGTTATAGCGGTGGCTGCATTAGTGGCTGCAATAACGTTTTTAACCTGTGGATTAACAGCAAGGTGGCTTACTGATTTCATATACTGCTGGAAGAATGTGTTGAGTTCATTAGAAGCAGACTGTGACTCAAGAGTAAGTTCCTTTTCGTTGGAGGTATCAAGCTGAAGTTTGACAACTACAGCCATGACTACTGCTACAATAAGAAAAATAATACAGGTTGGAATACCAATCTGTCTGGCTATTTTTTTGGAGATCTTTTCCTGTTTCTTGTCCGGCATGCCAGAAGTAGCCGTAGAATCTTTTTCTTGTGTCTTTTTCATATTAATCCTCATTTCTGCACACATATTGCGCATAATGGGTTTGTGTCAAGTGCGCTCTGGCACAAACTACGCGTGTGAAAAATATTTTCACACCCCCATTCTGATTTTCTTAATAGATAGAAAATATGCACCTGTTGATGAATAAATGGGTAATGATAATGCGGTACATTAAAATATTCTGACAAAAGGTCTGCTATTATTTTAACATATATAAAATGAATATAAAAGTATAAAATACACAAAAAACAACAAGAAACTACATATAATATTTTGCTAAATTATGGAGTTTAAACACAATGCAGGTATATTAAAAAGCATATTAGCAACAATAATAATATTTGTGTGATTTTTATGTATTACGGAGATGTAATTCCAGATATAAAATTAATGTCATACATTTTAATCACCTATTGACACAGTAGGCGAATGGGTATATTATTTCATTACGCTTTATTGAGAATAATTTACATTATATTTATGGGTATCATATTTGCTGTAATTATATCTGTTTTGCAGGATTAACAATGGATGTATGTAATAATTATGCTTATGTAAAGGTTATTTATATGTGGAAAGGGATAATTAAGTTATGGTTATTTCATCAAAAGGCAGATATGCTCTAAGGGTTATGGTATATCTGGCGGTTAATCACAGCGATGATTATATTCCTCTTAAAGAAATATCACAGAAGGAGGATTTGTCGCAGAAATATCTTGAAACAATCACAAGAATGTTGTCAAAGGCTCACCTTATAGAAGCAGCAAGCGGACATGGTGGTGGTTATAGACTTACAAGAGAACCTTCTGATTATTCAATAAGTGAGATACTTAATCTTACAGAGGGCTCGCTTGCACCAGTGGCATGTCTTAAGGATGAACAGAATACGTGTGAACGTTCAAGTGCCTGTTATACGCTTCCTATATGGGAAGGACTTGCAAAACTTATTAATGACTATTTTGATAATATGTCACTTGCAGATGTTGCAAAGCTTGCTATTAAAGAACAAAATGACAGGGCAGGAGCTGCGAATAAATAATCACATAGTTATAAATATTTAAATTAAAATATGAATGGTTAAGAAAGGAAACTATATTATGTCAGACAAGAATTTATTAAATATAAAAGATTTATACGTAGATGTAGAAGATAAGGAAATTCTTCATGGAGTTAATCTTTCTATAGGAAAAGGAGAAACTCATGTACTTATGGGACCTAACGGAACTGGTAAGTCAACACTTGGTTATGCAATCATGGGTAATCCAAGATACACAGTTAAAAATGGTGAAATATGGTTTAATGGAAAGAATATAACTAATGAGGCTGTTAATGAGCGTTCAAAGGCTGGAATATTCTTATCATTCCAGAATCCTCTTGAGGTTCCAGGTGTAACACTCAGTTCATTTATAAGAAATGCACTTGAACTAAAGACTGGTAAGAGAACACGTTTCATGGAGTTTAAGAAAGAACTTGAAAAAACTATGGAACTTCTTAACATGGACAAGTCTTACGCAGAAAGAGATCTTAATGTTGGTTTTTCAGGTGGCGAGAAGAAAAAGGCTGAAATATTACAGCTTCTTATGTTAAAGCCATCACTTGCTATTCTTGATGAAACAGATTCAGGACTTGATGTAGATGCAGTAAGAACAGTATCAGCAGGTATTGAGGAATATCAGAAGAGATGTGATGGAAGTCTTCTTATTATCACACACAGTACTAAGATTCTTGAATCTTTATCTGTTGATTATACACATGTTATGATAGAAGGTAAGATAATAGGTACTGGAGATGCTTCGTTAGTTGATAAGATTAATACAGAAGGTTTTGCAGAATACGAAAAATAATACATTGTTTAACATGTCACGATAAGTTGGATATCCACAACAATATATGAAAAGTGTAGGAAAACAGGATAATGCCAACAGAAAGAATGAAATATAGAGAGGAGTTCCTTAAAACTATGAAAGAAAAAACATATGTTGAAGACATAGACAGGAATATATATGATTTCAAGGATGAGGAAAAAGATGCATACAGAATAAATGCTGGTCTTACCCCTGAGATAGTTGAGAAGCTTTCAAAGGAAAAAAATGATCCCGCATGGATGCAGAATTTCCGTCTTGAATCATTACAGATATACAACAATATGCAGGTGCCTGACTGGGGTCCATCAATAGAAGGTCTTAATATGGATAATATTGTTACTTATGTAAGACCTAATACTAATATGAAGACAAAATGGTCAGATGTTCCTGATGACATTAAGAATACATTTGAAAGACTCGGAATTCCACAGGCAGAAAGAAAGTCACTTGCAGGTGTTGGTGCGCAGTATGATTCGGAACTTGTATATCACAATGTGAGAGAGGATGTTGCTAAGCTGGGTGTTGTATACACAGATATGGAAAGTGCACTTAAAGGTGAATATGCAGATATGGTAAGAACACACTTTATGAAGCTTGTTAAGCCGAGTGACCATAAGTTTGCAGCACTCCATGGTGCTGTATGGTCAGGTGGTTCATTTGTATATGTTCCAAAGGGAGTATCAGTTGAGATTCCGCTTCAGTCATATTTCAGACTTAATGCACCAGGTGCAGGTCAGTTTGAACATACACTTATTATAGTAGATGAGGGAGCTGACCTTCACTTTATCGAAGGATGTTCAGCACCTAAGTATAATGTAGCCAATCTTCATGCAGGCTGTGTTGAGCTTTTTGTTGGAAAGAATGCAAAGCTTAGATATTCAACTATAGAGAACTGGTCTAAGAATATGTACAACTTAAACACAAAGAGAGCTATAGTAGAAGAGGGCGGAACAATCGAATGGGTATCTGGTTCATTTGGTTCACATGTTTCATATCTTTATCCTATGAGTATTCTTAAGGGTGAAGGCTCAAGAATGGAATTCACAGGAATTACATTTGCAGGAAAAGGACAGAATCTTGATACTGGTGCAAAGGTAGTTCATGCGGCTAAGAACACAAGCTCTTATATCAATACCAAGTCTATATCAAAGGATGGTGGTATAAGTACATTCAGATCATCAGTTGTTGTAAACAAGCAGGCAGAAAATGCAAAGTCGGCAGTTTCATGTCAGTCACTTATGCTTGATTCAATATCACGTTCTGATACTATACCAGCTATGGATATCAGAACAAGAAAGGCTAATGTAGGTCATGAGGCGCAGATAGGCAGCATAAGTGATGAGGCTGTGTTCTATCTTATGTCACGTGGTATGACAGAAGAAGATGCAAGAGCCTGCATCGTAAGTGGTTTTGCTGATAATGTATCTAAGGAACTTCCTCTTGAGTATGCTATTGAGATGAATAATCTTATCAGACTTGAGATGAAGGGTAGTATCGGTTAATTAGTATATAAATATGTGTGATGTCCATATATAGAGAGATTCAGAATTATATTTATATCGTTTACTGCGGAAAATATATAGCGTATGGAATAAACACAGGAATGGAGAGTATGATGAGTAATATTAGTGAGTATAAGATAAATGCACTTCCATCTAAGACATGGTACTGGCTTAATCTGAATGATACAAAGATTACATGGGATAGCGATGTCAGACCATGTAATATTGAAACGGATGGGTATGTTGATGCATTTTATGATACACAGAGTAATGACTATGCTGACATCAGTGCATCAGTTAAAACAGGTGCAGGTGAAGATGCAGATGTTTTGTTTGCAGAAGATAATATTAAGTCTTTGGTAATCAATGCAGATAAAGGTGCAGATAATAAGGTAATATATGTTAACATAGATGATTCAGCAGCAGCTGATAATATGGTAAACCAGTCAGGAAAACTTGTTGTTAATGTAGAAGATAATGTGACATTTACAATAATAGAAACTTTTAATGGAAAAGATGGAGTAACTGGTAATACTGCATTCAGAACTCTTATAGATGCAGGAAAGAACAGCCATGTCAAGCTTGTACAGGTGTTCTTACAGCCTAAGGGACAGGATGTCCTTAGTGATATTGGAAGCAGATGTGCAGATGAGGCAGGCTTTGAACTTGTACAGTTATTCCTTGGTGAAGGCAGTCTGTATGACGGCATAAGAACAGACCTTAAGGGAGATAAGTCAGAGTTTATATGTGACATAGGATATTTTGGTGTTGACAAGCAGAATATTGATATCAATCTTATATCTAATCATATAGGTAAGAAGACTAACTGCGAGATAGGTGTTGATGGAGCACTTAAGGATGCAGCTAAGAAGGTGTTCAGGGGAACTATTGACTTTAAGAATGGTTCATCTGGTTCAACAGGAGCTGAAACTGAAAATGTATTATTATTAGGTGATGATGTCGTTAATAAGACAATCCCAATAATCCTTTGTGCAGAGGAGGATGTTAATGGTTCACATGGTGCAACTATTGGTGAGCTTGATCCTGAAACATTATTCTACTTTGCAGCAAGAGGTATAGATTCAGAGGCAGCAGAAGATATTATGACTAAGGGCAGACTTGAAGTTGTAGTAAGAAAGATTGAAGATGAAAAGATAGAAAAGCTGGCTAATGAGCAGCTTGGCAAGGTTCTTGGAGAAGAAGAGCAGAATGACTAAAGAACAGAAAATTGTTTTTAAAATAACTGGTAACTGCAAAATTGAAAAAATCGGACATAATATCGAAAGATTATAGAATGGAGATAAATATGAGCCATAATTACAGGGATGATTTTCCACTTATAAAGAATAATGACACAATATATATTGATAATGCTGCTACATCACAGAAACCCGAATGTGTGATTAAAGCAGAAGCAGAGTTTTATGAAAAAAATAATGCCAACCCATTAAGAGGCTTTTATCCATTAAGTCTTGCAGCAACTAAGGAATATGAAGATTCGAGGGAAGTTGTAAGAGAGTTTCTTAATGCGGATTCGACAAAAGAGATTATATTTACAAGAAACACAACTGAAAGTCTTAATCTTGTTGCATACAGTTACGCACTTAATAATCTTAATGCTGGTGATGAAATAGCGGTTTCTATTATGGAACATCACAGCAATATGCTTCCATGGCAGATGGCAGCAAGAATGACAGGTGCAAAGCTTGTGTATCTTGAATGTGAAAAAGATGGAACACTTACAGATGAAACACTTAAGGCTGGTATTAATGAACATACTAAGATAGTAGCAGTAGGTCAGGTGTCCAATGTACTTGGCTGTGTTAATCCAGTTAAAAAAATTGCTGCCATGGCACATGCAGTTGGAGCAGTTATGGTAGTTGATGCAGCGCAGAGTGCACCACATATGAAGATAGACGTCAAAGATATGGATGCGGATTTTCTTGCGTTTTCAGGACATAAGCTTATGGGACCTATGGGCATCGGCGTGCTTTATGGCAGGCAGGAACTATTAGAAAATATGGAGCCATTCATGACAGGTGGAGAGATGATAGATTCTGTTACAAGAGATGGCGCTGTGTATGCGGAGCTTCCACATAAGTTTGAGGCCGGCACGGTCAATGCGGCAGGTGCAGTTGGACTTGCGGCAGCTATTAAGTATATTAATGAAGTCGGATTTGAATATATAGAAGAAAGAGAAAAAACACTCACACATATAGCTATGGATGGACTTAAGGACTATGAGCATATTCATGTTTTAGGTTCTGATAATCCTGATAACCATACTGGTATAGTTGCATTTACAATAGATAATGTACATCCTCATGATGTAAGTGAAATATTATCTTCTGATGGAATAGACGTAAGGGCAGGACATCATTGTGCCCAGCCTCTGCTTACACATCTGAAGGTGTATAATGCAACAAGAGCAAGCTTTATGTTCTATAATACAGAGGATGAAGTACGTGCATTTGTTAATAGTGCTGTTAGTGTAAGAAGGAGAATGGGTTATGATGAATAGAGGTTTTTATAACGAGATTCTGACAGAACATAATATAAGACCAGAGTTCAAGCATGATCTTCCAGATGCGAATATAGTGCTGGAAGGTGTTAATCCTAACTGTGGCGATGATATATGGCTTAAGTTAAAGGTTGAAAACGGAATAATAGAAGATGGAGCTTTTGTAGGAGATGGATGTGCCATATCACAGGCTTCAGCAGATATTATGCTTGGCATGATAATAGGAAAGAGCAAGGATGAGGCATTAAAGCTTGGCAATCTTTTCCTTAAGATGATAAAGGGAGAAGCTACAGATGAAGAAATAGATGAGCTTGATGAAGCTTCCGCACTTAAAGATATATCACATATGCCAGCAAGAGTAAAGTGTGCCGTACTTGGATGGCATACTTTGGATGAAGCACTTAAAAAGGCTATGGATGATTATAAGTAATTATATTAATTATGTGATCGTCAAATGTAAAAAAGTTTTTTGCAGGCAGAAATGATATTTATACTTTGGGCACATATATTAAAGATTAAACCGCACTAACATAATGAGATGGTAGTGCGGTTTAATCTTTATATACAGGAAAATCTCAAGTCCTGTTTGGAATTTAAGATATTTGCCAGGATAACATGAGTAAAACAAGAATTTAAAAACATAAAATGTTTATAAAAAAATACATATTTGACTATTGCATTAAATGTATCGGGGGGGGGTAAAATAGAAAAGCGATAAAAGTGAGATTAAGATAGATGCCTTGGTAATTTACTCGAAGATATATGCATACAGATAAGGAATTAATATACTTTATGATGACTTTTATTGTAAAATAAAATAAAGAAAGGTACCTAAAATGAGAAAGAATTTAACAAAAAAGATTGCACTAGTTGCAACAGTAGCATCATTGATGGTTGTTCAGTTTTCAGGTTATGCAATGGCAGATAATATGAGTGCATACCAGACACCATCTAACACAACAAGCACTGACACAACAAGATCAGACACAACTAAGTCAGATACACCAGGCGATAATCACGGAAATGTGTCAGATTCAACAAACTCAGATGTAATTGGTAATCTTCCAGAAGGAGATTATTCACTTCCACAGGTAGTAGCAAAGGATGAAATAGCAAAGGCTGATAAGGTCAATGATATTCTTGCTGATGAAGTTAAAACATCAACAGAATCAAAGATTGAGGTTGTAAGTGATGCAGCTCCTACACTTTCAGCTGATTTATTCTCAGCAGTTAAGGCTAACAACAAGGATATTACAGTAAGTGTTGTTAATTCACAGAACTATCTTATGTATTCTTGGACATTTAAGGCAGCAACACTTAAGAATACAGATAAGAATGTTGACCTTACTTTAAATGCTACAGATGCTAAGAATGATGATATTGTAGCATTAACAGGTGTTGATGAATTAGTATATCTTAATTTTGCATACCACGGTGAACTTCCAGGAACAGCAACATTACATACATATGTTGGAAAGTGGTTCCAGAATGGGGATGTAGTGTATCTCTATTACTATAACGAAGAACTCGGAAGAGTTGAAGTGGTTGGAGATAATGAGGGATTAAAGGTTGTTGATGGATATGTTGATTTTGATATAACTCACTGCTCAACATACTTCCTTTCAGGTCATACAGCAGAAGAGTTAAAGGCTGTTAATCCAGCAACAGGTGAACTTGCAGGAACACCTATTAAAACAGGCGATCATACAAATGTAATGTTATATGTATTATTATCAGTAGCAGCAGCTTCAGCTATGGGACTAGTTGTTGTCTTCAGTAAAAAGAGAACTAATTAATATTAATAATAGATAGAATATTCAAATTATATTTTATAATAAAACCAGTGTTATATTGTCTATAGCACTGGTTTTTTGTATAATGGATATATAGTTTATGTAAAGGATAAATTATAATAATGGAGATAGTGTGAATATAATTTTTCACACACGAGATTTGTGTCTGTTATTACCTGACACAAACTCAATATGTGCAGAAACCGTGCGTGGAAATGAGGATTAGTATGGAAATAACTGAAAGAATTAATTATATTGTGGGGAAAATCGTGGTATATATGATGATACTGGTATATCCTTTTGTTATGCATAATAAGTTGAATGATGTAACTTTAACAAGGTTTTTATTTTTTGTCATTGTTTCATATATCAGCTTTATAGTTATGGTTGTTAATAGATTAGCTGGAATTATAATAAAAAAAGCAAAATCAAAGAAAAATAATGATTTAGAAGATATAACGACATATAATAATATCAGACAAAGTGAAGATGGTAATGTGAAATATGACATTGACTTGATTTCTACTATTAAGGATAAGGAAGGAAAGATTGATTCCTGGAAAAAGATAATTGTAGTTTTCCTTTTAACGTGTGTCCTATCATACATATGTTCGCCATATAAAAGTATTGCATTACTTGGACGTGGAGGGAGATATACAGGACTTGTGTTTTATGGTGCATGTGTGTGCATGTACTATGTTGTTTCAACATGTTATAAGTTTGAAAAAAGAGATATTACATATATATTATGCTCATCAATATTGGTTAATATATGGGCGGTGCTTAACTATGCCGGAGTAGATCCATTTTACATATACAGGGATGTTCCGGCAGCAATGAAAACAGTATACATATCTTCTCTAGGCAATATCGATATATATGGTATGTATGTCAATATGATGCTTGCTATTGCCATGTTTTCGTTTGTATATGAAGAGAGCATGCACGGTAAGGTATTTTATGGATTTGCAGCTTTGTTATGCATGATGGGCTCTCTGGCATCAGATAGTGATATGGCTATTGCTGGAATGTTTTTTGCATTTGTAGTTCTTTTTTATTTTACAATGTCACAATATCATATGCTGATAAGATATTTTATGCTGGCTGTTGGAGTGTTTATATCAGGAAGGCTGCTTGGAATTATATATATATTTAATCCTTACAATACAAGAATTATAAAAAGTATAGGAAGTATCATTATATATAAAAATGTATTTGTAATATTTCCAATTATATGTTTTATAGCAATATTTGCTGTCCAGATGCTTGATGAAAGGTTTAAACTGTTTAATAATAAAGCATTGTCTTATAAAATAAGAAAAATATATGCGGCTTTGGTTATTGCGATGTCAGTAGTTGTATGTCTGGCTGTTATTATATGTACTACAGTATCAGGAAAAACAGCGTTGGCGATTACAGATGACTGGGGCTCAGGTCGTGGTTATATATGGAAGAATGTACTTAATGGATATGGCAATCTTCCGTTTATTAACAAAATATTTGGAGCCGGAGAAGCCACAACTGCATGGGTATTAAGTGATTATTCTTCTGCAGCAAGCAATATATTAAACAGGGGAAGAGTTGATAATGCCCACAATATATGGATAAATATGCTTGTAACAATTGGTATTGCAGGGCTTACTGTATATGTCTTACTTTTGTCAGTGGCAATCAGGAATATGGTAAAATATCTTAAGTGTATGCACACAGGTAAAAATGCACATAAAACTGAATATATGCTTTTAGGTGCTGGATTAGCGGTTGTCGTATATTCTATACAGGGAACTGCTGAGATGCTAGAGGTTATTACATTTCCTGTATTTTTCTGTCTGCTTGCAATGTTGAATTGTGGCACTATAGATAAGAATAGTAATGCTGTATTAATGTAGCAGGACAGTTGTTAATCAGTTGTGTAAATTTTTGTTGAATTATTAATTTTTTGTAAGGAGTGTGTAAGGATATTATGGCAAAATATATTATGGCGTTAGACCAGGGGACTACAAGCTCAAGATGTATTCTTTTTGATAAGGCGGGGAATATATGCAGTATGGCTCAGAAGGAGTTTGAACAGATATATCCAAGACCAGGCTGGGTTGAACATAATCCTATGGAAATATGGTCTTCACAGTATGCAGTTATATCAGAAGCTATGGCGCTTCTTGGCGCAAAGGCAAAGGATATAGCAGGAATAGGGATAACTAATCAGAGAGAAACAACAATAGTATGGGATAAAGAGACTGGTGAGCCTGTGTATAATGCCATAGTATGGCAGTGCAGAAGAACAGCAAAGGATATAAAAGCACTCATAAGGGATGGTTATGGAGAGGTTATAAAGGCAAAGACGGGACTTGTACCGGATGCATATTTCAGTGCAACTAAGATAGCATGGATTCTTAATAATGTAGAAGGAGTAAGGAAGAGAGCAGAAGAAGGAAAGCTGCTTTTTGGAACCGTTGATACATGGCTTATATGGAAGCTGACCGGTGGTGCTGTTCATGTGACAGATTATACTAATGCATCAAGAACTATGCTTTTTGATATTCATAAATTATGCTGGGATAAAGAACTTATTGATAGACTTGATATACCGGAATCAATGCTGCCTGAGGTTAAGCCATCAAGCTGTGTATATGGCTATACAGATAGTTCGGTTATAGCAGGCAATATACCGATAGCTGGTGCGGCGGGAGACCAGCAGGCTGCACTTTTCGGACAGTGCTGTTTTGATGCTGGAGAAGTTAAGAATACATATGGAACGGGTTGCTTTCTTCTTATGAATACAGGAAAAGAACCAGTTGTATCAGAGCATGGACTTATAACGACAATCGCGGCAAGTACTAATGACTGTGTTAAATATGCACTTGAGGGAAGTGTGTTTACAGGAGGTGCTGTTATACAGTGGTTAAGGGATGAGATGCGTATGATAAAGAACTCTTCCCAGTCAGAGGATTATGCAAGAATGGTAGAAGATACTAACGGCGTTTATATAGTTCCTGCTTTTTCAGGATTAGGTGCACCTTATTGGAATCCTTATGCAAGGGGCACAGTAGTCGGACTTACAAGAGGTGCAAGTAAGGAGCATTTTATAAGAGCATCATTAGAATCCATAGCATATCAGACTTATGATGTGCTTAAAGCCATGGAGAGTGATACGGGGCATGTTGTAAGTGAGTTGAAGGTTGATGGAGGCGCAAGTGCCAACGATTTTCTTATGGAATTCCAGGCAGATATACTTGATGCATCCATAAGAAGACCAAGATGCATAGAGACAACAGCTCTTGGAGCTGCTTATCTGGCAGGTTTGTCAGTTGGCTTCTTTAAAGATGAGGACGAGATAAAGGATAACTGGCAGCTTGATACTACTTTTGAAAGCAGTATATCACCAGCTAAAAGGGACAGTCTTCTTATGGGGTGGAAGAGAGCTGTTAAGTGTACTATTAATTATACAGAAGAATAACAAGCAGGATATCTTAAGAAAAATATAGAAAATTCATTGTATTTTATATATTTTATTGTACTGTAATATAATATATGCAGAATGTGTCTGTTGTAACTGGTGTGGAAAGCTATTTATACAGGGATAAAGTTATAACTATAATGTTAATGTTTGGGAGGATGTACAGATTGAATGAGTATGTTGTTAAAGCTAACAAAGTTATAGACCAGGTTAACAGGGTTATACTGGGAAAGGAGAGAGAAGTAAAGGAGGTTATGACAGCTTTCTTAGCGGGAGGTCATATACTTCTTGAGGATATACCAGGAGTCGGTAAGACAACCCTTGCAACAGCATTTTCAAGAGCTATGAAGCTTGATTGTAAAAGAGTACAGTTTACTCCTGATGTTATGCCATCAGATTTAACAGGTTATTCTGTATACAGAAGCGATATCGGGCAGTTTGTGTATCAGCCAGGAAGCGTGTTTTGTAATCTTTTACTTGCAGATGAGATAAACAGGACATCTCCTAAAACACAATCTGCGCTTCTTGAGGTTATGGAGGAAAGAAAAGTATCAGTAGAAGGAATTACAAGGGATGTACCAGATCCATTTATAGTAATAGCCACACAGAATCCATATGGTAATGCTGGCACACAGAGTCTTCCTGAGGCACAGATGGACAGGTTTATGATAACAATGTCAATAGGGTATCCTGATTTTGACAATGAACTGGACATGGCAATGTCTGTTGGCAGAGGGGGACGAGCAGATATAGTTGAAGCCGTTATATCAGCAGATGATGTTAAGCATATGCAGGAAGAAATATATGAGGTATATATAAATAAGAGTATATATAAGTATATAGTAGGGCTTGTAAGAGAAACAAGGAATTCTGCTTATATAGAAAGAGGTGCAAGCCCAAGGGCTACCATAGCGCTTGTAAAGATGTCAAAAGCATGGGCATGGCTTAATGGAAGAGATTATGTTATACCGTCTGACGTAGGAGCACAGTTTGAATATGTTATATCACACAGAATAGTTCCTGATATGTCAGCACGTATGGAAAAAATGTCTAAGCAAGATATAATTAAAAATATAATAAAGGCTGTTAAAAGGCCGGTTGTTGGAGAAAAAAGTACAGATTAGGGACGAAAAACACGATGACTAAAATATTATTAATCTTTTTTGTGGTAGTTTCATGGTATATTGCAGGGATGGTGCATTCTTTTGAACTGATGTTATATGCTGTAAGTCTTACAGTTTTTATGTTTGCTATGTATTTTGTTACGCAGATATACAAAAAGAAAGTTTCGTTTTCTTTTGATTCAGATTACACAGGTATAGTAAAAGAAAGGTCATGCCCTGTTAAGATTAATATAAATAATAGTTCGGTGCTGCCCATAAGCAAAATAAGACTTGATATTGAAGTGAAGTATGGATTTGGGGGAAACGCTGATAAAAAGAAATACACATATAAAAAAGAACATACATTGAAATATAAAGTATATGGAAGCTGTCATAGAAAAAAAGATTTTATAAAGTTTATGCTGAAAATGCCATATACCGGACCGGCATGTGTATATATCAGGTGTGCATATTTATATGATTATACAGGTGCTTTCAGAAGAAAAGTAAAACTTGGGAATTATATGAATGTCGCCGTGCTTCCATATATTGATGATGGCAGTGTAAGATTGGAATACTTGTCATCGGAAAGTGATACCATGCAGGAGCTGAGTGTGAATATAGCTGGTAATGCAGTTGATGATATCAGACAGATAAGAGAATATCAGACAGGAGATTCTTACAGACATATACACTGGAATCTGAGTGCTAAAACCGGAAGTCTTCTTGTAAAGGAGTTTTCACAGAAAACAGACATAGAGATTAATGTTGTTGCGAGGGCTTTTGCTGATGCGCTTTCTGATTATAAGAGAATGGGAGATTTTTACGATAAGCTGATAAATGAAGCAATTGGACTTATCAGTGATAAAAGCATAATTAATATTGTATGGTACGATTATGAATATGATATATTTGTTAAGCATCACGTAAAGAATATGAAAGACTGTGAGGATGTATTATATGATCTTTTTCTGTATCATGAAAAATGCAGGGTGAATAATAAAAAAACTGGTATTGATAAAGAACTTCCATTGATATATAAAAATACAAACACTATTGAAATAAATACGGAGCTTGAGGTGGTGGTTAATGGAAACATGAAGGAGCAGATAAAAGACTAAGTGTATATCAGGAGTGGAGAATTGCATGAAAACAGATATAAGTATAACAGTGAACCAGAATAATAATTACAGAGGCAATATGTATCTGGGATTTACTGCTTTTTTTTGTGGTATTCTCTCAGTTCTTTTATTTATAAATGGTCTTAATGCAGTAGGATATACTGGTGAGATAGTTTATACACTTGCATTCTTTTTGTCTTTAGTAGTTTGTTATTCATATTATAAAAAGCCACATATGTTAAAAGTTGTATGGCTTGTGTTGTTAGCTGGTATGATTGTTATCCTGATAACAGGAGCTGGCGATTTACAGACACAGGCTGTATCGGTATTTACAGCATTTAGTGAGGGAACTGCTGATGTAAGAAATATAACACAGCTTATGTGTGTATTTACCATACTGCTTGTTGTATTGTTTTATTTATTTGAGCTTGTATTTAGGGCACATTTTATTTTATCGATTATTATTTTTGCATTTATGATGCTCTCCCCTTTCCTTAAGATATCTGTATCAGGTTTTAATATCTTTACGGTTGTAGTATATCAGGTGTTGTTTTATCTGATTAATAATCTGAAGATGAGTAAAAAGAAACAAATGTTTTCAACAGGTTCGGCAAACAACCAGAAAAATGTTATGGAAAAAAGTGCTGTTATATGTATGTTGCTTGTTTTGTCTGCGTTTATTGTATCGAATGTTATTATGAATGTTGCATCTGAGCCTGTATATAATTCGGTAGGCAGACTGGAAGAAGCAGTGTATAGGGTGTCCAATATAGTTAATAACAAGGCTGCTGATATTAATATGGATGGAAGTATAAGTGCTGGCAATAATTATCAGACAGGTGTTAAACAGATTACTCTGACGGCTAAAAGAAAACCAGAGGAGGATGTATATCTGATAGGCTACAGGGGAGGGGAATATACAGGAAATAACTGGAAAAAAGCGGATGATACACAGATATGTAATGCACTTGATAAGTTAAAGGATGATAATACATATAACAGGTATATTACCATAATAAATACATCAGAAGCATTTAATACACTATATTATTCATGCAATTATCTTATTAAGAGTAATGGAATGACATTATCAAAAGAAAAAGATAAAAGATTGCAGCTTGACATAGAATACACGAGTAACAGGAATGATATAAGACTTGAGCCATATTGCGCTAATTTATACGGGACACAGAAATCTATAGATGATAATAAATACAGTGTTTTGTATTACGAACAAAAAGATATGTCATCTGACTGGAACGCATCAGGTATAACAGAATATACACAAAAATCAAGGGTTGAAGATTATATTTATGTGCAGTCAAATTATAAAAAGGCCATGAAACCATATTATACACAGTATTCTGATGACATTACACCACAACTGGCATCATATGTAAAAGATAATCCGTTAACATCATTAAATGAAAAAACAACTTTTATATTGTATACACTTATGAGCAATACAAGATATACAAGGTCACCTGGAATTATGATTGGCAATACAGATATAGCTGACCAATTCCTTTTTGAATCAAAGAGAGGATATTGTGTCCATTATGCGACAGTGGCCGCTCTTATGTATCGTATGTATGGAATCCCTGCAAGATATGTTACCGGTTTTAAGGTGCCGGCAGACAGTTTTAAGGAGAATGAACAGAAAGAGTGGCATGCAGATGTTACGGATGCCAGACAGCATGCGTGGACTGAAATATTTATAGATAATTATGGGTGGGTTCCTGTGGATGTCACGCCATCAGCGGATGGAACAATGAATGTATCTTATCCGGGATATAACATGGAAACCTTCAATACAATAATGGAACAAAACGGCTGGACATCAGGTTCACCAAGTATTAAAGATACATCAAAAGAAAAAACAGAATATGTAAAGACATGGCAGGGTACAGTAAAGGCAGCATTGAAGAAATTCTTCAGATATGTATGGATATTTATAAAAATACTGGCAGCAGCTATAGTTGTAATAGGAGCTGCAGGTTCTCCGTTATGGTTAAGACTTAGAAGAAATATGGTAATTAAAAGGCAGAATACACAGAAATGCGTTATGGTATATAAAAGAATGATGAAGATGCTTCATAAGTCAGGATATGTTTCTGCATATGATGGAACAGAAGAAGATTTTGCAGATAAACTTATAAGCGAGCTGTCAGAAGCTGCTAAAACAGATGTTGATGAGGCTGTTAAGGCTGATATAAAGCGCACAGTTAAGGTTTCGGTGGAGTCTGAATTCTCTTTACATATAGTTGATGCTTCTGATTCACAGTTTGTGAATAATACATATAATGAAATATCTGTTATCGTATATAACAGACTTACATGGTGGAGAAGAATTATATTCAGGTATATATATTGTTTTTAGATATGGTGAGTAAAGATATGGCAGTTGTATATTGCACAAGTACATATCAGACAGGTATATATTAAAATATATATTGTTTTACTGCTTGACTATTTTTAATATTTATATTATTCTAATGAAAGTTTGAAATATATTTCATTGGAGGTAATATATATGCGGTTAGCTATGATTACAATGCAGCAGGTGCTTGTATTGTTTGTGTTAATATTTGCAGGTTTCATATGTGTGAAAACAGGTGCTGTTAAGATAGAAGGCAAGAAAGCATTTTCAGATTTGCTTGTTTATTTCGTTGTGCCTTGTATGATTATTAATTCTTATCTGACGGATTTTAATGCAGATATATTTAAGAATATCTTATATGCACTTGGGTTAAGTGTTCTTCTTATTGCAATAGGAATTGCTGTTACTTTTTTATTATCTTTGCGTATTAAGGATGATAATCTGCCAGTTATAAGATTTGGATGTATGTTTTCAAATGCGGCTTATATGGGATTTCCGCTTATTCAGGCGCTTTTTGGCAGTGAAGGACTGATATATGCAAGTGCGTTTGTCACGGTGTTTAATATATTGTTGTGGACTCTTGGTTACTCTGTAGTAAGCAGGACAATCAGCTGGAAGATGGTTGTGAAAAAGATATTTACAACACCAGCAACTATAGCTGTGTTTGTTGGAATTATAATATTCGTTTTAAGAATACCACTGCCAACTGTGCTTCATCAGGCTATAAGTGCTGCAGGTGCAGTTAATACACCATTATCAATGTTTATAACAGGTATGATTATTGCAGCGAGTGATATAAGGAAAATGTTTACTAACAGGCTTGTATACTTTTCAATCATTGTAAGAATGGTGGTTATTCCTGCGATATGTATTGCTGTGTTTGAACTACTGGGTATACGTGGGATGGTTGCTAATATTGTTATTATATTGGAAGCGTGTCCATGTGCTGCGATTACATCTGTTTTTGCTGTCCAGTTTAACTATGATGATGATGTGGCGGCGGCTTCTGTTGTTTTAACTACGTTAGTAAGTATAATAACGCTTCCTTTAGTAGCGTTTATTATAACAACTTTATAATAATTAAGTGTTTTTTAATATAATGCCAGTAATTGTAGTGTTATTGGCATTTATTTTTTATATTTTTTGTGTTATTATAAAACAATGTCAGAGTAAAGGCGGATTGGTATATCAGATATATATTTTATGTTTAATGTTTTAAAACTTAGGCATTCTATAAACGACTCTGGACAGTTACATTTTATTGATGGAGAAATATATGAAAATTTTATTTGTTTCACTTGGATGTGATAAGAATCTGGTTGATACAGAGAATATGCTTGGAATATTGAAAAATAAAGGCTTTGAGTTTACGGATGATGAACTGGATGCTGATATAATAGCTGTTAATACATGCTGTTTCATAGGTGATGCCAAGCAGGAAAGTATCAACACAATACTTGAGATGGCAGAACATAAGAAGGATGCTAAATGTAAAGTTCTGGTAGTTGCAGGATGCCTTGCACATAGATATCAGGATGAGATCATAAAAGAGATTCCAGAGGTTGATGCATTTGTTGGAACATCTTCTTATGACAAAATAGCAGATATGATTAATTCTGTTCTTGAACAGAAAGGCATAACTAACTTTGTTGAAGATGCAGACAGAATGCCTATGGTGAAGGAAGAAAGAATAGTTACCACACCAGGATACTATGAATATCTTAAGATAGCAGAGGGTTGTGATAAAAGATGTACATATTGTATTATACCAAAGGTGAGAGGAAACTACAGAAGTTTCCCTGTTGAATATCTTGTTAAGCAGGCCCAAAAGCTTGTTGATGGAGGTGTGAAAGAACTTATTCTTGTTGCACAGGAAACAACGCTTTACGGAGTTGACCTGTATGGAAAAAAATCGCTTCCTATGCTTTTACATGAGCTATCTAAGATAGAAGGTTTAAGATGGATAAGAATTCTTTACTGTTACCCGGAAGAGATTAATGATGAACTTATTGAGGCTATTAAGAATGAACCAAAGGTATGTCATTATCTTGATATGCCAATACAGCATGCCAGCGATAATGTTTTGAAGCGTATGGGCAGAAGAACGGATAAGAAAGAACTTACAGATATAGTAGCCAGATTAAGACGGGAGATTCCTGATATTGCATTAAGAACAACTCTTATAACAGGATTTCCAGGTGAAACAGATGAAGAGCATGAAGAGGTCATGGAATTTATTGATGAATGTGAATTCGACAGACTTGGCGTGTTTACGTATTCAAGAGAAGAAGATACACCGGCAGCATCTATGCCTGACCAGATAGATGAATCTGTAAAAGAAAAGTACAGAGATGAGATAATGCAGCTTCAGCAGGAAATATCGGCTGACAGGTCAGCTGATATGGTGGGACGTACAATAGAGGTTATGATAGAGGGTTATATTGCCGAAGATAACACTTATGTTGGACGTTCATACAAAGATGCGCCTAATGTGGATGGACTTGTATTTGTAGAATGTGACAGGGAACTTATGTCGGGAGATTTTGTTAATGTACTTATTACTGGTTCAACAGAGTATGATCTTATAGGAGAGATGACTGAGTGATAGTATATTACTGCATAAAGCGATATGTCTAATTATAAGAACACTTTATAGAATGACCAGAATGCTTTATCGTAAGAATATGATTGCAAAATTTTGATTATTTTTGATCATGTTTACATGTAATAATAATAAAGGGAGGATATTAAGTTGAATTTACCTAACAAATTAACGATATTAAGGACAATCATGATTCCTATCTTTCTTATAGTTTTGTATATACCAGGACTTGGAATGACAGGTGATATCATAGCAGCAGCAATATTTATACTGGCAAGTATTACGGATTTTCTTGACGGAAAAATAGCAAGAAAATATAATCTTGTGACTAACTTTGGTAAGTTTATGGATCCGCTTGCTGACAAGCTTTTAGTATGTTCTGCACTTATTGCACTTGTTGACCTTGATAGGATTCCAGCGTGGGTTGTAATAATCATAATTGCCAGAGAATTCATAATAAGCGGGTTCAGACTTATAGCCTCGGATAACGGAGTTGTTATAGCCGCAAGTTATTGGGGAAAGTTCAAAACAACATTCCAGATGATAATGATTATACTTCTTATTCTTAATCTTGATTATCCATACAGTGGTATTGTCAATATGGTGATTATGTATATTGCACTTGCGCTTACAATAATTTCGCTTCTTGATTACATAATCAAGAATTATAAGGTGTTTATAGACGGTTCCAACAAATAGTTAATAAACGAATAGTCATATAAAAAGTCATTTCTGTAACAGGAAATGGCTTTTTGTGATTGAAAAGGGAGAATGTGGTTATATGAATAATATAAATAAGATAGACTTAAATTCTGAGGCAATGAGTATAGAAGAAAAGGTGGTAAAGCAGCTTAATACGAAGCATATGCTTCTTACAACAGCTGAATCATGTACTGGTGGTATGGTTGCATCATCAATTGTTAATGTGAGTGGAGCATCTAATGTGTTTCATCAGGGATATATAACATATTGTGATGAGGCAAAAAACAGTATTCTTAATGTCCCAGCGGAAATACTTGATGAATATAAAGCTGTAAGTCCACAGGTTGCATGTAAAATGGCATTGGGAGCATTATCAATAGCGGCTGCGGATATCGCTGTTTCAGTTACTGGTGTCGCCGGACCTTCAACGGAGGATGGAAAGCCTGTTGGACTTGTGTATATAGGAGTGGCATCTAATAAAGATTCTGCATATACAGATAGGTTTGACACTGATACACAGATATCAGATATTACGGGGTATGCAGAGGCATACAAATACAGCAGAAATCGTGAAGTGTTATATAAAGCAGATAATAGTAATGTTATTGTAAGTGAAAATATGTTCGAGGGTGACAGAAGCACGATTCGTGATAAAGCATGCAAAAAGGCTTTGGATATGGTATATGCATATGTTAAAGAAATAAATAGTTGAAAAAAAGGCAGTGAAGACAGCTGATTTTTGGGATAGAACAGATATATATTGTAAATGAAATTATTATAATGATGTATATTAAAAGTATATCGAAAAGTGCAGGAATATATCTTTACTTTCTTAATGGTATATGATACGATGTGGATATCCAATATGTTACATATAATAATTTCACTAAGAATAATATAAATAATATTTGCATCGCTTGTTTATAGTGTGTAATGTTTATTGCACGGAATCATAGAATATGTTCGAATAAATGTTCGAAAACTATTGACAAAGCCAGGAATATATAATATTATCATAACAAGCGAACAGATGTTCAAGATAACGGAGGTATATATAATTTGGTTAATGTTAATGAAGATAAATTAAAGGCGCTTGATGCGGCTATTTCTAATATTGAGAAGCAGTTTGGTAAAGGTTCGGTTATGAAGCTTGGAGATTCAACAGCAAACATGAATGTTGAATGCATACCTACAGGTTCATTAAGTCTTGATATAGCACTTGGTCTTGGCGGTGTACCTAAGGGAAGAGTAGTTGAGATATATGGTCCTGAGTCTTCAGGTAAAACAACAGTTGCACTTCATATGGTAGCTGAAGTACAGAAGAGAGGTGGTATAGCAGGATTTATAGATGCTGAACATGCACTTGATCCTGTATATGCTAAGAATATAGGCGTTGATATTGATAATCTGTATATATCACAGCCTGATAGTGGTGAACAGGCATTAGAGATATGTGAGACTATGGTAAGATCAGGAGCTATTGATATTGTTATTGTCGATTCGGTAGCAGCTCTTGTACCTAAAGCAGAGATAGATGGTGATATGGGAGATTCACATGTGGGTCTTCAGGCAAGACTTATGTCACAGGCGTTAAGAAAGCTTACACCAGTAGTAAGCAAGAATAACTGTGTGGTTATATTTATCAACCAGTTAAGAGAGAAAGTCGGAGTTATGTTTGGTAACCCAGAGACGACTACAGGTGGAAGGGCACTTAAGTTCTATGCCTCTGTAAGAATGGATGTAAGAAAGATTGAAACATTGAAGTCTGGCGGCGAAGTCATAGGTAACAGAACCAGAGTCAAAGTTGTTAAGAATAAGGTGGCACCTCCATTCAGAGAGGCTGAGTTTGATATTATGTTTGGCAAGGGTATATCGACAGAGGGAGATCTTATAGATCTTGCTTCTAATGTTGGTATTATCCAGAAGAGCGGAGCATGGTTCTCTTATAATGGTGAGAAGATAGGACAGGGAAGAGAGAATGCTAAGCAATATCTTATCAATAATCCGCAGATAAGGCAGGAAGTAGATGAGAAAGTAAGGGCACACTATGGAATTGGTGACAATCCTGAAGCAGATAAGGAAGTAACAGCAGCATCAGATGATTCCAAGACAAAGACAACAAAGAAAGAAAACACAGAGGAAGCTTAAATTATGACAGAGGAAGCAGATAAGTATGTTACCTCTATTCAGGAAGTGGATTCAAAGCGCAGGCGCGTATTTATTAATTACGAGCCTGCGTTCGTTTTGTATATATCTGAGCTTAGAAGATTTGGTATTAAGAAAGACGTATGCATATCTTCTAAAGATTATGACGAGATTATCAGCATATTAAATAAAAGGTCAAAGATACGTGCAATGGCGCTGTTAAAGAATAGAGATTATACAAGAAAGAAATTGTTCGATAAACTTAAAACAGGAGGATATCCTGATGAGTGCATACAGAAAGCTATCAATTATGTAGCTTCATATGGTTATATTGATGATAAAAGATATGCCGATAATTATATATTATCACATATAACGTCTAAATCACGTAGGGTTATAGAACAGAATCTTGTTCTTAAGGGTGTTGATACAGATATTATATCAGCTGCATTTGACGAATATTATAACGGACTGGTCAGTCATGATATAGCCGATCCTGAGGTTGATGTTATTATCAAGCAGCTTCATAGCAAATATCACAATAAAAATCTGAATGATTATAATCAGCTGCAGAAAGTAAAGGCTTCATTGTATCGAAAAGGTTTTATGACTGATAATATTAATAAAGCACTTGATATTGTGGTCAATGAAGAAAAAGAGTACTAATTATGCGAAAGTTAAAGGGTTCTAACCTTGACATTATGGTGATTAAAGTATAATATTAATATGTTGTATATTTTGTACAATGAAAACTTAATAAGGAGGTGCTCCTGTGTTAATTCCGATAGTTGTCGCAATTCTTGTTACACTTGCAGTAGTCGCACCTATTACATGGTTTGTGTCAGGCAAAGCCATTGCTAAAAGCAATGATGAAAAAATTGGCAATGCTGATGAAAGAGCCAGAGAGATAATAGATGAAGCATTAAAGACAGCAGAGACAAAGAAGAAAGAGGCACTCTTAGAGGTTAAAGAGGAATCTTTAAGGACTAAGAATGAACTTGAGAAAGAGACCAAGGAAAGACGTGCTGAAATTCAGAAGTACGAAAAGAGAGTCCTTTCTAAAGAAGAAACTCTTGATAGAAAGATTGATGCGGTTGAGAAGCGTGACTTGAGTATTACCAGAAAAGAGGAAGAACTTGGTAAGTTAAAGCAGAAAGTTGACGAACTTGAAAAGAAAAGACAGCAGGAACTTGAAAGAATCTCTGGATTGACCTCCGAACAAGCAAAAGAATATCTATTAAAAACTGTTGAAGATGAAGTTAAACATGATACTGCTGTAATGATTAAAACATTAGAAAGCAGGGCGAAAGAGGAAGCAGATAAGAAGGCAAAGGAGTTAGTAGTTAATGCTATACAGCGTTGCGCTGCTGATCATGTTGCTGAAACAACTATATCAGTTGTACAGCTTCCTAATGATGAAATGAAAGGCCGTATTATAGGTAGAGAGGGTCGTAACATAAGAACCCTTGAAACTCTTACAGGTGTTGAGCTTATTATTGATGATACACCAGAGGCAGTCGTTTTATCGGGTTTTGATCCAATCAGAAGAGAAATTGCAAGAATTGCTCTTGAAAAACTCATAATTGATGGACGTATCCATCCAGCAAGAATTGAGGAGATGGTTGAAAAAGCCCAGAAAGAAGTCGAAACATTAATTAAAGAAGAAGGTGAAGCTGCAACCCTTGAGGTTGGTGTCCATGGAATTCATCCAGAATTAGTTCGTTTACTTGGTAAGTTAAGATACAGAACTAGTTATGGTCAGAATGTATTAAAACATTCTATTGAAGTAGCTCAGATTACAGGATTGTTAGCCGGCGAGTTAGGCCTTGATGTAAAGATGGCCAAGAGAGCTGGTTTATTACATGATATAGGTAAAGCTGTCGACCATGAAATGGAAGGCTCACATATTCAGTTAGGTGTAGATCTTTGTAGAAGATACAAGGAATCTCCACTTGTTATTAATGCGGTAGAAGCACATCATGGTGACGTTGAACCAGAAAGCTTAATAGCATGTCTTGTACAGGCTGCAGATACAATATCAGCCGCAAGACCAGGCGCTAGAAGAGAAACGTTAGAAACTTACACAAACAGATTAAAACAATTAGAAGATATTACCAACTCATATAAGGGGGTTGAGAAGTCTTTTGCTATTCAGGCAGGTAGAGAGGTTCGAGTAATGGTTGTTCCTGAAGTGATTAGTGATTCAGATATGGTATTACTTGCAAGGGATATTTCTAAACAGATTGAAGAACAGATGGAATATCCTGGACAGATTAAAGTTAGTATCGTAAGGGAATCAAGGGTTGTGGATTACGCTAAGTAAGGTATCCACATAGACAAGCTCGAATTAAAGAAACATACGAAAGGCTTAAACATTTAAGGTTTTAAGCCTTTCTTTTTTATTTTATCCAGTATTAATTATCACTTATTATATTAAACATAATGATAGTATCTTCTTTTATTTCTTAATTTATTGTCCGTCACAGGCGTAAAAATGTAATTACATGAAAGATATGCTTGTATACAACTTAATAAAATAAAGTGAATGCTTAATATTATTAAGAATATTTTTAAAATTCCCTAAAAATTTAATAATTTTAATTGCAATATTTGCAAAAAATGTAAAAAGACTTGCCTAAATCATAAGTTCATAGTATATTATTAAAGACCTTTGAAAACGAATGGAGGATAATAATATGCAGTACAGTGAAATGAGCAAAGAACAGTTATTACAGTTAAAGGCTGAACTTGATGAAAGATACAAGGAAGCTAAGGCAAAGGGACTTAATCTTAACATGTCAAGAGGTAAGCCATCGCCTAGCCAGCTTAATGTAACAATGGACATGCTTGATGTTATTAACAGCTCTTCAGATCTTAAGGCTGAAGATGGAACAGATTGCAGAAATTATGGTGTTCTTGATGGACTTCCAGAAGCTAAGAGACTTATGGCTGATATGATGGGAACAACACCTGAACACATTATTATATATGGAAACGCTAGTCTTAATATTATGTACGACCAGGTTTCAAGAGCATACGCACACGGAGTTATGGGCAGCACACCTTGGTGTAAGCTTGATAAGGTTAAGTGGCTCTGTCCAGTGCCAGGATATGATAGACACTTTGCTATAACAGAAAGCTTTGGCATAGAGATGATTAATGTTCCTATGACAGAGAATGGTCCAGATATGGATGTAGTTGAAAAACTCGTAAGTGAAGATGACTCAATAAAGGGTATATGGTGTGTTCCTAAATATTCTAATCCACAGGGTTACACTTATTCAGATGAAACAGTAAAGAGAATGGCAGCATTAAAGCCGGCAGCTAAGGACTTTAGAATATTCTGGGATAATGCATATGTTATTCATCATCTTTATGATGACAAGCAGGATGA
>ERZ808240.506-NODE-506-length-51406-cov-6.314638_pt1 | contig 51406 bp, 40 predicted proteins | sample MGYA00521084_ERZ808240 | MGnify/ENA primary metagenome ERZ808240 (study PRJEB31516, sample SAMN03275571) | gut metagenome | biome: mammalia-associated habitat; material: feces | host: Papio cynocephalus | place: Kenya | collected 2012-08-06 ...
GGGTTCAGAACGTCGTGAGACAGTTCGGTCCCTATCCTCCGTGGGCGCAGGAAGACTGAGGGAGGCTGCCCCTAGTACGAGAGGACCGGGGTGGACGGACCTCCGGTGCACGGGTTGTTCACCAAGAGCATCGCCCGGTAGCTGAGTCCGGTCGGGATAACCGCTGAAAGCATCTAAGCGGGAAGCCCTTCCCGAGATGAGTCTTCCTTTACGGTAAGGACACAGGTAGACTACCTGTTCGATAGGGCGCAGGTGCAGGCCCCGCGAGGGGCACAGCCGAGCGCCACTAATCGTCCGAGCTCTTCCGCCTCTTTCTTTTAGGAGGCAGTGCAGGGCAGGTTTTGCGGTCCCGCCCCTGGGGTTGGTTCTAATCGCTCGAGCGCTGTGCGGCCCTGAGGGCACGGCAAGGAAGCTTCGCTGAGAGAGCCCCTTTGTGGCCGGCGGCCATGGCGGGGGAGGCACACCCGGTCCCATCCCGAACCCGGAAGTTAAGCCCCCCAGCGCCGATGGTACTGCGGGACAGCCCGTGGGAGAGCAGGGCGCCGCCGGCCACGAAGGGGCTCTTTCTTTTTTGCTTCTCGGCACGATGCCTGAGGGCCCGGGGTTTCGCCCCGGGCCCTCTTTTCTGTTTAGCGAGTAACAGGGTTTCTTGGCGCATATTGATGGTGTGCGGGTTCGAACTCTACTATTTACGTGGTGTTTCGCGTAGAATTTATACCTCCTATGACATTTTGTCTTTCTTTAAGGGAGGGTAGACGCGATGCAGGATACGAAGGAGCTCAAGAAACGCTTTCGCCGTAAAGCCGTGATTCTTGTTGCTGCGCTTCTTGCCTGTGTTGTGTGTACGTATGCCTGGTATATCTATAACGCGTCCCGACATGTTACCGACGTGAAGATGGCGGCCGGTACCGGTGTGTCCTTCTTGATATCGAATGAGTACAACGGTGATTACAAGACGAATGCGGGACTTTCGTTCGAGGGGCTGCTGAATCCGGTTTCGACCGATAACATCCAGAATGGCTTTCAGGTTGTGACGGGGTTTACGGGAGGGACAACTCAGAGCTCGCTGTTTGCAAGCGTTTTCGCACCCGCCCAGAGGTCGGATTACTACGAGACCTCCCTGTACCTTACGACAAGTTCTCTTGCGACCGATGTGTATGTGTCGGATATTGCTTACCAGGAGCAGGACTGGAACAATCTCATCTCTACTGCGTTGAGGGTGGGCCTTTTGGTGCATTCCCCGGGTGAGAACCAGCCCATCGTCGACCAGTACGTATTTGAGCTCACTCAGGACCATAACCCTGAGAAACGATATAACACTTTGAACGGCCGGGAAGGCTCTGTGCTTGATAGCACGAAATCCGATGGCTCGACCGTGGACTTCTCCGGCAAGCTCCTGGATTCCTCGAATTATTGCAGTTACGACGAGACGACCGGAAAGCTTGAACTCCTTCCTGGGTCAAAGAAGATCTGCTCGCTTCCGGCTGCTGCCGATGGGCAGGAGCATGGTACGCCTGTGCAAGTAGATGTGTATGTCTGGCTAGAGGGCTGCGACGAGGACTGCACGAACAACCTTGCCGCAACAAGCCTCCAGTCTCTCGCGATTCACTTTGCGGGCGATCACGAATGATGAAGAAATCTGACATGGAGAGTACTTCTCAGCGTGATGAGCTCGTCACGGCAGCCCGCCGTCAGTTTTTTGGCATCGCCTTTACGATGATCGTTCTGGCGCTTTCGTTGAGCTACGCAACGTACGCTTGGTTCTCGAGCTCGCGTTTTACGAACGTCACGCCGACTGCACATACGGTGAGCGATTCGAGCTCCGACCTTCTTATCTCGCTGTCCGCCAACGGGCCTTGGGATAAGGAATGCGCCCTCGACGCTGCCGATAAGACTTTGTATCCGGTGTCTACGGCAGACTTGAGCTCTTTCTGGGGTGCGACGTTCCAGAATCCCGCGGGAATCAATACCGATTACGCGAACTATGGAAGCTCGGCGTCGAACTATGTCCTGGAAGGGACGTTCTATCTGCAGTGCGGTGGCGGCTCGCTCAATGTTTTCTTGCTTCCGGAGCAGATGAGCGTGTCTTCTGACCCGCAGCTACTTGCCGCGCTTCGCGTGGGGATGATCATTGAGTCGGGCTCGGGTTCATCGACCTATATATTTACATGCGATGACTTGGGCTCAACGGCCGGGGCGACGTCTCGAAGGACGACGGCCCAGCCCGACGTCGTCGTTTCAGGGGGCGGTTCCTGGAGCTACGTCGCAGACCCGGCGGTGAGCATGTCCTCTTATGCCGCGGACGCGTCGGGAGACGACGCTGTCTCGGCTCGGTCGGGGGCGACGCCTCTGGTGAGGCTTTCGAGCAACGAGGTCGCTACGGTCAGGTACTTCGTGTACATGGAAGGTTGCGACGAGAACTGCATCGATGAGGCGCAGAGCAGGAGTCTCCAGCTCAAGTTCGCCTTTGGCGCGACGAAGGCATAGGGGGTGCACAGTGCGCGCAGATGATGAGAACAGGGCGAAAACGAGGCTTGCAAGCAAGCTGATTGCGCTGGTCGCTATTTTTGCCGTGGCGATTGTGGCAACCTATGCCTGGTTCACGAGCAACTCGCGCGTGAACACGAATGAGGTGTCTGTGCAAAGCGATTCCGACGCGCTATCTTTCCAAATGAGCGCCACGGGTGACGGGGGCTGGTCCGGGTCGGAAGAGTACGCGCTTACCTCCGCTGACGCTTCGGTAGATGCCGGAGGGACAAAGAGGCTTTACCCGGTCTCGACCTTTGACCTCGACGGTTTCGCCCGTTGCACGCTCACGAACGGCAACGGCCAGGCAACCGTCTTTGAGCAAGCCCCCGACGGCGAGGATTTTTACCACGGGTGGGTGTACCTGCGGGCAGACTTGACCGGTAACGCAGCCAGTACCATGGGCGGCGTGGTCAGGCTCTATTTGCGTGACGCTCCGGTGCCCTCGGGGTCGGACCAGACGCTTTTGCGGGCGAGTCGCATCGGCATCAAGTTTTCCCGGGGCGGAAGCGTTGAGAAGACCCTCATCTTCCGGCTTGACGACTCGGCGAGTGCTCACCGCGCCGAACATCCTATGACGGCGCCGATAGACCTGCCGTCTTACCGCGATGGGATGGTGCTGGGCTGGTCGGGAGGCCAGCTTGCGTGCGCGAGCGACCCTTCCACGACCTATGACGACTATGAGATCGGCGGCCGCGAGGACGCCTCGCGGCCCTCAAACGAGCTGCTGGCCATGGAGCTGGGGCAGACGTATCGGATGGACGTGTACTTCTATATCGAGGGTACCGACCCGGATTCGGCCGATTACCTCGATGACAGCCCGGGGACGCTCAGCTTGAACCTCTTTGCGGCTCTTGACGGGCAGGGGGCGTGATGGCCGGAAGATACAAAGACCGCGGGCGAACGGTGCCCAATGAGGCGACGAGCCGCAATGATGAGATGCGCCACAAGCTCGCGGGCACGGTCATGCTCGTGCTTCTTGCCCTTGTCGCGGTGGCCGCAGCTTCGTTTGCGTGGTTCTCGATCGCGGATAGGGCCAAGGCGCGCTCGCTTGCCATGAACGTGACGGGCGGCAACTCGCTGAGGTTCGACCTGGACGCGCACGAGAGCTTCGACGACTACGTGAAGACGCTGGGGTTCGATCAGATCTCTAACCGGATCCAATCGGATTTGGGCGTGAGCGTAGATGCCTCGACGCTGCAGCCGGTGACGACGAGCGATTACCGGACGTTCACCTTTGAGGACGGCAGCGCGGCGGAGGCGGGCTCGGGGGCTTACCTTGAGTTCACGCTTCACTTCATGTCCCAAGAGGACACCGTCGTTCATCTGACGGGCGCAGACGGCGAGGATGGGGCGGCGGGCACGCGGTTCATCTCGAACGTCGAGACGCTTCCGCTGGCTATGCGCATGAGCTTCACCACCGATGACCAGACGTGGGTGTACGACCCTAACCTGGGCGACACGTCATCGTCTGACGGTGCGGCGACGGTCTTTGGTCTGGGGTCCGAGACCGCTGAGGCATCAAAAATGTTCGGGCTTCTTGCGAACACCGACAAACCGGTAACCGTTCGCATCTGGCTCGAGGGGAGGGACCCCAATTGCACTAACATGCTTAAAGGAGCGGATTATTCGATCTCGATGCGCTTTGAGGGCATCGAGGAGCAGTAAGGATAGGTATGCAAGCAGTAAAGAAGGCAGCCGGAATCGCCCTGAGCGTCGTCATGTGGATCATCATCCTTGTGGCCGCGCTGTATGCGTTCACCACCTTGGCGACGCGCGAGGACGGGAGTGTGTCGAACATCGCCGGCTTCACCCCGCTGACGGTCCAGTCCGACTCCATGAGCCCGACGTTCAATTCCGGCGACCTGATCGTGATCAAGAAGTGCGACACCTCCAAGCTCGAGGTGGGCGACATCGTGACGTTCCACACGATCATCGACAACGAGTACGCGCTGAACACGCACCGCATCGAGTCGATCGACGAGCTCAACGGCATGCGCAGCTTCACGACGAAGGGCGACAACAACGACGTTGCCGATACCCACGTGATCAGCGACGGCGACATCGTGGGCAAGTACGAGTTCGCCCTGCCGGGCTTGGGCAAGGTCATGGACTTCCTGAGCAGCTCGACCGGGTTCCTCGTGGTTATCGTCCTGCCGATGCTGCTCTTCTTTATTTATCAGGTCTACCACCTGGTCATCGTGGGCATGAACCTCAAGCGCGCCATGGCCGAGGAGGACCGTATGGCGGCTGCCCAGGCAATCGTGGACGCGGAGGCCGCGAGCGCCGCTGCGCCGGTTGCGGCTCAGGCGGCTGCCGCGCCGACCACCGACGCCGCGCTTTCTGATGCCGACGCGAAGCTCGCCGAGGCGGAGGCCAAGCTCGCCGAGGCACAGCGCCTGAAGGAAGAGGCCGAGCGCCTCAAGCACAACGAGTAACCACACGCGCCCGCGCCTGCGGGGTAGAGAGGCAGTGAGCCGTGAGCGAGTTTCTGAGTTTTGCTTGGGAGATGCTGGCCAAGGTCGCGTACAACATCGCCGATGTGATCAACAGCATCCTTAACCTGCTGGTCTTTGGCTGGCTCCAGTACTGGGGCATCTTCATCACGTACTTCAACACGTTCGACATCGTGGGCAAGATCGGCGCCGTGATCCTCTTCCTGCTGCTCATCGCCGTGCCGGTGCTCATCGTGGTCATCCTCGTGCGCCGCGCGGTGGTGAACCACGACATCAAGCGCGACGACTCCTCCAACAAGGCGCTCTACCGCGAGATCGGCCGCCTGAACAAACAAGTCCTCGACCTCATGGACGAGAAGAACAAGCTCCTGGCGCTCAAGGTCAACGCCATGGGTGGCGTCGAGCGCATCCCGTACGCGGGGGCCTCGGCCTTGACGGACGACGTGATCCCGACGGTCGCGAACGTGACGGGCGCCGGTGCGGGCGCCGCGGCCGGTGGGGCGCCTGTGGCCGTCGCCGGCGGCAAGGCGAACTTCTCGCTCGACTCCGAGTCCGTCTCCGGTGCCGCGGCAGCCATGGCCAAGGCCACGGTCGAGGCGAAGACGGAGGCCGAGGAGCGCGAGATCGCCCAGGCCAACCGCTTCCCCAAGCTCAGCCTCGTGGACCTCAAGTACCGCGACCTCGTGCCGCCCGAGTACGACGACTCGATCACGCTCGAGCAGTTCGTGGACGGCTACCGCAACTTCGCGTGCAGCGAGATGCACCTGTACTACACGCCCGAGATCGTGCGCCGCTACGTGGCCGGCATGGCCGCCTCGAAGCTCCTCATCCTCGAGGGCATCTCCGGTACCGGCAAGACGTCGCTGCCGTATTCTTTCAGCCGTTACCTCGACAACCCCGCCACGATCGTCTCGGTTCAGCCGTCCTACCGCGACCGCACGGAGATCCTGGGCTACTTCAACGAGTTCTCCAAGCGCTTCAACGAGACCGAGTTCCTGCGCGCGACGTATGAGGCGGGCCTCACCGCGGCGCCGTCCACGATCGTCCTGGACGAGATGAACCTCGCGCGCGTCGAGTACTACTTCGCCGAGATCCTGAGCGTCCTCGAGATGCCGTCCCACGACGAGTGGGTGCTCGACCTGGTGCCGACCGCCTGGGCGGGCGACCCCAAGAACCTCCACGACGGCAAGATCACGATTCCCGACAGCCTGTGGTTCGTGGGCACGGCGAACAACGACGACTCCACGTTCACGATCACGGACAAGGTCTACGACCGCGCCATCCCCATCGAGCTCAACGAGCGTGCCGACGCCTTCGAGTGCCCGGATACGCCGCGCGTTCACGTGACGGCCGAGCACCTGCAGTACCTCTTTCAGCGGGCGCGCGTGGAGCACGTTATCTCGGAGGAGATGCTCGAGAAGCTGCAGAAGATGGACCAGTATCTCCAGACCCGCTTCAAGCTGGCCTTCGGCAACCGAATTATGAAGCAGATGTACGACTTCATCCCGGTCTACGTCGCCTGCGGCGGCACGGAGCTCGGAGGCATGGACTACATCATCGCTCGCAAGGTCCTGAAGAAGTTCGAGAGCATGAACGTGAGCTTCGTGCGGGACGAGATCGGCGGCCTCATCGATTACATCGAGAAGACCTTCGGCGAGGGCGGCATGCCCGACAGCGTTTCTTACCTGCGACGCATTCAGAACTTCTACTAAGCCTTGTGACGGGGCGCGCCGCCGGCCGCTCGTCCTTCTTTGCGGGAGGGGCGGCCGGGGCGCGCCTCGCCTTGACGGGAGCGCACCATGTCTGACACGATTCAAGACCTCTACAACAGCTTCTCGGAGCAGATGGAGCCGATCCAGGCCGATGACCGGTATTTCCGCTACCTGTACGAGATGGCGCGCGCGTCCGACACCGAGCTCGAGCAGAAGCGCGAGGTCCTGGTCAAGAAGGTCGACGAGGAGTGGATCAGCCGTATCGAGGACTCGCTCGACGCGATCAACACGATCATCGAGAAGCCGCGCAGCTTCATCAAGACCGAGGAAGAGGTCGTGCCGATCTCGCTCGCGAAGAAGATCAGCGCGGACTCGGTGCGCCACCTGAGCCAGAACACGCAGTTCCTCGCCCCGTCCGACGACGGCGAGGTCCATCCGACCCGCATCCTCAACGTGACGCCGGTCCAGACGTACGACCTCTACGAGAACCGCTTCATCTACCACCTGATTCAGCGGCTCCTGACCTTTGTGGACAAGCGCACCGACGTGATCTTCTGGTCGACCGGCAACGAGGTCCGCAACCGCTTCAAGATGCACTCGAAGATCGACGACGCATACGAGGAGATCGAGTACAACGTCGAGATGACGGTCAAGGACCGCCAGAACTTCGCCGAGAACGACGCCGACAACATGGACGTCTTTATGCGGATCGACCGCGTGAGGCGTCTGGTCATGGCACTGAGGAACGCCTCGTTCTGCCAGATCATGGCCGGCTGCGCCAAGGTGCGGAGCCCGATCCAGCGCACGAACCTCATCATGAAGGATCCGAACTACCGTAAGTGCTACGAGCTGTGGCAGTTCATGGAGCGCTACGACAAGGTGGGCTACACCATCGACGTCGAGGACTCCGAGATGGCGTTCGACGACGAGTACATGGTGCAGATGTACACCAACCTCGTGAACAACTACACCGTCTTCAAGAGCCTGACCGAGGACGAGCGCGCGCTCGACGAGGTCGAGAGCACCCATCGCGAGCCCATCGCGCCCAAGTTCGTCAAGAAGATCAAGGAAGAGGTCGTAGACAGCCCCGACATCGAGGACGTGGAAATCAGGCGCGTCTTTGTGGAGGAGGTCACGCAGGCGCAGCTCGACGCCGAGGAGGCCCTGAAGAAGGAGAAGGCCGAGCGGGCCGAGCTCGAGGACCAGCTGCGCGCGTGGAAGGTGCAGGTAAACGCCCTGACCGACGAGCGTGACGACCTTTTGGACGAGGTCGACATGGCCAAGACCCGCGAGGTGGAGCTGACGCAACGCGCGCAGGTGGCCGAGGCCGCGTGCGAAGAGGCGAAGGGCGACGCCGAGGACGCGCGCGCCGCGGCCAAGGACGCCGAGGAGGCACGTACGGCGGCTGTGGCCGAGGCCGAGGCGAGTGTGAGCGCGGCGAGAAGCGAGGCCGAGGACCGCGTCTCCGCCGCGGAGGCCGAGGCGTCGGCGCGCGTCGAGGCCGCCGACAAGCGCGCGGCCGATAAGGCTGCCGCCGCGCAGGAGCGCGCGGATGCGCAGGTCGCTGCAGCACAGGCCGATGCCGCGAGCCAGATCGAGGCCGCCAAAGCGGAGGCGGAGGCTGCTGCGAAGGCCGCCCGGGACGATGCCGAGGCCCAGGTCGCCGCCGCAAAGGCGGAGGCCGCGACGCAGCTGGAAGCCACCCGGGTAGACGCAGAGGCGGCTCGCCAAGAGGCGGCGGACGCAAAGGAAAAGGCGAAGCTGCAGGTAGATGCCGCTCGCGCCGTGGCTGCCGAGAATGCCCGAGCCGCTCGCGAAGAAGCCGAGGCGAGCATCGCGAAGGCGCGGGGCGAGGCCGACGCCAAGGTCGACCAGGCGAGGAAGTCCCAAGTCGCGGCCGAGAAGCGCGCGGTCGATGCCGAGGCGGCCCTCGCCCGGGCGCTTGAGGACGCCTGCTCCGAGCTTGCCGCAGCTCAGGCGGATGCCGAGAAGGCGCGCGAAGAGGCTCTTGCGGCCGCACACGCCAAGGCCGACGAGGAGCTCGGGGAACTTCGTGCGGAACTGGAGCGCGCGAAGCGCGAGCGCGACCGCGCGCAGCGCCGTGCCGAGAGCAACAGCCTCGGCCACTACCTGCTCCAGAAGATTCGCCACGGCGAGAATCCCGAGGAGCCGGGAGATCCCGAGAACTATGGGGACGACGCGCGATGAAATACGTTCTGCGCGCAATCAACGCGTTGGCCACGGTGGTCATCGTGGCCGCGCTCATCGTGCTTCTTCGCGTGGTGTTCACCGGCGGGGGAGACGTGCCGAGCATCTGCGGGTACAGTTTCCTCCGCACGCTCACGGGGAGTATGGAGCCGGCGATCCCGGTGCACTCCCTCGTGGTCGTGCAGCAGGTCGACTCGAACGAGCTGCAGGTGGGCGACGTCATTACCTTCAAGGTGACGGAGAACTCGTCCCTCGACGGCGCGCTCAATACCCACCGTATCTCGGAGGTGTGCGAGGATGCGTCCGGCCAGCGATACTTCAAGACCAAGGGCGACGCGAACGCGGTCGAGGACCTCGACCCGGTGTACCCGCAGAACATCGTGGGGCGCGTGGTGTGGGTTTCCGCCGCGATAGGCGTGCTGGCGTCGCTCCTCTCGAACCCGCTGGTCTTTTTTCCCGTGATTGTGGTGCCGCTCATCGTGCTCGTGGTGGTCGAGGTGCGCCGGTCCGTGAAGGCCGCAGCCGCCGTGGCCAAGGCCGAGGACGAGGAGGCGCTTCGCGAGGCGGTGCGCCAAATTCGCGAGAAGCGCGCGCAGGAGCAGGACGGTGACGCGGATTCCGAGGACGTCGTGGCTTCGTCCGACGATGGCTCAGAGGAGCGAAAGCCGCAGGATTAGGTCTCCGGGCAGTCGGTGCGGCACAAAGTCCGAGATTTGTTTGATTTGTCTGGGTTTGATGGGTATAGCCGCCTCTTTTCGAGGGCACATAGCCTCGAAAAGAGGCGGCTATACTTGCATGTTCCGTCTAAATCAAACAAATCTCGGACTTTGCTCGGCAAAGGGTCGACGAATGGCCTAGAAGAGGCGTCGCCAGTCGCTGAAGAGCTCGGCACGTAGCTTGGTCGCGGCCTTCGCGTGCGTGTCGGTCTGCTTTGGCCGTGCGATATTGAGTTTCTTCGCGACGAGACCGGCAAAGGCATCGAATCGGCGGGGGCTCGACAGAATCTCGTGGCTTGCGAAGAGCACGTTGATCCCCATTTCTTCCAATGCGGCAGAGCGGTTGAAGTCGGAAATGAAGCTGGACTCGTTATCGTGAACGAGCTTTCCCTGGCACTCGATGTCCAAGCCTGAGTTCTCGAAGAACAAGTCGCAGTAGCACTCGGCCTTTCCTCCAAGAAGCTTGGCCGCCGGCGAAAGCGAGATCCGTTTGTTGAACTCGAAATCAAGGAACCCCTCGCCGCCGAGGCGTCGGGAGAGACCGAGCAGGATGCCGGCTTGAGCCTCAAGGGGAGAGGCGGCTCCCGGTTTCACGAGGGACGCTACTTTAAGGGAAGTGGCCCTCCCGCGTGCCGACCCTCCTGTCTCGCTTATGCGCTCAAGCTCATGCGGCTCAAGTAAAGCAGGGTGAGACCAAAGGCCGGTGAGGCGATTCGATTCGATGAGGGGTTCCCACCCGCCCTGTTGTCGAAGAGCCTTGTGCGCTTTCCGTGCGACGAGGGGGTCGGGGGAGTTGATGAGGCCCTCTAGGAGCGAGGAGATGCACCTCGGAGGTTCGTAAACTGCGAAGGAGCCGCAGAGCTCGGATGCCATCATGAGGCCACGGACGAGACCGACCCGGGCAATGACTTGCTGAAGAGCGAAAGCGGGCGAGGCGACGCAGAGACCGTCCGCAATGGGAACTATCGATTCGGCAGCGATATCGCCGGACCAAAGACGCGGAGTTATGAGACTCGATTTTCTGCGCTCGGCGGAGGTGGTGACCAGGATATCGATAGGAGCATCAAGGCTAGGCGCAAAGAGAAGAAAGCTATTGCGTAGATTTTGGGCATGACCCTTCGCGTGCCGCCATTGGGGGCCGGTGGCGAATGAGCGGCAGGTCGGGAGTTCTTCTAGAAGCGAGGTATGAAGGGATGTTGCTTGAGCCTCGTCAATGAGCGATTCCCAGGCTGTTCCGTACTCTTGGCTGGTGGCCAAGAGACGAACAACCGGTGGCGTGCGCCAAAACCGGAGAGCCGATATGTCGCAGATGCAGGTTTCCATGGTAGAACGCTATCACATGCGCGCTGTGCAGGGGGCCGCGACACAAAGTCCGAGATTTGTTTGATTTGCATGAGTTGAAGGAGTATTGAGAGGACTGTATGTGGCTATTTGGCCATGATTTGAGCGACGGATACTTAGATATGCCGTGTAAATCAAACAAATCTCGAAGTTTGTAGGTTAAGGGCCAAATGAGCGGTCCGGAGGGTTTGCAAAGGGCCGCCTGAACGATTTGCTTACTGTCTTGTCACATGTAAAGTCAAGTGCCATACTGCTAACCGTTGCAAAAACGGGCCGGCGGGGGTCGGCCTTGGACGAGGGGACATGGCATGGTTGACGAGCAGTTGCGCGCTGAGGTCGAGCGCCTCAAGCGCGAGCAGGACGCGGTGATCCTGGCGCACTATTACGTGACGCCGGAGGCCCAGGAGCTCGCGGACTACGTCGGCGACTCGTTCTTCCTCTCGAAGAAGGCGGCGACGCTCGACTGCAAGACGCTCATCTTCTGCGGCGTCCACTTCATGGCGGAGAGCGCGAAGCTGCTCTCCCCGGGCAAGCGCGTCCTCATGCCCGAGCCCACGGCCGACTGCCCCATGGCGCATATGGTGCAGAAGGCCACGATCGACGCCGCGCGCGCCAAGTACGGGGACGACCTGGCTGTCGCGTGCTACGTGAACTCGACGAGTCAGATGAAGGCCTGGTCGGACGTGTGCGTGACCTCTTCCAACGCGGTGAAGATCGTCCGCGCGCTCCCGCAGCACAACGTACTCTTCATCCCCGACATGAACCTGGGCCACTACGTCGCCCTCCAAGTCCCCGAGAAGAACGTCATCCTGAACGACGGCTTCTGCCCGACGCACGAGGCGATCGAGCTCGCCGAGGTCGAGGCGGCCCGCCGCGAGCATCCGGGCGCGCGCGTGCTCGCACACCCCGAGTGCGGAGACTGGGTGCTCAAGGAGGCCGATTTCGTGGGCTCCACCTCGCAGATCATCGCCGATGCCGCTGCCTCCGACGCGAAGGACTTCATCGTGTGCACGGTCCACGGGGTGATTCACGAGCTCGAGGCGCAGACGGCGGGCTCAGGGAAGCGCTTCTGGTTCCCCGCGACGACCCCCATCTGCCCCAACATGGCGCGCGTGACCGCCGAGAAGGTCCTCGCCTGCCTGCGCGACGGCTCCGGCGAGGTGGGGCTTCCGAGCGACGAGGTGGCGAGCGGCTCGACCAAGGCGCTCTCGCTCATGCTCGATTATGCGAAGTAGCCCATTGGATACGCGTCCGAGGCCGCGGGGCCCGGAAAGGGAAGCGAGATAGAAGATGTCCACAAAGACCATCGATTGCGACGTCGTCATAGCCGGGTGCGGCGTGGCAGGCCTGTACTGCGCGCTCAACCTCCCGCACGCGCTCAACGTCGTGCTTCTTTCCAAGGAGGACGTGGCGAGCTGCGACTCGATGCTCGCCCAGGGCGGGATCTGCGTCCTGCACGATCCCGACGACTACGAGGCGTTCTTTGAAGACACGCTGCGTGCGGGCCACTACGAGAACCGCCTGGAGAGCGTGGACATGATGATCCGCGCGAGCCGGCCGATCATCGAGGACCTCATCAAGCGCGGCGTTCGCTTCGCCCGCAAGGAGGACGGGAGCCTGGACTACACGCGCGAGGGCGCGCACTCCCGCCCGCGCATCGTCTACCACGAGGACATCACGGGCGAGGAGATCACGACGCACCTCTTGGAGTGCGTGCGCCGGCTGCCCAACGCCCGCATCCTCGAGCACACGACGATGACCGACATCATCGAGGGCTTCGACGAGCGCGGCAGGCGCGTCTGCCGCGGCATGGTCGCCGAGGACGAGGCGGGCGACAAGCTCGTCATCAACGCCGACGCGACCGTGATGGCGACGGGCGGCATCGGCGGCCTGTACAAGCACTCGACGAACTTCCCCTGCCTCACGGGCGACGGCTGCAGGATCGCGGCCGAGCACGGCGTCCTTCTCGAGCACATGGACTACGTGCAGATCCACCCCACGACGCTCTGGACGCAAAAACCCGGGCGCAGCTTCCTCATCAGCGAGTCGGCGCGCGGCGAGGGCGCGATCCTGCTCAACGACGCCGGCGAGCGCTTCTGCGACGAGCTGCAGCCGCGCGACGTGGTGACGGGCAACATCCTGGCCGAGATGAAGAAGACCGGCGCCGAGCACGTGTGGCTCTCCTTCGAGCGGGTCGCCCGCGACGAGATCGCGAACCACTTCACGCACATCACGGAGCAGTGCCGCGAGGAGGGTTACGACATCTTCAAGGAGCCCGTCCCGGTGGTCCCGGCGCAGCACTATTTCATGGGCGGAATCCACGTGAACAGCGATTCCGAGACGACGCTGCCGCACCTCTTCGCCGCGGGCGAGACGTGCTGCAACGGGGTGCACGGGCGCAACCGCCTGGCGTCGAACAGCCTGCTCGAAGGGCTCGTCTTTGCCCAGAGGGCGGCCGACAAGATCATGCGCGATCGCTTTGAGGCCGACACGTCGGCGCAGCTCGCGAGCGCCGCGTGCGCGCGGAGCCGCTTCATCGCGGGGTCGCGCGACGTGACGGACGTGAGCCTTCTGTGCGGCATCGACGAAGTGGCGGCAAAGTAGCGATCGCTTGAGGAGGCGCTCGACATGACAGATCCGATGGTTCAATTACAGATGGACGAGGCGATTGTGGCCGCGCTGAAGGAGGACATGCCCTTCGGCGACGTCAGCACGATGGCCGTGATGCCCAAGCCGCGCCCCGGGCGGGTGCGGCTCATCTGCAAGCAGGACGGCGTGATCGCGGGGCTCGCGGTCTTCGTGCGGGTCTTCTCGCTCATCGACCCCCAGAGCCACGTGGAGCTGCTGGTCGCGGACGGGGACGACGTGCACGAGGGTCAGCACCTGGCGAACGTCACGGGCGACGTGCGGGCGTTGCTCGAGGGCGAGCGCGTGGCCCTGAACTACCTCCAGCGCATGAGCGGCATCGCGACCTATACCGCGAGGATCGCCCGCGTGCTCGAGGGCTCGGGCACGCGCCTCGTGTGCACGCGCAAGACGACGCCGGGCATGAGGCTCTTTGAGCGCGAGGCCGTGCGCTTGGGCGGCGGGCACCTGCACCGCTACGGCCTTTCGGACGCGGTGATGCTCAAGGACAACCACATCGACGCCGCGGGCGGGGTCGCCCAGGCCGTCGCTGCGGCGCGTGCGACGGCGCCCTTCGTCGCCAAGGTCGAGGTCGAGTGCGAGTCGCTGGACATGGTGCGCGAGGCCGTGGAGGCCGGCGCCGACATCATCATGCTCGACAACATGAGCCATGGGGACATGGCGGCGGCGGTCGCCCTGATCGATGGCCGCGCGACCACGGAGGCCTCCGGCAACGTGTGCGCCGAGAACGCCGCCGAGTACGCCGACCTGGGCGTGGACATCGTCTCGTGCGGCGCGCTCACGCACTCCGCGGGTATTCTCGACCTGTCGCTCAAGCACCTCGAGGTCCTCTCGTGACCGGGAACGCGGCGGCCCCGTCCGCGGGCGACAAGCGGCGCGAGAAGATCCTGGGCGCGCTCTCGGTGGCGGAGGCGCCGCTCTCCGGCGCGGCGATCGCCCGGGAGGAGGGGGTCTCCCGCCAGGTGATCGTGCAGGACATGGCTCTTCTCCGCACGCAGGGCTGGCCCATCCACTCGACGAACCGCGGCTATGTGCTCGAGCGCGAGGCGACGCGGCCGAGCAGGCTGTTCAAGTGCCACCATACCGTGGACCAGACCCCCGAGGAGCTCGACTGCATCGTTGACCTGGGCGGGCACGTGCGCGACGTCCTCGTGAACCACCGCGTGTACGGGAAGCTCTCCTGCGAGCTGGGGATCGCGAGCCGCCGGGACGTCGCCCATTACATGGAGCAGATCCGCAGCGGGAAGTCCTCGCCGCTCATGCTCATCACGAGCGGGTACCACTTCCACCACGTGACCGCCGACTCCGAGGAGGCCCTCGACGACATCGAGCGCGCCCTCGCCGAGAAGGGCTTCCTGGCGCAGCTGAGCGACTACGAGGTCGAGGAGTTCGGTCAAGGCCCCGACCTGCGCGCCTAGGGCCTGCCTGCGACGCGGGGTACGGGTATACTCGCTTAAGAGCCGAACCCCGATCGAAGGAGCTGCCATGAGCGACGTCAGGCCCTCTGTGCCCCGGACCCCTGCGCAGGTCACGCTGCGCGTCGTCTCGGCCATCATGGCGATCCTGGGCGGGCTCGTGCTGCTGGGCGCCGGGCTCGTCTTTCTCTATGGGGACCGCCTGGGGCTCGCGAACGAGGGCATGTGGACCGTGCTCACCTACGGCGGCATCATCCTCGCGGCGGCGGCGCTGCTCCTCCTGACCGCCTACCTGGGCCTCAAGGCGGCCGACGACGCCTCGCGCGTGGGGCCCTACCGCTTCCTGTGCTACTTCGTCGGCCTCGTGCTGCTCGTGGCGATCGTGTGGGGCTGGGGCATGGGCATGTTCATCCTCTTTAACCCCGTGGTGCTCGCGAGCACCGTGACCTACGTCCTCGTGTGCTCGACCCTGGCCGACAAGGTCGCCCAGGAGCACGAGGCGGGCGTGAAGGGCGAGGTGTTCCTGCGCACCGGCCGACAGCGCACCCTCCACCTCCTGGCCGAGATCATCATCGTGAAGGGCGCCCTCGTGGCCGTCGTCGTGGGGATCGCGTCGATCGCGCTGTATGCCGCCGGCAACGCCTCGATGCTGGACGAGCTGGGGCTGGACGAACAGTCGGCCCTGGTGGCGCTCGTGTCGAACGGCGTGGCGGCGGCCGTGAACATCGGCGTGGGCGCGCTCGGCATCTGGGGCTCGAACCGTCCCGAGAAGATCGTGCCGTTCTTCGCCGTCTCGGTCATCGCGGTCGCGCTCGACGCGGCGCGCGTGGTCGGGGGAATCGTCGCCGCGTCCGAGCTCGGGGCGCCGAGCATCGATGTGCTGCTCGACCTTCTTTATATGGGCAGCTGCACCTGGCTGGCGTGGAAGGTTTGGCGGCAGCCGCGCGAGCTCGTGGACAAGCGGATGATCGCCGCGCAATAGGGGAAAGAAAGAAGACCGTCCAGATGGGCGGTCTTCTTTGTAGATGGGTCATGGGCGGCTGCGCGACGGGCGTGCGCCGGGCCGTTATGCGAGGTCGAGCTCCATGAGGCGGGCGATGCTCACGATGTAGATCTTGAGCGCGCGCTTGAGGTCCTCCTCGGAGACGCCCTCGTCCGGGCCGTGCTCCATGCCGACCCAGGACGGCTCGTCGGCGTTGGTCTCGTGGGGGCCGAAGGCGCAGGCGCACTTGAACTTGCGGGCGTAGGTGCCGCCGCCGATGCAGAAGGCGCGGGCCTCGCGACCGGTGTACTCGCCGTAGGTCTTGAGCAGGGTCTGGATCTGCGGGGAGCTGGGGTCGATGTAGAAGGGCACCTTGTCCTCGAGGCAGCGGTAGCCGCAGCCGTGCTCGCGGCCGAGGGCGCCCATGAGCTTCGTGACGGCCTCGCCCGTGGTGGAGGTGGGGTAGCGGGTGTCGATCGTCTGGAAGAAGCGGCCGTCCTTGGTGCGGACGGTGCCGGCGATGCAGGTGAGCGGGCCGAACTTCTCGTCCGCCGTGGCGAGGCCGATGTGCGAGCCGTCGGTGTCCTGCGTGAGGGCGACCTGGAGCTCGACGAAGGGCCTCGCGGCGTCGTCGACGAGGCCGTTCGCCAGCAGGTAGCGGGCAAGAAGGCCGATGGCGTTGACGGTCCCCGCGGGCAGCGAGGCGTGGCCGCCCTTGCCGTGGGCGCTCACGCGCGCGAGTCCGTCGCCCGCGTCCTCGACCTCGATGCGGTCGGCGGCGGGCAGGCCCGCGGCGTCGGCGCGCACGAGCGCGGTCGCGAGGCCGGGGATGGCGTTCGCCACGGTGCCGCCGTCGAGCTCCACGAGCGTGCCGTTCGCGACCGGCTCGTTGGTGGAGAACTCGCCCTGGTAGACGCCCTTCTCGCCGCAGATCACGGGGAAGTCGGCGTCGGGCGAGAAGCAGAAGAGCGGCTCGGGGCAGCGGGCGAGGTAGTACGGCACGTCGCCCATGCTCGTCTCCTCGTTGTTGCCGATGATGCAGCGCAGGGTGTAGGGGAGCTTCTGCCCGGTTGCCTCGACCTGGCGGCGGAAGAAGTGCGCCGCGTAGAGGGACAGCACGAAGGGGCCCTTGTCGTCCAGGACGCCGCGGCCGATGAGGTAGCCGTCCTTGCGGGTGACGTCGAGCGCGGGGAAGGTCCAGCCGAGGCCCAGCGGGACGATGTCGGTGTGGGCGATGGTCGCGATGTAGTCCTTGGAGGCGCCGGCGAGGTCGGCGTAGCCGATGTAGCCGTCGAGGTCCGTTACGTCCAGGCCGAGGCGAGAGGCGATCTTCTCGGCCTCTACCAGGGCCTCGTTTGATTTGGGGCCCCAGGGCTTGCCGGGCTCGGCGTGTTCCAGGTCCTCGACCGACTCGATGCGCACGAGTGAGCGGATGTCCTCGACGACGTCTTCCCAGACCTCGTCGACGTAGGCGTCGACGCGCTGCTTGAGCTCTTCTTCGTTCATGCTGCCTCCTTGCGGCGGGCTTGTGACGGGTTGCGTGCCATGCGAAGCCATCTTACCGCGCGGGACGGACATAAATGTCGCGGGACGAGTAGGGCGCGTGGGTGGGATGGGCAACGGCTTGCGGTGGCCGATGAGGAGCCGCGAGATAAGAAAACACCCCGCTGGGACTTCCCGGCGGGGTGAAAACATTTGGTGGGCGTTACAAGATTTGAACTTGTGACCTCTTCCGTGTCAGGGAAGCGCTCTCCCCCTGAGCTAAACGCCCGAAGCTTGGGGTGCGCGTTTTGCGCAAGGAGTAATATACAGGAACGGCTTAGAGGGATGCAAGTACTTTTTTAAAAAATCTTCTCGCGAGTGCGCAGGGCATGTTGCCTGGCTGTGGCCGGCCCGCTTGCGGACCGTGGAAATGCTGGCGAGAAGCCCCTTTGCGGCCGGAGTCCGGCACCGTTGTGAGAAGATAGCTATCCCACGCACGGCCGCCTCCCTTGGATGCGGTCGCGACGCTCCGCATCCACTCGAAACGCACTAGGGGGCATCCGTGTATATCGTCTTCCTCGCCGGCGGAATCGCCTCCGGCAAGTCTTCCGTGGCCCGCGAGCTCGAGCGCCGCGGCGCCTGGCGCATCGACCTCGACCAGCTTTCGCGAGCCGTGCTCGAGCCCGGCTCCGACTGCGCCGCCGAGGTCGCCCGAGAGTTCGGCGACGACCTCGTCGACCCTCGGACGGGCGAGATCTCGCGCCCCCTGCTCGCGTCCCGCGCGTTCGCCGACCCCGAGTCCGCGGCGCGGCTCGAGCAGATTGAGCTGCCCTATATCCGCCGCATGCTTGTGCGCATGCTGGAGGGGGAGGCCTGCGCCGCCGTCGCGCCCGCCGTCTGCGTCGTCGAGGTGCCGCTGCTCGACCGCATGGAGCCGCTCTTCAACCTGGCCGACGAGATCCTGGTGGTGGACGTGCCGCTGGAGGTGCGCCGCGTGCGCGCGCAGGGCCGGGGCATGAGCGTCGCCGACTTCGATCGGCGCGCGGCGAACCAGCCGAGCGATCGGTACCTTCGCGAGCATGCGACGGCGCTGCTGGACAACTCCGGCGGGCCCGGCGACCTTGCCCGCGCGGTCGACGAGTGGTGGGGCTCCCACGAGGCTCGCGGTTGGAAGGCGGCCGACCATGCCTAGGGCGCGCAAGAAGACCCGGTTCTTCCGCTGGTTCCGAACGCTCCCGCTCCTCGCGCTCCTCTTGACGTACGTGGCCTCGGCCACGCTCGCGGCGACGCCCACGACGCTCGTGGCTCAGGTCTTCTTCCCGGTGAAATATGCAGGCGCGATTACGGAGTCGGCCGAGCGGCACGGGGTCGACCCGCTGCTCGCCGCCGCCGTGGCCAAATGCGAGAGCGGTTGGAACGAGTCGGCGCGCTCCGACGCGGGCGCGGTGGGACTCATGCAGGTCATGCCCGGCACCGCGTCGACGCTCGCCGCCCAGGGGGAGGTCGACGGGTCCGCCTTCGACCCCTCCGGCCTCTCCGACCCGCGGACGAACATCGAGTACGGCTGCGCCTACCTGGGGGTCCTCGAGCGCGAGCTGGGGTCCGACGAGGAGGTCATCTGCGCGTACAACGCGGGGTTGGGCGCGGTTCAGAGCTGGCTCGAGGCGGGCGGCTCCGTGCCCGAGAACGTGAGCTTCGCTGAGACGAGGTTCTACCTCGAGAAGGTCAAAGCCGCTTACGAGGGATATAAGACCTGCTACCCGAACGGGCTGCCTGCAGAGTAGGCGCAAGGGCTTTATGGCCTTTTATGTCCAGTTATTTGGACTTCTTGAAAACAGATGTTCCTCCCCACGGGGAACGATGGTACAGTTGTACGTAAAATCACCGTCTGGAGGGGAGGGCGCATGGGAACCGAGAGATTCGGCGGCGAGCTGCGGCGTTTTGGGCGTGAGGACGAGGGCGAGCCGCTGCACGTGACGTCTCCCTATGAGCCCGCGGGCGACCAGCCGCAGGCCATCGCCAGGCTCGCGCAGGGTGTCCGCGACGGCCTGCGCTACCAGACCCTCATGGGCGTGACCGGCTCGGGCAAGACCTTCACGATGGCGAAGACCATCGAGGCGCTCAATCGCCCTACGCTCATCATGGAGCCGAACAAGACCCTTGCCGCGCAGGTCGCCAGCGAGATGAAGGAGTTCTTCCCGAACAACGCGGTCGTGTACTTCGTGAGCTACTACGACTACTACCAGCCCGAGGCGTACGTCCCCCAGACCGATACGTACATCGAGAAGGACTCATCGATAAACGAGGAGGTCGAGAAGCTCCGCCACCAGGCGACGTCTAGCCTGCTGTCGAGGCGCGACGTCATCGTGGTCGCGTCCGTGAGCTGCATCTACGGCATCGGCAGCCCACAGGACTATGCCGGCCTGGCGCCCAACGTGAGCAAAGACGAGCCCCTTGAGCGCGACGACCTCATTCGCGAGCTCATAGACATCCAATACGACCGCAACGACTACGACCTGTCCCGCGGCACGTTCCGCGTGCGCGGGGACACCGTGGACGTCTTCCCGCCGTACGCCGAGAACCCGTTGCGCGTGAGCTTCTTCGGCGACGAGGTCGAGCTCATCGCCGAGATCGACAACGTGACGGGCGAGGTCGTGCGCGAGTTCGACGCCATTCCCATCTGGCCGGCGTCCCACTATGTGACCGAGCGCCCCAAGGTGGGGCGGGCCCTCAAGACCATCAGCGAGGAGCTCGAGGCGCGCGTGGCCGAGCTCAAGGCCGCCGACAAGCTGCTGGAGGCGCAACGCCTCTCGCAGCGCACGGCCTACGACCTCGAGATGCTTGAGACCATGGGTTTCTGCAACGGCATCGAGAACTACTCGCGTCACCTGGACGGGCGCAAGCCGGGCGAGCCGCCGTACACGCTCATCGATTACTTCCCGTCCGACATGCTCTGCATCATCGACGAGAGCCACGTGACCGTCCCGCAGATCCGCGGAATGCACGAAGGCGACCGCTCCCGCAAGGTCACGCTCGTCGAGCACGGTTTCCGCCTGCCGTCCGCGCTGGACAACCGCCCGCTGCGCTTCGATGAGTTCGAGGGGCGCATCCCCCAGTTCATCTACGTGAGCGCGACGCCGGGCGACTACGAGGAGTCCGTGAGCCAGCAACAAGTGGAGCAGATTATCCGCCCGACGGGCCTGCTCGACCCCCTCATTGAGGTCAGGCCCATCGAGGGACAGATCGACGACCTTATCGACGAGATCAAGGACCGCACGGCGCGCAAGGAGCGAGTGCTCGTGACCACGCTCACCAAGCGCATGGCCGAGGACCTTACCGACCACCTCCTCGACGAGGGCGTGAAGGTCAACTACATGCACTCGGACACGGCGACGCTCGACCGCGTGGAGATCATCCGCGACCTTCGCGAGGGGCGCATCGATGTCCTTGTGGGCATCAACCTCCTGCGCGAGGGGCTCGACATTCCCGAGGTCAGCCTCGTGGCGATCCTGGATGCGGACAAAGAAGGCTTCCTGCGCAACCGTCGCTCGCTCATCCAGACCATGGGCCGCGCAGCGAGAAACGCCAAGGGCCAGGTGATCATGTACGCCGACGTGATCACCGACTCCATGCGCGAGGCCATAGACGAGACGCGCCGCCGCCGTCGGATCCAGGAGCAGTACAACGCCGAGCACGGTATCGTGCCCAAGACCGTGAAGAAGTCCATCGCGGATATTTCCGGGTTCATCGCCGAGGCCGACGACAACGTGGGCAAGAAGAAGCGCTCGCGCGGCGACGGCTTGGGGCACGGAGCCTTCTATTCCGCTTCCGGCGAGGGCGCCGACGAGCAGGGGGCGCCGGAGGACCGTCACAGCGGGATCGACCTCGCGGAGCTCTCGCGTGACGAGATGGAGTCGCTTGCGGCGGGGCTCGAGGCCGAGATGGCCCGTGCGTCCGAGGATATGGATTTTGAGCGGGCGGCCGCGCTCCGCGACCAGCTGGTCGAGATAAAGACGCGCCTGGACGGCACGAGCGCCGATGATGTGATGGCGCGCCTCAAGGCCGGCGCGCGCAAAGGCAGCGCCCACGCTACCCGTCGGCGATGGAAGCCGAAGAAATAAAAGAAGTGGCGCGGCCTATGGGCTCGGCGACTCTCTTGAGGACGACCTTTATCATAGGGGCTTTGGGTGTTCCGAAAGTTCGCGTCGATGAAGATGTTCTTTATGGAACGAGCTTCTTCTCGGTCAAAATAAAGCGCGCGACGGATCCGTGGACGGCGGTCTGCGCACGCGCCGCGTTTGCTCGATTGCGCCCGCGCATTCCTAACGTCCATTTGGATTTGGCTATGTAGGGGTCAAATGGTAGGGATACGCGCGTGAAAAACCGAATGGACGTGAGGCATGGTCCGGAACACCCATGTGGACGAACGCCCCGCGCATGCGTAAGGCGCTGCGCCGCATGTCGGTTTTTCGAGTCCTATAGCAACGGCCGCCCCGGTTTCGTATACGGCGCCGGTCGTGAGGGCGACCTTTTCGTCAAGGCGGACACAATCCATGAATAAACGTGATTGAATCGGTTCGCTGCTCCGATATGTTGATCCCAATCATGGGCCGACTACCGCCTTCGGGGAAACTCGAGCGGGTTTTGCCATCACGACCTCGAGTTTTGCGGAGTCCTGCCGACCTGGCACTCGGTCGAGGTGCGCCGAATGATGCGGCCCGGCACCTCGATGCGACGCGTGGGCCCGCATTTGCCGTTTATGCGGTCAAGCGCGCATTCGACCACCTCCTTTGCGATTCCTTTGACGTCCTGGGCCGCGGTAGTGACGCCACCCATGAGCATTCGGTTCCAGGCATACTCGTCGAAGGTCGTGAGATGCAGGTGGTCCTCGACGCCCTTGCCCGGCGCCGAGGGCGCGGTCTGGATTGCCTCTACGAGTCGCAGGAACACCACGCCGTTCACCGAGATGAGGCCGAGCTCCCCGCCCGCGCCCCACTCGCCGAGGAGCTTGGAAACCTGCGCGCTCGCCTCGGCGTCGCCGTCCTCGAGCGCGACCACCTGGCCCGCGATCCCGTGCGCGGCGAGGGAGTCGGCGAAGCTCGCCGCGCGCTCCCGCCTGATCGAGCTCGTGAGGCCGCTCTGCGTGAAGAAGGCGATCTGCTCGCAGCTGCAGGCCACGAGCTCGTCCACGAGCCCCTCGACGAGCTCGGCGTTGTTCGACGTGACGAGGTCGAGTCCCTCCTCGCCTCTCGTGGGCTCCCGCTCGAGGTCGCGGTCAAGAAGGATGACCGGCGCGTGCCTGTTCGCGTCGAGCAGCGCCTGGGCGTTGCCGCCGCAGGTGTTCACGATGAGCGCGTCCGCCCCGGCGCCGAGGAGGCGCTTGACGGCCGATGCCTCTGCGACGGGGTCGTTGCCCGAGACCGCCGTTATGAGGGAGTAGCCCGCGTCCTCGGCTTGTCGGGAAAGCGCCTCGAGCATCGCCGAGGAATAGGGGTTCGAGATGTCGGCGAGCACGATGCCGAGGAGCTGGGAGCGGTCGGTGCGCAGCGACCTCGCGGCGGCGAGCGGGCGGTAGCCGGTGCGCTCGACGACCTTGGCGATGCGGGCGCGGGTCTGCTCGGTCATGGCCCCGGAGGCGTTGTTGAGGTAGCGAGAGACGGTGGCCGGGCTCACGCCGGCCTGCTCGGCTATGTCCTTGATTCGCACGCGGGCCATGGGCCTGCCCTCCCGTCTGCTCTTTCCCTCCGCTGAGGAAGAAATCCGTTGCGGCTCCTTGTGGGGCGAGTATACAATACGGGTCAAGTCATGAAATCGATTTCGTAAATCGATTTCTCAAAGGTAATCAGTTGTTTTGTTTGGAGGCAAGAATGGATAAGGACACCCTTGTGCTCACCTTCGGCGAGATCATGATGCGACTTTCGCCCAGGGACAACCTGCGCCTCGAGCAGGCGACCGAGTTCGACGTCCGCTACGGCGGCGCCGAGGCGAACACCGCCCTTTCGCTGGCGTACCAGGGCGACAGAGCGGCCTATGTCTCGGTCGTGCCGGCGAACCGCATCGGCGACTGCGCCCTGCGCGCCCTGCGCGCCTATGGCGTGGACACCTCCCGCGTGGTGCGCGAGGGAGACCGCCTGGGCTCCTATTACTTCGAGCTCGGCGCCTCGCAGCGCTCCAACGGATGCGTCTACGACCGCAAGTACTCCGCCATCAATCTGGCCAGCCGCGACGCGCTTGACTGGGGCTCCATCCTCGACGGCGTCGGCGTGTTCTACTTCAGCGGCGTGACGCCCGCCGTCTCCGACGAGATGGCCGCCGCGTGCAAGGAGGCCCTTGAGGCCGCCCGCGCCCGTGGGATCGTCACGGTCTGCGACGTGAACTACCGCGGCAAGATGTGGTCGCCCCAGAAGTCCCAGGAGGTCATGGCCGGGCTTCTGCCCCTCGTTGACATCGCGATTGCGAACGACGAGGACGCCCCGGCCGGCCTCGGCATCACCTGCGTCTCCGGCTCCCTCGAGCACGGCATCGAGGAGCGCGAGTCCTACGTCGAGATGGCTCGCCAGATCTGCGAGACGTATGGCTGCAAAAAGGTCGCCAGCGTCGTGCGCGATATTCAGAGCGTCGAGCGATCTCGGTGGATGGGCGTGCTTTACGACTCCGCGTCCGGCGGGCACTGGTTCAGCGGCTCCCACGACGTCCACGTTCTCGAAGGCGTGGGCGGCGGCGACGCGTTCAATGCGGGTCTTCTTCATGCGCTTCTCCACGGCTATGAGCCGCAGCGCGCCATCGACTACGCCATCGCCGCCTCGGTGCTCAAGCTGAGCATTCGAGGCGATGCAAACCTCGTGACCGAGGCCGAGATCGCCGGCGTTGCCGCCTCGGGTGGCGGCACGCGCGTCGCCCGCTAGCCCTTCTTTGCAGATCGCGCCGGGCGCGCATGGGTGCGCCTGGGCATCAATCCAGAAAGGACCCATCATGTTCGAGGATTTCTACAAAAAGCTCCATGACCTGGCCATTGTCCCCGTCGTCGTTCTCGACAAGGTTGAGGACGCCGTCCCGATGGCGCGCGCCCTCGTGGCCGGCGGCATGCCCTCAGCTGAGGTGACCTTCCGCACCGCGTGCGCGGCCGAATGCATCAAGGCCATGCACGACGAGGTGCCCCAAATCGCCGTGGGCGCCGGCACCGTGCTCAGCGTCGAGCAGGTTGACGAGGCCGTCGCCGCGGGCGCGGGCTTCATCGTGAGCCCGGGCTTCGATGCCGACGTCGTCATGCACTGCATCGAGCTGGGCGTGCCCGTGCTTCCCGGCACCGTGACCCCCTCCGAGGTCACTGCGGCCCGCAAGCTCGGCCTGACCGTGACGAAGTTCTTCCCGGCGGCGCAGTACGGCGGCCTCAACACCATCAAGGCCCTGTGCGCCCCGTTCGTCGGCCATCGCTTCATGCCCACCGGCGGTGTGAACACGGGCAACGTCGAGGAGTACCTGAGCTCGCCCGCGATCGTTGCCTGCGGCGGTACGTGGATGGTGAAGCCGGCCCTCTTTGCCGACGGGGACTTCGCGAAGGTCACCGAGGCCTGTCGCGGCGCCATGGAGGCCGTTGCCCGCGTGCGCGACTAGCGAGCGACTGCGTCGGGCGCTCATCCGGCGATATAAAGGTTCGACATGATACGGCCGGCGCGGCGTGGGGCGCGCCGGCCGGCTTCGTATAGGGAGAGGATCTAGAGATGGCCATCCACATCGTTGAGGAAGCTAATCGCTGCTTCGAGTGCCGCCGGCCCCTGTGCCAGGTCTCGGGATGCCCGGTGCACACGCCGATCCCGCAGGCGATCAAACTGTTCAAGGAGAAGAAGATCGACGAGGCCGGGGCGCTTCTCTTCGAGAATAACCCCATGAGCGCCGTGTGCTCGATCGTGTGCAACCACTCGAGCCAGTGCGAGGGCGCCTGTGTCCAGGGGCGCAAGGGGACGCCGATCCACTTCTCGAGTATTGAAAGCTTCATCAGTTCGGCGCACCTTGACCGCGCGAAATTCGAGCCCGCCGAGCCCTGCGGCAAGGCGGTCGCGGTTATCGGCAGCGGGCCGGCCGGCATCACCGCGGCGATCAAGCTCGCCCAGCGCGGATGCGACGTCACGGTCTTCGAGCAGCGCGAGCAGATAGGGGGCGTGCTGGAGTACGGCATCCCGGAGTTCCGCCTGCCCAAGGCCCTCGTGCAGAAATACCGCACGGTCATGTGCGACCTTGGCGTGCGCGTCCGCCCGTCCACGACGATCGGCGGCGCGCTGCACATCGACGACCTTCTTCGCGACGGATACGACGCGGTGTTCGTGGGCACGGGTACGTGGCGCGCGCGCAAGCTCGGGATTCCCGGCGAGACGCGTGGCAACGTCGCGTTCGGCATCGATTACCTGGTCAACCCCTCGTCGGTCCATATCGGCGACGAGGTCGCCGTTATCGGCGTGGGCAACGTCGCCATGGACGTCGCGCGACAGGCGCTTCGCCACGGGGCGCGCAAAGTTACGCTGTACGCGCGCAGCAGGCACGTCTCGGCGAGCTCGGAGGAGGTCGAGTACGCTGAGCTCGAGGGCGCCGAGATCGTCTACGGCAAGGCGATCTGCTCGATCGACGAGGAGGGCCCCGTGTTCCGGACCGCCGTCTTCGATGAGGAGGGCAAGGTCACGGGCTACGAAGAAGAGCTCGATCACAGGCGCGCCGACACGGTGATCATCGCGGCGTCTCAGCTGCCCAAGAACAAACTCGTCCTCACGACCGACGGCCTGTGCGCGAACGACAGGGGCTTGCTTGAGGTGGGGGAGGACGGGCAGACGACGGTGCCGGGCGTCTTTGCCGCGGGCGACGTGGTCGACGGCCCGCTGACGGTCGTCCACGCGGTCGCCGGCGCGAAAGTCGCCGTTGCCGGCATGCTCGCCTACCTTGGCCTCGCCTAGCCTCTCCACCGGCCCTCTTAATTTGGGGACGGGCGCGAACCGTGGCTCACGCCCGTCCCCAAATTAAGAGGGCCAAGATCGTTATGCTCGGGGGCTAGCGCGAAAGGTGGGCGATGAGCTTGCGGGCGGCGAGGATGCCGTCGGTCGCCGCGCTCATGATGCCGCCGGCGTAGCCGGCCCCTTCGCCCACGGGCCAGAGGCCGCGGATGGCCGTGCTCTGGCCGTCGTCCCCGCGCATCACGCGAACGGGCGAGCTCGAGCGCGTCTCGACGCCGGTGAGAACCGCCTCGGGGTCGTCGAAGCCGCGGAGCCTGTGCGCCATGCGTGGAATGGCAGTGCGCAGGGTCTCGACGATGTAGGGCGGCAGGCACCCGTCGATGGTCCCCCAGGCGACGCCGCGAGGATAGGTGGGGGACACCCGGCCAGCCCCGGTCGAGGCCTGGCCTCGAAGGAAATCGCCCACGAGCTGAGCAGGGGCGACGTAATCGCCTCCGCCCGCCGCAAAGGCCGCGGCCTCGCACTCGCGTTGCAGGGCAATGCCCGCGAGCGCGTCGTCGCCGGGAAGGTCGCTCGGGAAGACGTTCGCCAGAAGGCCGGAGTTCGCGTTTTCGCCTGCACGGTCGGAGAGACTCATGCCGTTGGTCACCACGCCGCCCTTCTCGCTCGCCGCGCTCACGACGTAGCCGCCGGGGCACATGCAGAAGCTGAAGGCGGACCGGCCGTTGTCAAGGTGCTCGGAGAGCTTGTAGGGTGCGGCTCCAAGGGCGGGGTTGCCGGCGGCGCGGCCGTACAGGGCGCGGTCGATGTCGGCCTGAAGGTGCTCGATGCGCACACCCATGGCGAACGTCTTGCGCTCGAGGTCGGCCCCTCGGTCGCGCAGCAGCTCGAAGACGTCGCGGGCGGAGTGCCCGCAGGCAAGAACGACGTCGCTCGCGGGCACGCGCTCCTCGTGCGCGGAGCCGTCCTCGGCCGTCTGCTCGAGCCTCACGGCGACCACGCGGCCGTCAGCGACCTCGATGTCGGTCATGCGGCAACGCGTGCGTACCTCGCCGCCGGCCGCTCGGATCTCCTCGACGATGTTCGTCACGACGGCGGGCAGAACATCGCTGCCCACGTGCGGCTTTGCGTCCCAGAGTATCTGCGGCTGCGCCCCGGCGGCGACGAACGTCTCGAGGATGAGGCGGTGGGCCGGGCTCTTTGTGCCGGTCTGGAGCTTGCCGTCCGAGAACGTGCCCGCTCCGCCCACGCCGAACTGGATGTTGCTCTGCGGGTCGAGCATGCCCGTGCGGTTGTGGAGGGCGACGACCTCGCCTCGCCTCGCCGCGTCGTCCCCGCGCTCCACGAGCAGGGGAGAGAGCCCGGCTCGGGCGAGCGACAACGCGCAGAAAAGCCCGGCGCACCCGGCGCCGACCACGATGGGCCTCCGGCTCTGCTCGGCGTTAATGGGCTCGGGGAATGAGAAGGGCTTCTCGTCCACGATGCTCACGCCTTTGCTGGCATGCTCGTCCTCGAGCCTCGCAAGCAAAGCCGCTTCCGCCCCGACCCCGCCCGCAAGCTCTGCGCGCAGCGTGAACATGAGCGTGACGTCGTTCTTCTTGCGGGCGTCGATGGAACGGCGTCGGCGCTCGATGGTGGCTATCTCCTGCGGCTTGATGCGGAGCTTCTTTGCCGCTGCCTTCTTGCATACCGAGAGCTCGCGGGCATCGGTGCCGTCAAGTTGGCCCAGGCGCACGCGGACATTCGTGATCTCAAGCATCTCTAGTTCCTTCCAAGGGCGCGCCCCGCGGCCGCCGCGCCCGCGACCATGCCGCTTTTCCAGGCCCACGCGAGGTTGAAGCCGCCGCAGTCGGCGTCCACGTCGAGCGCCTCGCCGCAGGCGTGCAGCCCGGGGGCCGTCTTCGCCTCGAGCGAGGCGGGGGAAAACTGGTCGACGCATAGGCCGCCACGCATGACCTGGGCTTTGTTTGTCTCCATGAGCCCCGCAACCTCAAAGCGGAGCTTGCGGGCGAGCTCGATCGCCGATCTGCCCCCGCCCAGGGCCGAGGCGATCGCCGGGTCGAGCACGCCGTCCGCGCCCCCGGCGTCCACAAGGGCGCGAGCCTCCTCTTCGCCCAACCCGCGCGCAAGGTCGAGCTCGATGACGTCTCCCTGCCGCACCCGTCTTGAGAGGTCGAAGACGACGATGCCCGAGAGCCCCTCCGGCCGGAAGAGGACCTCGCCGTTCTCGGCGTATACCTCGTCGCCGTCGCGAAGGAGCGCGGCGCGGCACTTGGCGCGTCTCCCGCAAAGAAGACCGAGGTCAGCCGACCGATCGACCGGCTGCGCCGCGATGGGGCACAGGACGGGCGAGAAGGGCTCGCGCTTGGGCTCGGTCCCGGTAAAGGCGGGAAGCGCGGCGCCGGACGCAAGGACGACCGCCGCCGCCGCGAGCTTGCCTTCTCCTGCGCCCTCGACGCGGCGCCACTTGACCGTCCACGAGCCTGCAGGCGAGGCGGGGGAGCATGAGGAAACCTCACGGTCGGTCGCGAGGACGATGCCCGCGTTCTCGGCGCGGCGCAGCAAGACGTTCCGCACGCTCGCCGCTTGGAGCGAGAGGGGGTAGAGCCGACCTTCTTCGCTCGTCCAGGCGAGGCCGCACGACCTCCAGAACCCGAGCACGTCCGAGAGCCAAGAATCGCTCTTTCCGCAGGTGGCGGCTACAAACGCCGGGTCGTTGAAACGGTCCGCGTCCAGCTCCTCGTTCGCGAAGTTGCACCGGCCGTTGCCCGTCGCCAGGATTTTCTTGCCGCATTCGAGGGAGCGCTCGAGGACGACCGTGCGGGCCCCTGCCTCGGCGGCGGCGATCGCGGCGACGAGGCCGGACGCGCCGCCGCCGACGACGGCGACGTCAAAGCGGCCGGGCAGGGACAGGGCGTCCGCTGCCGCGACCAGGCGGTTCTTTGTCTCGGCCCTCGACGGTGCCTTCTTGCGCTTGGCCATAGGGGCGGATTCCTAGTTCCCGCGGACGGCGTTCACGAACTCGCCGACCTGGATCACGGTGTTGACCGCGTCGGGCAGGGTGCCTGCGGGAAGCTCCTCCTCGAAGGTGCCCTTGTCGCAGGCCTCGGCGAGCTTGGGATCGATGCCCAGCTGGCCGAGCGCCACGAGATCGAAGTGGTCCGCGGTCTCCTCCAGGCGGGAGGGGCCGTAGGGATAGATCTTCTTGCCGCAGTCGGGGCACTCGACGTAGGCCATGTTCTCCACGAGGCCGATGACGGGGACGTCCATCATGTTCGCCATGTTCACGGCCTTGCCCACGACCATCTGGACGAGGTCCTGGGGCGAGCTCACGATGACGACGCCCTCCACGGGCAGGCTCTGGAAGACGGTGAGCGCGACGTCGGACGTTCCCGGGGGCATGTCGACGAGCAGGTAGTCGAGCTCGCCCCACGCGCACTGTCCCCAGAACTGCTTGATGGCGCCGGCCACCACCGGGCCGCGCCACAGAACGGGATCGGTCTCGTTCTCGAGCACGAGGTTCGCGCTCATGACCTTGATACCGCCCTTGGACTCGAGCGGCACGAGGAGGTTGTCCTGCGCATAGGCGTGGCAGCCCGAGAGACCGAACATCTTGGGGATGGAGGGGCCAGTCACGTCGGCGTCCAGGATGCCGACCTTGGCGCCGCGGCGCGCGAGCTCGGTGGCGAGGATGCCCGTGACCAGGGACTTTCCAACGCCGCCCTTGCCGGACACGACGCCGATGACGTTCTTGATGCTGCTGCCGTCCGCGAGGGGCTCTACCTGCGGGGCCTGCGCCGCCGCCTCGCGCCGACCCGCCTGCTCGCCGCTCGAAGCCTTGCGCGACTCCTCGAACTCGCGGCGGATCTGCTCCTTCTCTTGTTCGTCCATAGGTTCCTCTCGTCTGCGCGGCCTCGCCGCGCCCGCTGTGCAAACTTTGATTCTACCCTGCTTTTTGCCCGGCTTGCGGTCGCCCTTCTTTGGGTCTCGCCGGTCCCGTTTCCCACCGACCGCCTGCCCCCGTGCTTCCCCGGGCGGCTTGCCGCCGCAGAAGTCGTCTTCGTGCGACGTTTTCTCGGATTCGATCGCAAAACGGCGGTTCGTGCGGCATGATTTAGGGCGCAAAGCGGGCTAAACCCTGTATTTTCAGAAATCTTATCTGGGCTTTTGTGCCGTTAGGCCCTTTGGAGCGCGGAAAACTTGCCGCACGAACCGCCGTTTTGCAGGGGGAGACGCGTTTACGTCGCACGAGCGGTCGTTTTGCGACGCACGCGGAGCGTGGAGCCCTTGCGCGGCGGATGCGAGTATAGTCGGGGCATCGAAAACCCCGTGATTGGAGTCGCCATGCTCTTCTCCTCGATTCGCAACGTCAGCCACAACTCCATCGACTCCGCCCGCATGCAGGCGGCGCTCGAATTCCTGTCCCGCACGGACCTCGCGGACATCGAGTGCGGCCGCCACGACATCATGGGCGACGAGGTCTTCGCCAACGTCATGGAGTTCGAGACCTGCCCCGCGCAGAACAAGGACTTCGAGGCCCACCGCCGTTACGCGGACATCCACTTCGTCATCCGCGGCGAGGAGCATCTCTGCGTCGCCCCCATCGATGAGGTCGTGCCCCAGGGCGACTTCAACGTGGACGACGACTTTGGCCTGTATGCCGATCCCAAGCGCGAGGCCTGGGTCGAGCTCCACGAGGGCGACCTGGTGGTCACGCCCCCCGAGGACGCCCACAAGCCCGGTTGCTGCGGCGAGGCCGGCCCCGCCCAGCTCAAGAAGGTGTGCGTGAAGGTCCTTGTTGACTAGAGACGAGAGGGCCGGAAGCGAGAGGGACGAGCGAATCTCCGGACCCTTGGGTGACGCGACCGGCTTTACGTTGGATTCCGATGGTTTCGCGTGCACGCGGGTATGCGACGAGCCCGAGGTCTGGCGCGTCGAGCTGCTCATGGGGCAGACCTTCTTGCCATCCGTGAACGTCTTTGTCCTGCGCGATGGCGAAGACACGCTCATCGTGGACACCGGCACCCCCGATGACTACAACGACACGCGGCTCATGCGCGCTCTCGTGAGGCTGGGCGTGGACCCCTCGCGGGCCATGCTCTTCTGCACGCATGCCCACGTGGACCACGCTGGGCAGGCGTGCGAGCTCGCCGCGGCGGGGGTGCGCGTGGTCGTCTCGGCCCCAACGGCGTCCGACATGCGTCGCTACGCGAGCCGGGGATACCTGGAGGAGATGGTCGAGCGCCTCGTGTCCGAGGGCTGCCATCCCGCGGAAGCGACCCAGATGGCGAGGTCCATCTGGTCTCACGTGACGGACCCGGGGCAGCTCGGCGTTGAATATGAAACGGTCGAGCCGGGGGGCTTCGTGCGCTGCGGCCGCTGGGCCCTTGAGGTCGTGGCCGCACCCGGCCACACACCGGGTCAGTGCGCGCTCTGGCTTCCGGAGAGGCGCATTGCCTTCACGGGCGACGTCGTGCTCTTCGCCTGCTCGACGTGCATCAGCTTTTGGGGAGGGGTCGAAGACTCGCTCGGCGACCAGCTCGCCACGCTTGAGCACGTTGCTTCCATGGGGGTTGAGCAGGCCTTTCTCGGCCATGGCAGCCAAGAAGGACCGCTGGCTGGCCGCGCTCGCGCAAACATCGCGCACCATGAGCGCAGAAGCGCCCGCGCCCTCTCGGCCGTGGGCGACCGCCCGGGCTCGACGGGCTTCGAGCTCGTTCCCGCGTTGGGCTGGCACGCCCCGTTCGATCGCTGGGAAGAAGTCCCCGTCCTTACGCGCTGGTTCCTCGTGAGCGAGAGCATCGCGCACCTCGACCACCTCGTGTGCGAAGGCCGCGTCGAGCGTAGGGTCGATGCCGACGGCGTGGCGCGGTATTTCTTGGCGTAGGCGGGACTGGGCCGGGAACTCGAGGGCGAGCCCCGCTCGGTTGCCGTCGCCGCGTGCGTTGCTTGCCGTTTGCGCCCGTCGCTCGTGTTACGGCTCGCCCGCATTCGTTAACTTTGCCCTGATGCGCAACTGATGTCGTTTATGATGGTGAGCATTCGAATCGATGCTGCGCTGAAGGGGCAAACAACCTATGGAACGTACGACCGCGGAGGCCCCGCTCGGCGCTCAGAACGACCCGTCGCTCTATGTGAGCTGCGACGGCCTGCCCGACAGGCTGCGAGCCGACGCGCAGGGCCTTCTGGAGGCAAACTGCGCCGTCGGGCTGGTGGCCGGGCGCTACGACGAGCGGCTGACCGTCGCCTACTGCAGCCGTGTCATGCGGAGGAACCTCTGCCTGCCCGTGGACGACCCCGCCTCGATGAACGGCCGCTCCCTTCTCGACTTCATCCGCGCCGGCGAGCGCCCCGCCATCGCGGCGCTCGCCTCCGGAGACCTCGCGTGGCCCGAGCACATGGTCTTCATGCGGGCCGACGGCACGCCCGCCTACGCCATCGCCAAGAAGCGCGACGTCGTCGACGACGACGGCCGCAGGCTGTGGATGCTCTCGGTGAGGATCACGCCGGAAGGCGAGTCGCTCTCGCTTGTGAACGACGCCCTGAAGACGGGGACGTGGACGATGGACTGCGACCCGGAGGGCAACATCGTCTCGATCGCCTACAGCGACGAGCTGCGCCGGATCTTTGGGTACCGCGACGAGAACGACTTCCCCAACACGATCGGGACGTTCTACTCGATCATGCATCCCGACGACCTCGGGCCCTTCCGCGCGGCGCTTGACCGCGCCATCGCGGATACCGGGAACGACTTCGACTTCGACCGCTCCTATCGCGTGGACGTGCCCGGGCGCGGCTACACCTGGATGCGCAGCATCGCCCGCGCGAGCCGCCGCCTGGACGGGTCGTTCAGCCGCTGCGTCGGCATCGCGGTGAACATCGACGAGAGCGAGCGGCTCCGGGCGCACGCCGACGAGCTGCTGCGCGACGCCGTCGCCAAGGACCAGCTGATAAACACCCTCGTGCGGCTCGTGGACCGCTACGCGATCTGCGACCTCGACGCGAACTCCTACGCGTTCCACCACTTCGATTCGCGGCTGGGCTACGCGCCCACGGGCTCCCTCGACGACCTTGTGCGCCAGATGGACGAGAACGTCGAGCTCATCGAGGAGGAGCGCAACTTCACCCAGATCCTCTCGGCCCGCAACGTCCGCTCGAAGCTCAGGACCGAGAAGGACATCTACCGCTTCAACTACCGCGTGCGAGGCGAGGAGACCTACCTGAGCATGGCGGTGGCGCCGCTGAGCTTCTCGGCGAGCGGGGAGGTGTCCAAGTTCCTTCTCGTCACCCAGGACGTGACCGAGAACATGACGGCCGAGCTCGACGCCCGCCGCGCGCTCAAGGAGGCCTACGACCTGGCCAACCGCGCGAGCGCCGCCAAGTCGCAGTTCCTCTCGCAGATGAGCCACGAGATCCGCACGCCCATGAACGGGATCGTGGGCATGACGGCGCTGGCCGCCGCGCACGCCGACGACCCCGAGCGCGTCCGCGACAGCCTGCGCAAGATCACCTCCTCCAGCCGCCACCTGCTCTCGCTCATCAACGAGGTCCTGGACATGAGCAAGATCGAGAGCGGCAACATCAGCCTGACCGAGGAGGAGTTCAACCTCTCGGACCTCTTTGAGACGCTCATCACCATGGTCCATCCCCAGGTCGAGGAGAAGGGCCACGACCTGAGCGTGAGCATCCGCGACCTCGTGCACGAGGACGTCGTGGGCGACCCGCTGCGCATCCAGCAGGTCTTCGTCAACCTCATGGGCAACGCCATCAAGTACACGCCCGCCGGCGGCCACATCTCGGTCACGGTGAGCGAGCGGCCCTCCAATCAGGGCAAGGTCGGGTGCTACGAGTTCGTCTTTGAGGACGACGGCATCGGCATGACGGCCGAGGAGGCGGCGAGGGTCTTCGAGCCCTTCGCCCGCGCCCGCGACAGCCGGGTCGAGAAGGTCGGCGGCGCGGGGCTGGGCCTGCCCATCTCCCGCAACATCGTGCGCATGATGGGCGGCGACATTCACGTGGAGAGCCGGCCGAACGTGGGCACGCGCTTCGTGGTGACGGCCTACCTCAAACTTCAGGATAGGCCCGAGGTCGACTGCAGCCGCTTCGTGGACCTCGACGTGCTCGTCGCCGACGACGACCCGATGGCGCTCGAGTCGTGCTGCGACATGCTCAACGGCTTCGGTATGCACGCGACGCCCGCGTCAACGGGGCTGCTCGCGGTCGAGATGGCCCTGGCGAACCACGAGCAGAGGCGGGACTTCTTCGCCTGCATCCTCGACCTCAAGATGCCCGACATCGACGGCATCGAGTGCGCGCGGCGGATCCGCGCCGAGCTGGGGCCCGACGTGCCGATCATCGTGATCAGCGCCTATGACTGGAGCGACGTCGAGGCGGAGGCGCGTAAGGCCGGGGTCGATGCCTTCATCGCCAAGCCGCTGTTCAAGTCGCGCCTGGTGAGCACCTTCGAGGAGCTTCTTGACGAGAAGGGCCGCGCGGACGAGGACCCGCTTGCGCCGCTGCTCGCGGCGAACTATACCGGCCGCCGCGTGCTCGTGGTTGAGGACAACCGGCTGAACTCCGAGGTCGCGTGCGAGATCGTGCGCATGACGGGCGCGGAGGTGGAATGCGCCGCGGACGGCGAGGAGGCCGTCGCGCTCGTGGCCTCCGGCGGCGAGGGGCGCTACGACCTCGTGCTCATGGACGTGATGATGCCGCGCATGGACGGCCTCACGGCGACGCGGCTGATCCGTTCGCAGGGCGGCTACGCCTCTGAGCTGCCGATCGTCGCCATGACGGCCAACGCCTTCGCCGAGGACGTGCGCGCGGCCAAGGCGGCGGGGATGAACGAGCACATCGCCAAGCCGCTCGACCTGCGCAAGCTCGCCCGCGTCTTCGCGGCCTACTGGGCCTGACGCAATTTGGGGTCCGACCCCAAATTGAGCGAACAGACGTGCTAGAATCGTCCCCATTCGAACATGAGAATGGGGACGGCAATGGCTCAAGATTCCATCACGATCCGCGGCGCCCGCGAGCACAACCTCGCGAACGTCGACGTGGACATCCCGCGCGACAAGCTCGTGGTCATCACGGGGCTCTCGGGCTCGGGCAAGTCGAGCCTGGCCTTCGACACCATCTACGCCGAGGGGCAGCGCCGCTACGTCGAGTCGCTCTCGAGCTACGCCCGCCAGTTCCTCGGGCAGATGGACAAGCCCGACCTCGACTCCATCGACGGCCTGTCGCCGGCGGTCTCCATCGACCAGAAGACCACGTCGAGAAACCCGCGCTCCACGGTGGGCACGGTGACGGAGATCTACGACTACCTGCGACTTCTTTACGCGCGCATCGGCGTGCCGCACTGCCCGGAGTGCGGCCGCGTCATCGAGCGCCAGACGACCGACCAGGTGGCCGACAAGGTCCTCGCGCACGCCCAGGGCCGCCGCGCCCTCGTGCTCGCGCCGGTGGTCCTGGGCCGCAAGGGCGAGTACACGAAGCTCTTCGAAGACCTGAAGAAGGAGGGCTTCTCGCGCGTGCGCGTGGACGGCGAGGTCCGCGAGCTCGACGAGGACATCAAGCTCGAGAAGAAGCTCAAGCACGACGTCGAGGTCGTGGTGGACCGCATCGTCGTGCGCGAGAACAGCCTGGGCCGCATCGCCGAGGCCGTCGAGCAGGCGACGAAGCTCGCGCAGGGCAAGGTGGGCTTCTGGCTCCTGCCCGACCGCGACGACCCCGAGCGCCTGCCCGGCGAGCTCCTGCAGTACTCGCTCGCCCTCGCCTGCCCCGAGCACGGGCACTCCATGGACGACCTGCAGCCGCGCGACTTCAGCTTCAACGCCCCCTACGGCGCCTGCCCCGACTGCGACGGCCTGGGCTTCCGCAAGGTCGTGGACGCCGAGGCCCTTATCGAGGACCCCTCGCTCTCGGTCGCGGACGGCGTCTTCGGCAGCCTCTTCGGCCACTCGAACTACTACCCGCAGATCCTCTCGGCCGTGTGCAAGTACCTGGGCGTGTCCGACAAGACCCCCTGGCAGGACCTCCCCAAGAAGGCCCAGAACGTCCTTCTTTCCGGCCTGGGCGACAAGAAGATCCTCGTGGACTACCACACGCGCGACGGCCGCGACACGAGTTGGTACACGCAGTTCGCGGGCGTGCGCAAGATCCTCTTTGAGAAGTACCAGGAGACGACGTCCGAGACCATGAGGACGCACCTCGAGAAGTACATCCGCGAGGTGCCCTGCACCACGTGCCACGGCGCGCGCCTGAAGCCCGAGATCCTGGCCGTGACCGTGGGCGGCAAGAGCATCTGGGACGTCTGCGAGCTGTCGTGCCGCGACTCGCTGGCCTTCTTCGAGGCGCTCGAGCTCACGGACCGCCAGCGGTTCATCGCCGGTCCCGTGGTCAAGGAGATCGTGGCGCGCCTGCGTTTCCTCGTGAACGTGGGGCTCGACTACCTCACGCTCTCGCGCGCGGCGGCGACGCTCTCGGGCGGCGAGGCCCAGCGCATCCGCCTCGCCACGCAGATCGGCGCGGGCCTCATGGGCGTCCTCTACATCCTGGACGAGCCCTCAATCGGCCTGCACCAGCGCGACAACGACCGCCTGATCGCGACCCTCCAGCGCCTGCGCGACCAGGGCAACACCGTGATCGTGGTCGAGCACGACGAGGACACCATCCGCGCCGCCGACTACGTCATCGACATGGGCCCGGGCGCCGGCGAGCTCGGCGGTCACGTGGTCGCCGACGGCACGCCGGAGGAGATCGCGGCCAACCCCGATTCCGTCACGGGCGCCTACCTCACGGGCCGCAAGCAGATCCGCCTGCCCGAGAAGCGGCGCAACCCCCGCCGCGGCGCCATCAAGATAACGGGCGCCGCCGCGAACAACCTGAAGAAGGTCAACGCGAAGGTCGAGCTCGGCACGCTCACGGTCGTGACGGGCGTCTCCGGCTCGGGCAAGTCCTCGCTGGTCACGGACACGCTCGCGCCCGCCCTGACGAACGCCGTCCACCGTTCCCAGCGCCCGGTGGGCCCGTACAAGAAGCTCGAGGGCATAGAGCTCATCGACAAGGTCATCGACATCGACCAGTCACCCATCGGCCGCACGCCGCGCTCCAACCCCGCGACCTACATCGGCCTGTGGGACGACCTGCGCGCGCTCTTCGCCTCCACGCCCGAGAGCCGCATGCGCGGCTACGGCCCGGGGCGCTTCTCGTTCAACGTGCCCGGCGGCCGCTGCGAGGCGTGCAAGGGCGACGGACAGATAAAGATCGAGATGAACTTCCTGCCCGACGTCTACGTGCCCTGCGAGGTCTGCCACGGCAAGCGCTACAACCGCGAGACCCTCGAGGTCACCTACCACGGCAAGACGATCAGCGACGTGCTCGACATGACGGTGACCGAGGCCCTGGCCTTCTTCACGAACATCCCCAAGATAAAGAACAAGCTGCAGACCCTGCACGACGTGGGCCTGGGCTACATCCACCTGGGCCAGCCCGCGACGACGCTCTCCGGCGGCGAGGCGCAGCGCGTGAAGCTCGCCAAGGAGCTGCATCGCCAGCAGACGGGCAAGACGTTCTACATCCTGGACGAGCCCACGACGGGCCTGCACTTCGAGGACGTGCGCCAGCTCGTCGAGGTGCTCGAGCGCCTGGTGGACGCCGGCAACACGGTGCTCGTGATCGAGCACAACCTCGACGTGATCAAGATGGCCGACCGCATCCTGGACATGGGCCCCGAGGGCGGCGACGGCGGCGGCACGGTCGTCGCGTACGGCACGCCCGAGCAGGTCGCCAAGGTGCCCGAGAGCTATACGGGCCGGTTCCTCGCGCCCATCCTCGAGCGCGACCGCGCCCGCATGGCCGCCGAGCAGGAGGTCCCGAATGCCTGAGTTGAGCCGCTTTTACGGGTTAATCATCAAAATGATGTACATGGACGATGGCCAGCACAACAAGCCACATATCCATGTTTATTACGGTGAGTATGAGGCCTCGATAGGTATCGACGGGGAATTGCTCGCTGGCTCGTTGCCTGTAAAGCAAATGAAACTGGTGGAAGCCTGGCTTGTGCTTCATGAGGATGAGGCGTATGCGGCATGGAACAATGCTGTGGCGGGTAAGTCTTTCTCAAAGATCGAGCCGCTGTCCTAGGAGCTGTTATGTATATCAAAGATGGAATCGCTTATGCAGGGAGTCCTTCTACGGGCATCAAGGTTGTTTCTGCGAAGGTCGTCAATGAGCTCTCGATGCTGGTGACGTTTTCGACGGGGGAGACTCGGCTCTTCGACGCGTCGGAACTGTTGACACGGCCCGCCTTCCGCGATTTGGCTAGGGAAGCGGTGTTTGAGAGCTATCGCCTAGATCACGGCGTCATAACGTGGGAAAACGGCGATATAGACATAGCGCCCGAGACCGTCTATGCGATGAGCTATGAGTACGAAACCGTAGCCTAGGGGTTTAGCCATGGCGAAGAAGGACAAGGTACAGAAGTCGAACGCGATGCGCGAGCTCGATCGCGCGGGGATCGCCTACGTCGCGCACGAGGTCGAGGAAGAGGACGTCTCGCGCGGGGTGGGGGTGCGCATTGCCGAGCAGCTGGGCGAGGACCCCGACGCCGCGTTCAAGACGCTCGTCTGCGTCTCGCCGTCGGGCGACCACGTGGTGTGCTGCATCCCCGTCGCCTCGGAGCTCGACCTCAAGAAGGCGGCCGCGGCGGCAGGCGAGAAGTCCCTCTCGCTCATGCCGATCAAGGACCTCGAGGCCGTGACGGGATACGTGCGCGGCGGCTGCTCGCCCATCGGGCTCAAGAAGCCGTTCCCCACGTTCTTCGACGAGACGGCGGAGCTCTTTGACGTGATCGGGATCTCGGGCGGGCGGCGCGGCCTTTCGCTCGACGTGAGCCCGACGGCCGTGGCCGAGCTCCTCGGGGCGAAGTTCGTCGACATCGCCCGATGATGAATTTGGGGTCAGACCCCAAATTAAATTGGTATCCGACCCCAAATTGCAGGTTACAGATTCGTCTCGTGGGGACGGTGGGCCACTTTAGCGTGCTAAAGTGATTTGCGTTGAACACCCTAGAGAAGGGACGCAAACCGTGATCGCAGGTACGGCTCGAGGATTCCGAGACATACTTCCCAACGAGGCCCTCGCGCGCGAGCGCATCTCCGCGACGGTGCGCGAGTGCTTCTCGGCACATGGCTATCTGCCGGTGGAGACCCCGCTTTTGGAGGACCGCGCGGCGCTCGAGCGCGGCGGCCGCATAAAGAACACCCCGTTCCAGCTCTTCGACGCCGACGGCAACCTGCTCATGCTCCGCCCCGACCTCACGTTGCCGGTCGCCCGCCTCGTCGCCGGGCACGTGCGCGACGACGAGCTCCCTGTGCGCTTCCGCTACAACGCGCCCGTCGTCCGCGAGCAGCAGTCGCTTCGCGGCCAGCCCCGCCAGTTCACGCAGCTCGGCGTCGAGCTCGTGGGGACCGACGGCGCCGCCTCCGAGCTCGAGGTCGTTCAGCTCCTCGCCGAGGTCCTCCAGACGCTCGGCGTCCCTTCTTGGCGCCTGGTCTTTGGCTCGGTCAAGCCGCTGACGTCCCTCATCGCCAGCTGCTCGCCCAGCCAGGAGTTCGCCTCGCAGGTCCTCTCGCTCGTGCACGACTCCGACCTCGTGACGCTCGACGAGCTCGTGGACGCGACCCCGGAGCTCAAGCCCTCGGCCGCCCGCGCCTTCCACGCGATCCCGCGCATGCACGGCGGTGCGGAGGTCATCGACCGCATCGACGCGCTTTTGGCCGATGCCGACGTCCCGCCCGCGCAACGCGGAACCTCGGAGCTCTCGACCCTGGTCGGCCAGCTATCCGAGCTCTTCGCGGACGGCCGCGCGAGCTTCGACTTCAGCATCATAAACAGCTTCGACTACTACACCGGGATCATCTTCAAGGGTTACGCCGAGGGCATCGCGCAGAGCCTCGCCTCGGGCGGCCGCTACGACGCCGTGCTCGCGAACCTGGGCCGCCCCGGCCTCGCTGCCTGCGGTTTCGCCCTCTCGCTCGAGCGCCTGCAGGAGGTCCTGGGCGAGCAAAGCGGCGCCGGCGCGGCGACCCCCGGCGCGCGCATAGGCTCGCGCCCCCTGCGCATAGCCGTGCCCAAGGGCTCGCTCTTCAAGGACTCCCTGCGCGTGCTCGAGGCGGCGGGCCTGCCCGTCGACGAGCTGCGTGACCCCGGCCGCAAGCTCATCATCTCGGCGGGGGACGTGGAGTACATCATCGTGCGCGCCCAGGACGCCCCGGCGTTCGTGGGTGCGGGCGGCGCCGACTGCGGCATCTGCGGCAGCGACTCCCTCGTGGAGGCCGACCTCGACCTCCTGCAGCTCGTCGACCTGAACTACGGCGGCTGCCGCTTCGTCGTGGCAGAGCCCGCCGCGAACAAGGGCCTCGCCGAGCGCAACTACGAGTGGCGCGGCACCGTGCGCGTCGCGACGAAGTACCCCCGCATCACCCAGCTCTACTACGACCGCATCGGCCAGCAGGTCGATATCCTGACGCTGCACGGCAACATCGAGCTCGGCCCCATCGTGGGCATGGCCGACCGCATCGTGGACATCACGGCGACGGGCACCACGCTGCGCGAGAACGACCTCGTGGTGGTGGACGACGTCATGGAGTGCACGGCGCGCTTCTTCGCCGGGCCCGCCGCGTACCGGTGCGACAAGAGGATCCGCGAGCTCGCCGCCCGCCTCGCCGAGGTGGCCCGGGCGCCTAAGGAGGCATAACCCATGAGAAAAGTGATCCTGGAGAAGGGCCGCGCCCTCACGCAGGCCGACCTCAACCGCTCAGGCGCCCTGCCCGCCGAGGTCATGGCCTCGGCCGAGGCCATCGTGGACGACGTGCGCGCCCGCGGCGACGAGGCCGTGCGCGACTACTGCAACAAGTTCGACGGCGCTTGCCCCGCGAGCTTCCGCGTGCCGCAGGAGCTCATCGACGAGGCGCCTTCGATGGTCGACCCCGCGTTCCTGTGCGCCCTCACCCGCGCCCGCGACCAGATCCGCGCGTTCCACGAGAAGGAGCGCGAGGAGTCGTGGTTCACGACGCGCCCCGACGGCACCATCCTGGGCGTGAAGGTCACTCCCGTCGCCTCCGCCGCGGTCTACGTGCCCGGCGGCCGGGCCCAGTACCCCTCGACCGTCCTCATGGACACGATCCCCGCAAAGGTCGCGGGCGTGCCGCGCGTCGTCATGGTGACCCCTCCGCAGAAGGACGGGTCCCTCTCGGCCTATACGCTCGCCGCCGCCAAGCTCGCCGGCGTGGACGAGGTCTACGCCGTGGGCGGCGCCCAGGCGATCGGCGCGGTGGCCTACGGCACCGAGTCCATCCCCGCCTGCGACAAGATCGTGGGGCCTGGCAACGCCTTCGTCGCCGCGGCCAAGCGCTACGTCTCGGGCGACGTGGGGATCGACATGGTGGCCGGCCCCTCCGAGGTCTGCGTCCTGGCCGATTCCACGGCCGACCCCGCGGTCGTCGCGGCCGACCTCATGGCCCAGGCCGAGCACGACCCGCTCGCCAGCTGCTATCTCGTGACCTGCGACGCCGAGCTGCCCGACCGCGTCCTCGCCTGCGCCGAGAAGCTCGTTTCGCAGTCGCCGCGCGAGGACATCACGCGCCGGAGCCTCGACAACCGCGGCGTCGTGGTGGTGGCCGACACCCTCGACGCCGCCGTGGAGGCCGTGAACGTGGTGGCGCCCGAGCACCTCGAGCTCCACTGCAAGGACGCGATGGGGCTCCTGGGCAAGATCCGCAACGCCGGCGCCATCTTCGTGGGTGCCTGGAGCTCCGAGCCCCTGGGCGACTACGTCGCGGGCCCCAACCACACGCTGCCGACCGGCGGCACCGCGCGCTTCTCGAACCCGCTCGGCGTCTACGACTTCCAGAAGCGCTCGAGCGTGATCTCCTACACGCCCGAGGGTCTTCTTGCCGACGCGCCGGCGACGCAGGCGATGGCCCAGGCCGAGGGCCTGTGGGCGCACGCGCTCTCGGTGGGGATGCGCCGTCGCCTTGCCGAGCAGGGGCTCGAGGGCTATGAGGACGCCCAGGCCGCCTGCGAGGGCGCCCATCGCGTCGCCTGGCCCGAGGACCTCGCGGCCCCCGGTGTGCCCTACCTGCCCGGATACGCGAGGGAGGACCGATGACGAGCGAGAAGGCAAGCGGCGCACCGACTTTCGACGCCGCCTCCCGCGCCCGCGCGGCGCTCGCCGGCTTCGAGCCGTACGACCCCGCGTTCACGCCCTGCCGCGTGAACCTGAGCGCGAACGAGAACACCCACGAGCTCCCCGCGCGCGTCGCGGAGGCCATCCGCGCCGCCGCGGCGTCGACGCCGCTCAACCGCTATCCCGACCCCATGGCCAACGACCTGCGCGACCTTCTTGCCGAGCGCCACGGCGTTCGCCGCGAGAACATCTGCGTGGGCAACGGCGGCGACGAGATCCTGTTCAACCTGCTCTTCACCTTTGGCGGGCCCGGCCACGCCCTCGTCACCTGCCCGCCGGACTTCAGCGAGTACGCGAACTTCGCCAAGATGTGCGAGACGCCCCACGTTGAGGCCTGGCGCGACCCCGAGACGTTCGCCGTGGACGCAGACGCCCTGGTAGAGGCCGCGCGCGAAGCCTCGCTCGTCATCCTGACGTCGCCGAACAATCCCACGGGCGACCTGCTCGACCCCGCCGTCGTGCGCCGCCTGCTCGACGAGACGGACGCGCTCGTGCTCGTGGACGAGGCCTACATCGAGTTCGCCGGCGAGGGGGCGAGCGTCGCGGATCGGGTGCTCGATAACCCGCGCCTCATGGTCCTGCGCACGCTGTCCAAGGCCTTTGGCCTTGCGGGCCTGCGCGTGGGCTACCTCGTGGCCGACCCCGCCGTGGTCGACATGCTGGGCGCCGTCCGCCAAATCTACTCCGAGGACGTGCTCGCCCAGTCCATCGCCGCGGCCGCCGTGTCGCGCCGCCGCGAGCTCGTCCCCGTCGTGGAGGACATCGTGTCCGAGCGCGAGCGCCTGGGCGCTGCGCTCTCGACGGTCGAGGGGGTGCGCGTGTGGCCAAGCCGGGCGAACTTCCTGCTTGCGCGCATGGCGCACGCGAGCCGCGTCCGCGCGAGGCTGCGCGACGAGTTCTCCATCCTTGTGCGGGACTTCAGCTACGCCAAGGGGCTCGAGGATTGTCTGAGGATCACCGTGGGCACGCGCCGCGAGAACGACGCGCTGCTCGATGCGTTGACCATACTGGTGAGGGAGGAAGCATGAGCAGGACCGCGAACGTCGTGCGCGCCACGAGCGAGACGGACATCGGGCTGAGGATCGACCTCGACGGGACGGGCGAGGCGGACATCGAGACGGGCGTCGGGTTCTTCGACCACATGCTCAACGCCTTCTCGCGCCACTCGCTCATCGATCTCACCTGTCGCGTGAAGGGCGACACCTTCATCGACGACCACCATACCGTGGAGGACACGGGCATCGTCCTGGGCCAGGCGCTCCGCGAGGCGCTGGGGGACAAACGCGGCATCAGGCGCTTCGGCTCCGTCATGGTGCCGCTCGACGAGGCGCTCGTCATGGCCGCCGTGGACATCTCCGGGCGCGGAGAGCTCTTCTGGGGCGTGCCCATAGGTCCCGCGAAGGTGGGCGACTTCGACACCGAGCTCGGCCACGAGTTCTTTGCGGGGCTCGCGCGCGACGCCGGCATCACGCTTCACCTGCGGCTCGTTTGCGGCGAGAACGCGCACCACATCCTCGAGGCGACCTTCAAGGCCGCGGCCCGCGCCCTGCGCGAGGCAGTCGAGCCCGATCCCCGCGCCGACGGCTCGGTGCCCTCCACCAAGGGGAGCCTCTGATGGCCGCCCCGATCGTGGTGGTCGACTACCACAAGGGCAACCTCCTCTCCGTCGCGCGCGGCCTCTCCGAGGTCGGCGGCGAGGCGCTCGTCTCGGACGACCCGCAGGTCATCGCCGAGGCGGCCGGCGTCGTCTTGCCGGGAGTGGGCTCCTTCGAGGACGCCATGGGCTACATGAACGAATCCGGCGAGTCTGACGCCGTGCGCGCTGCGATCGGCCGCGGCGTCCCCTTCTTGGGTATCTGCTTGGGCCTCCAGCTGCTCTTTGAGCGAGGCGACGAGAGGTGCGACGGCAAGCTTCATGGCCCGTCCGACCCCGAGCGCTGGGTCGCGGGCCTCGGCGTCCTGCCCGGCTCGGTCACGCGCCTGCGCTCCGGCCGCCTCAAGGTGCCGCACGTGGGCTGGGACCAGATCCACCTCACGGCGCAGGGGCGTTCCTGCCCGCTCTTCCGCGGCGTGCCCGAGGGCGCGAACGTCTATTTCACGCACTCCTACGCGCTCGACGACGACGTGGACCCGGCGACCGTCGCGACGAAGACGCACTACGTCCGCAGCTTCGCCTCGGCGGCGTGGCGCGACAACGTCTACGGCGTCCAGTTCCACCCCGAGAAGAGCTCTACGACCGGGCTCGCCATCCTCACGAACTTCGTCGACCTCGTGAGGGGAGGGGCCCGATGATCCTCTTTCCCGCGATCGACCTGGTGGGCGGCAAGGTCGTGCGCCTTCAGCGCGGCGATCGCTCCCGCATGGACGTCTATAGCGACGACCCGGCAGCCGTGGCGCGCGACTTCGCGTCGCGCGGGGCCGGCTGGATACACGTGGTCGATCTTTCCGCGACCTTCGAAGAAGACCAGGCGGCCTGCGAGGCGAACGCGGCGGCGATCCGCGCCATCTGCTCCGTCCCCGGGATCCACGTGGACTGTGGCGGCGGCGTGCGCTCCATGGAAGCAGTGAAGCGCCTTGCCGACCTGGGCGTCGAGCGCATCGCCATCGGGACTGCGCTCGTGCGTGACCCCGCCTTCGCCGAGGCGGCCGCCGCCGAATACGGCGAGCTGCTCGTCGCCGACGTGGCGGCGCGCGATGGGGTCGTGAAGGTGAACGGCTGGCGCGAGGCTGCGGGTGAGCTGCGGGTCGAGGACCTTCTTGCCAGGCTCCGGGGGCTGGGGTATCGCCACCTTGTCTTTACCGACATCGCCCGCGACGGCATGCAGACCGGCATCGACGTGGACGCCTATCGCCGCATCGCCCAGGCGTGCGGGTTCCCCGTGGTCGCGTCCGGCGGCATCGCGACGCTCGACGACATCCGTGCGCTCGCGGCCGCGGGCCCCGGGGTCGTCGAGGGCTGCATCACGGGGCGCGCGCTCTACGAGGGGAACTTCTCGCTTGAGGAGGCCTGGGGGGCGGCGCGCGGAGAAGGCTCGTCCCAAGCTGCGACGGAGGGGGAGACATGCTGACGAAGAGGGTCATCCCGTGCCTGGACGTCAAGGACGGGCGCGTGGTCAAGGGCGTGAACTTCGTGGGGCTGCGCGACGCCGGCGACCCCGTCGAGCTCGCGTCGCGCTACGACCGCGAGGGCGCCGACGAGGTCGTCTTCCTGGACATCACGGCGACCTCCGACGACCGGCGCACGACGGTCGACCTCGCCTCGCGCGCCGCGGAGGAGCTGCGCATCCCGTACACCGTGGGCGGCGGCTTCCGCGACGTCGCGGGTTGCCGCACCATGATCGCGGCCGGCGCCGACAAGGTGTCGATCAATTCCGCCGCCGTGAAGGACCCCGGCATCATCAGCGCGTGCGCGGACGCCTTTGGCAGCCAGGCCGTGGTCGTGGCCATCGACGCGAAGCACACGGGCCCGGGCGACAAATGGGAGGTCTACCTGGCCGGCGGGCGCATTCCGACCGGCATCGACGCCGTGACCTGGGCCGAGGAGGCCGCCCGTCGAGGCGCGGGCGAGATCTTGCTCACGAGCATGGACCGCGACGGCACCAAGGACGGCTTCGACATCCCGCTGACCCGCGCCGTTGCCCGCGCGGTGGGCATCCCCGTGATCGCGTCCGGCGGCGTGGGCACGCTCGAGCACTTCGCCGAGGGGGTCATCGAGGGCGAGGCCGACGCCGTGCTCGCCGCGAGCGTGTTCCACTTTGGCACCTACACGATCCGCCAGGTCAAGGAGTACATGGCCAGCCAGGGGATTCCGGTTCGCCTCGACTTCTAGGCTGCGGGCTACGGACCCTCGGGCGGTCCCGGCCGCGTGATCTCCGTGCGAACGGGCTTCTTGGCACCCTGTTGTGGAAGGGTGTTAAGAAGCCCGTTTTGGTCAAATGAAGGCAAATCCTGCGCAAATAGGCCAAAAGCCCCTCTTAGCACCCCTGCTGTGGAAGGGTGCCAAGAGGGGCCGAGGGGCCGCCGCCGGGCCGAAGGGCCGCCGCCGGCCGCTGCGCTACGCCCAGGGGTCGAACGAGCTCACGTCGTAGCGATAGGCGAGCTGGTCGATCGAGTCGATCTCATCGAGTCCCATCAGACCGCGCAGATAATTCTCGTGCGTGCGGAAAGGCTCGTTCACGCCCGAGTCGAAGGCCTCTTCGAGCTCATCGCTGCCGGGCTCGTAGTTCCAGATAAGGCCCCAATAGATGTCGCTCGCGTAGTTCTGGAGCAGCTGATCGCTCGTGGCTCCCACGCACTGGCGCGGCCACGCCTCGAGGTAAGCCTGTTGCGTCGCCTCGGCGTCGTCCCCCTCGGCCACGAGTTTGAGCCCCTCGCCGCCAAAGGAGAAGCCGTCGTACGCGCTGCCGCCGATCAGGGTGGGGACGTGCCCCTTCGGCAAGACGACCACGAGTTCCTGGGTGCCCTCAAAGGCGCCCTTTGCGATGCCCGCGACCTTGTCGCCCAGGACGAGCTTGTACAGGCAGACGCAGTCCTTGAAGGCGTCCTCGGCGATGGACACCGAGTCGTAGCCCTCGGGCACGATGGAACTGAGGTCCATCGTGCCGAACTCCTCGCTGTCGAAGCCGGCCCACGGAGTGACCGAGGTGAGCGTGAGCGACCCGTCGTCCGAGACGGTGAACTTGTTGCCGTCGCTGTCCTCGATAACGTTCTTCTTTATGATCGTGGATGCGTCCACGGGCTCGAGGCCCATCTCTTGGCGCAGGCGGTTCTCGGGCTCGAGGAGGTTCTCGGCCATGCGCTCGCGCACCTCGGTCTCGGAAGGCATCTCCCAGGTCTCGCTCAGAATCTCGTATTGCACGGCTGCGAAGTACTCGTTGTAATTGGGATAGCCCACGAGCGGATAGACCCACTGCTCAATGAAGGCCTGCTCAGATCCCTCAGGCACGTGGAGGTGCAGCTTCTGGGCCTCTTCGTCGGGCTCCCAGGAGTAGTTGAAGCGGTGGCCAAGCCCCTGGCTCATGAGGGTGAGCGTGGGCGGGGTTTGCCCGGTGAAGTAGATATCGGCGCAGGCGTCGGACCCGTTGAGGGGCTCCGTGCCCAGCGAACCGCCGATCATGTTGCTCAGCGTGAGGCTGGTGAGCGAGTCGCAGCTTGAGAACACATGGTCGCCAATCGTGAGCTTGTATGCGGTCGCCGTGAACGAGTCGATGCCGGGGCAGTCCATGAAAGCCCGGTCGCCGATGACGAGGCTCTTGTCGCTCGTCCCCACGCTGATGTCCCCGGCGAGGCCGGAGCCCCTGAATGCCTCGCTGTCGATCCAGGCTGTGTCCGCGCTGGGCGCCCAGCTGAGCGTGTAGGCGCCCTGGAGGTTCGAGAACGCGCCGTCAAAGATCTCGACCACGGTGCTCGGGATGACGAGCTCGCCCGTATATGAGCCGCCGCTGGCCATGGCGATCCAGGGCTGGCCATCGTCGTCGGGCGCATAGACCACGGGCATGCCGTCCGCCTGCGCCTCCTGCATGAAGTCCGTGACCCCGCCGATGCAGTTGAACCGGCCGTCGGCGTTGATAGGGTCGTAGCCTTCCGGGAAGAAGTACTTGTCTTGCTCGGCGTCGTAAATGGCGCGGCAGAGCCAGTTGCAGCTGGGGTTGGGGTTTTCTTGGCTCTCGAAACTGGCGTTGAGCGATCGAGACACCCAGAAGTCGAGGCTCGAGCAATCGGCGAAGGCGTTCTTGCCGACCTCGATGGGGCTCTCGGTGCCCATATAGACGCCCTTGAGGCCGGTGCAGAAGCGGAAAGCCTCGGCCCCGATCTTTGTCGTGGAGTCGCCCAGAACGACCCATTCGAGGTAGGGGTCGCCGTAGAACGCGTTGGGCGCAATGGTCGTGACCTCTATCTTCTCTCCGTCGGATGTTGTGAGGGTCCCGTCGAAGGTCCGCATGTCGAGGCCCTGGTAAGAAAGAAGCACGATCTCGTCGTCGCACTCGTAATAGAGGCAGTCTTCCTGCGAGTCGCTTGCCACGATGACCTGGGCATCCGGGGCTCCGGTTGCGGTGAGACGACCCCTGACGTAGTCCGCGATCTGCGTCGAGAAGCACACGATGCGCTGGACGTTGCCGCCCTCGAAGCAGCCGTCCTCAAGCGTGTACGGGTCGTCGAAGCCGTCGCCGATCGCGACGGTCGTGACCTGCGTGTTGCCTTTGAAGCTTCCGGCCTTAACGGTGTGCTGCATCTGGACGAAGGCGGTGTCCAGGCCCACGTCGAGGACCCCCACGACCTCGTCGTCGCTCAAAATCATGCCGCCCGCGACCGTGAGGCGGGCATCGGGGTTTGAGGCGGGCGAAACGGAGACCCCCCAGGTATCCTGGATGGCGCCGATGTTTTCTTGCACGAACGGGACGAAGGCGTTGTCGTCGACGATGATGTTGCACTCGCCCAAATCCTCGATGTTTATGGTGGGCAAGGAATCTGCGGCGGCATGAACCCGCAGTTCCTCGATGCTGTTTGCCTTGGGCAGCTCGACGTCGGCCACGGTCGCGGGCACGTCGAGGCTCGTCATTTGCGTGGGCACGCCCAGGCACGCCGTGCCATCCTTCGACAGCAAGAGCCCATCCTCGGTCGAGGTGAGGTAGGGGTTGCCCTCATCGACTCGATAAGCCTGAGCGACGTTGACGAGCGATTCTTGGCTCACGTAGATCGTGCTCGCGGGAAGCTCGAGGGTGTCCACGGAGGAAAGCCCGGTGCGGGCTTCGCTCTCGGTGCTGTCCACCGACTGTATGCCCTCCGGGACCTTGAGCGCGCCGTCCTCGACGACCGAGTCGCTCACGTCCGAGAGCGTCTGTAGGTAGGCGGAGCGCTTTTGGGTATCGCTTGTGACGCGGTAATCGTCGGTCAAGTTGTAGAGATGCAGCTTCGCGGTGTAGCCGTCGGGCACCTCGGCCGTCTCTCCGGACTCGACGACGTGGCGGCCGGGGGTGATCGGGTAGAGCCAGTCGACGCCCTCGCCCCCTTCGGTCCAGCCCAGTAGAAGCCGGGAGAGCGTCCCGTCATCGCGCAGATAGCCGGCGTCCGTGAAGTAGTCGGTCAGGAGAGTCGGTGCCAAGAGGTTCGCGGGGTTCGTGTCGATTCGCGTGACCAGGCGGTCCGCCCCGTCCTCGTGCTCCTCTCCCACGACAAAGACGCAGGACTTCTCGGGTGCGATTTCGACGGTGGCCTCGTTCCACGCGCCATCGGTGGTGTAGCGATAGGAAACCTTGACGGTCAGTCCTTCGCTGGGGACGGTGGACGGCTTGTGGATGGTCACGTCGTCGGAGTCGTACCACCAGTCGTCGATTCGGAAATACGGGTAAGAGGAGAACTGGTCTTGGGTGGAGTACCAGCTGTACATTTTCCTGTCGCCGTTGGCGTCGGTGTAGGTGAAATACGTGCTCAGGGAGCAGAAGATGGACCATTCATCGATCTTCTGCCCCACGTAGAGGGGGCTGTCGCTCGCCGACTTGTCGTAGCTGATGGTGACGTCGTATTCAGGGGATGTCGAGGGGTTCAGGGTGGACTCGCCGCGATACGCGCCGTCCATCGCGTAGCCAGGGTCCTTCTTTGGCGTGGGATCCTGGGGCAGCACCTTGTAGGAGTTCTCGGTGGGGTCGAAGGAGGGCGTGGGGGCCGGGGTGTTCCCGCCGCCGGAGTTCCCTCCGCCGTTGCCGTTGTTGTCGCCGTTGTTGTTGCCTTGGTTCCCACCTGCGTTGCCCTGTGCGTTTTCGTTCGTGCCGCTCGCGCTGGGGTCCACGACGAGGCCGGGGGTCGTGGACCCCGCGCCCGTGCCGCCGTTGGCTTGCAGGCCGCCGTTCGCCACGTTGACGGAGGCGCCCGTGCCCGAGCCCGTCACGTTGTACGCCGCGGCGCCGCCCGCCTGCTGGTCCGCGTTGGAGAAGGCGTCGTCCTGCCTGTTGCCCTGGCTCGCGTCGGCGCTCTGCTTGTCGTCCTTGGAATCGTCCTTGTGGCGGTTCGCGTCGGCGTCGGCGTCGGTGGGGTTGGCGCGGTAGCCGGTGTCGCTTCCGCTGTCGCCGCCGAGGTTCGAGACGAAGGCCTGCGGGTCGAAGGAGGCGTCGCCCTGCGCTACGGTGAAGGCGCCCACGCCGAAGGCCCCCAGCAATGCGGCCGAGACCGCGGCAGCGGCCACGTTCTTCTTTGCGGAGGAGCTAAGGCTTGCCAGCGGGCCGCGCGGCTCGGGCTCGGCCTGGTGGCGCGGCCGGTACGGTGACTTGTTGCGGTTCTGGGCGCGATCCATGGTTTCTCCTAGAGGGCTTTGAGGTAACGGCGGCGCAGGCCGTCGAGGAGGTTCTTGGGCTCAGGCAGGGCGAGGTGAAGGCGCTCGGTGAAGCGTCGCAGCGTGCGGAGCTCGTTGGGGGCGAGGTCGCGCCCGCCGAAGGCGCGCGCCTGGTGGATGCGGACGGCGCGCTCGTACTCCCGCCCGTCGACGCCGGAGAAGGCGTGCGGGACGTCCCCCGCGCATTCCATCGGGCGCGTGTGGTCGAAGCCTATCCCCGCCTCGGCCATGACGGAGGCGAAATAGCGGTAGAGGGCGGGGACGCAGACGTCCTGGTCGTCGCTCTGGATGCGCTCGCGGCGCACGCGCAGGCGGGCGTGCCGCGCGGCGATGAAGAAGAGCCAGACCAGCAGGACGAAGCCGCAGGCGGTCGCCGCGACGCGCAGGACGGCCGTGACGGACACGCCGCCC
>ERZ808240.507-NODE-507-length-51309-cov-4.723534_pt1 | contig 51309 bp, 38 predicted proteins | sample MGYA00521084_ERZ808240 | MGnify/ENA primary metagenome ERZ808240 (study PRJEB31516, sample SAMN03275571) | gut metagenome | biome: mammalia-associated habitat; material: feces | host: Papio cynocephalus | place: Kenya | collected 2012-08-06 ...
CGGCACTGGCAGCTGCACCATAGCCCTGCCGCGAGGCATCTACATAGTCCGCGCCAGCTCTTCGACCCGCAAGGTCATCCTCTGACATTTCATAGTACATAGATGTGGAAATCCCTCCGTGTTTCGGCGCGGAGGGATTTTTCTTTATCGAAAAACTGGCGGTTGTGGCTTGTCTGCCGGGAAAATTTGCTAACTTTGCAACTTAAGCGGCTGTGGCGCAGACTTGACCGCTGGCCGTGAGGTTAACGTATTGTAGAAAAGGACTACCTTATTATGAGAAAGACACTTTTGCTGTTGATGATGTGCGTGACGAGCGTAGTGGCGTTTGCCGCCGCGTCCGTGCAGTGGAGTTGCAAGCTGGTGGGTGACGGCACGGCCTCCCCGTCGGTCGAGATTACTGCGGCTGTGCCTGCCGGCTATCACCTGTATGCCCAGGACAATCCTGCCGGAGGCGGCTCTCCCCTGAAGATTTATGTGGAGGGGACGGGCGTGAAGGCTGACGGCAAGCCCACTGCCAACCGCGTTTACACCAAGGCGTACAATGACATTTTCGAGACTGACGAGCATTTCTATACAGGGACTGTCAAGTTTGTGCAGCGGCTCAAGCCGACGGCTCGCGAGTACAGCGTGCGCATAGAGGTTGACGGCCAGATATGCAGCGACAGCGAGTGTGTCCGCACCGGCGGGTCGCATACGTTGAAGGGAAAAGCACCGGAAACAGCCCTCGGCAAGGACGATGCCGCTGCGAAAGCTGAAAACACGGACGACATACAATCGGAAACTGCTGTTGCAGACTCGTTGCCGGCAGGGCAAGAGGCCGTCGCAGCCGCGGATTCCGCAGCAGTTGCGCCCGCATATGCCGCATGGTGGGACAACGTAGAGGCGGAGCTGAAGGCTTACGACAACCGCGACACGGCAGAGGACATGAGTTTGCTGTACATATTCCTTGCCGGTTTCCTCGGCGGCCTGATTGCCCTGATGACACCGTGCGTATGGCCGATGATACCGATGACCGTCAGCTTCTTCCTCAAGCAGAACAAGAGCCGTCGCGGGTCGGTCGGTCAGGCTGCGCTCTACGGCGTGTCGATAGTGGTCATATATGTGCTGCTTGGACTGGTGATAACAGCGTTGTTCGGAGCTTCGGCGATGAATGACCTTGCCACGTCAGCAGTGTTCAACATCATATTCTTCCTGCTGCTTGTGGTGTTCGCGATTTCGTTCTTCGGCGGTTTCGAGCTTACGCTGCCGGCCTCATGGACCAACAAGATAGACGCCAAGGTTGACACAACGACAGGCATCCTGTCGGTATTCTTCATGGCGTTCACGCTGGTGCTTGTGTCGTTCTCCTGCACAGGCCCGATCATAGGGACGCTGCTTGTCGAGGCGGCAGCATCCTCCAATTTCGTGTCGCCGGCTGTGGGCATGTTCGGCTTTGCGCTGGCACTGGCGTTGCCTTTCACGCTGTTTGCCATGTTCCCGACCATGCTCAAGTCTATGCCCAAGAGCGGCGGCTGGCTGAATACGGTCAAGGTTGTGCTCGGATTTCTGGAGCTGGCGTTGGCGTTGAAGTTCCTCTCTGTCGCGGATTTGGCATACGGCTGGCGCATATTGGACCGCGAGGTGTTCGTTGCGCTGTGGATTGTGATATTCGCGCTGTTGGGCGTGTACCTGCTCGGCAAGCTGACATTCCCGCATGACGACAAGGTGGATAAGGTGAGCGTGCCTCGTTTCCTGTTAGGTGTCATCTCGCTTGCCTTTGCCGTGTATATGTTGCCGGGTCTTTGGGGTGCGCCGCTGAAGTCGATAAGCGCGTTTGCGCCGCCGATGAGTACTCAGGATTTCTCGCTTTATGAAGGGGGTGTGAGCGCGTCTGCCGACGATTTCGAGCAGGGCATGGAACTTGCTCGCCGTCAGGGTAAGCCAGTCATGATAGACTTCTCGGGACACGGCTGTGTGAACTGCCGCAAAATGGAGGCGGCAGTATGGACTGACCCCGAGGTGAAGCGCATCATTGACGATGATTATGTACTGATAACCCTTATGGTAGACGACAAGAAGGCTCTGCCGGCTCCGGTAGTAGTACGCGAGAGCGACGGCACGGAACGCACGTTGCGCACCGTGGGCGACAAGTGGAGCTACCTGCAGCGCTCTAAGTTCGGGTCAAACGCGCAGCCGTATTATGTGCTGCTCGACAACGACGGCAAGCCGCTCGAGTCGTCATACGGATATGATGAGGATATACCGGCGTACAAGAAGTTCCTCCAAAACGGTGTAGACAACTACCGCAAGAAGGGGGAGTGACGACACGCTGTTAGACTGATAACAGAAGAGGGTGCAGGAATAATGAGCCGTACCCTCTTCTGTGTAATTAGCTTGATGTCAGGTTGTTGATGCTCGCGACTGGTGAAAAACAAAAAATATTGGCTGAAAAATTTGCACAGTCGGGAAAATAGCACTAACTTTGCAGCGCAATTCGGCGACGGATTGCGACAGACAGGGTTCCATGTCCGAGTGGTTAGGTAACGGTCTGCAAAACCGTTCACACCAGTTCGAATCTGGTTGGAACCTCCAAAGAAGAGAGCATCAGCGTTTTGATGTTCTCTTTTTTGTTGTATTCGGCTCGCATGGCTCGATGGCTGGCCTGAAAAAAGGGTGCCTGAAACGTTTAAGTCAAATTTTTCGCTTGATTGTTGGCGCAAAATCGGAATTTTGCTTAACTTTGTCATGTACTCCCGCAGGGAGGCGTAAACGAATAACCAGTTACGAAATGAAATACAAGAGGATATTGCTCAAACTCTCGGGAGAGTCCCTGATGGGAGCGCAAGGTTACGGCATCGACAGCGAGCGGCTGCACTCGTATGCGGAGCAGATTAAGGCTGTGGCAGACCATGGCGTGGAAGTCGGCATAGTCATAGGCGGCGGCAACATATTCCGCGGGCTTAAAGGCGCGGCTGCGGGCTTTGATCGCGTTAAGGGCGACCAGATGGGCATGCTTGCCACTGTCATCAATTCGCTGGCGCTGAGCAGCGCGTTGACAAGCATGGGGCTTGGCGCGGACGTGTACACAGCCGTTCCTATGTTCCCGATAGGAGAGCCGTATTCCAAGTGGCGGGCCATTGACTCCCTGAAGCATGGACGGGTTGCCATAATGAGCTGCGGCACCGGCAGCCCGTATTTTACAACTGATACAGGTTCAGCCCTCCGCGCCATAGAAATCGAGGCGGACATCATGCTCAAAGGAACACGCGTGGACGGTGTTTACACTGCCGACCCAGAGAAAGACCCGGACGCCCGCAAGTTTGACACCATAACGTATGACGAGGTGCTGTCGCGCAACCTTCGTGTCATGGACTTGACAGCCACCGCGCTATGCAAGGAGAACAACATGCCGATATATGTGTTTGACATGGACACCGAGGGCAACCTGATGCGAATGCTGAAAGGTGAAAATATTGGCACTTTCGTAAGCAACTGACTGTAACAAAAGATAATAACAACCATGGGGCAGATGAGGCAACACTGTTGCCGCCCCTATAACAGAATACACACTATGGAAGTATCCGAATATCTGCAAGAGGCTGAAACTGCCATGGAAATGGCGGTTGAATATCTGGACGATGCACTTTGCCACATCCGCGCCGGCAAGGCGTCTGCCCGTCTGCTCGACGGCATCCGCGTGGACTATTACGGCTCAATGTCGCCGATTTCCAATGTCGCTAACGTGAGTGTGCCCGACGCACGCACCATTGCCATCACGCCATGGGAAAAGTCTATGTTCAAGGTCATCGAGAAGGCAATCATCGATTCTGAACTCGGCATCACGCCGGAGAACAACGGCGAGGTGATACGCCTGAGCATACCGCCTCTCACAGAGGACCGCCGCCGCCAGCTTGTAAAGCAGAGCAAGGGCGAGGCCGAGAATGCCAAGGTGTCTGTGCGCAACGCGCGCCGCGAGGCTATCGAGGGTCTGAAGAAGGAGGTCAAGAACGGCCTTAGCGAGGATGCCGAGAAGAGTGCGGAGGGAGATGTGCAGAAGCTGCATGACAAGTTTCTGAAGCGCATTGACGAACTGTTCGCTGCCAAGGAAAAGGAAATCCTGACCGTTTGACATGAACAGCGGCTGGCGGAGCTCTGCGGGAACATCGCCGGCATCCGAGGTCGAGGTGTCGGTGATAGTGCCGGTGTACAACGCTGCCCCGTTTCTGGGCGAGTGTGTCGGTTCGCTGCTGCGGCAGACGTTTTCGCCGCTCGAAATCATTATTGTCGATGACGGCAGCACTGACGGCTCGGGCGATATATGCGATTCATTTGCATCGGCTCATGAGAGCGTCCGCGTGATCCACAAGCCCAACGGAGGCATGAGCGATGCCCGCAATGCCGGGTTGGACGTTGCCCTCGGCCGCTACATTGTCTTTGTCGATGCCGACGATGCCGTGTTGCCGGAAATGGTCTCGACGCTGCATGGCATCTGCGAGGACGAGCGTGTGCCGTTGGCGTGCTGCGGGTCGAGGGAAGTACTTGAGGTTTCCGCAGATGACTTGGCTCGCGGCGTGAACGGCGCAGCAACTAATGTCAGCCTGATGTCAGCGACCGAAGCGGTGGAGGACATGCTGTACCAGTGCGGAGTCAACAATTCCGTATGGTCGAAGATGTTCTCGCGCAGCCTGTGGGAGGCACGCAGTTTCCGCAAGGGCATAGGTTACGAGGATTTGGATGTCATATACCGCGTGATGCTTGATGCCGGCAGTGTAGCGGTGACTGATGAGTGCCTTTACCTGTACCGTCAGCATCGCGGCAGCTATATACACCGGTTTCAGGCACGTCGGGCAGACGTGCTGGACGTGACTGACAGGATGCTGCAGTGGATGGCCACCAATGTGCCGGAGCTGACAGAGGCTGCAAGATGCCGGCGCATGAGCGCGCATATCAACATCCTGGGGCTGATGCACGCGGCACGGGTGCGTATGCCCGAGGTTGAAGAGCGTTGCCGCAGGGTGATTGCTGCTGACAGCGCATCGTGCCGCAGCAATCCGCGAGCCAAGCCGCAGATGCGCAAGGCGTTGACGATTGCAAGGTGGACAGGTTTGCCATTGTTTGCCGCAATGCTCGGCTTGGCATACCGCCGCAGGGACAGAAGAAAATTTGCCCGGAAGGAAGCGTTATCGTCATCTTCCGGCAGGAATAAAAACGAATGATTATGGAAGATACGAGATTTGCGGTCCGCGCAAACAAGATATTTGACGAGTGTGTGCGCCTGTACCATGTCACAGACGACATCGATGCGCCTATGCCGATGCCGTATCCAGAAGGTTCGGTCGAGGCAGTGCTGTTTGAGAAGAACTGGATTGATGCGGCACAGTGGCACATGGAGGACATCATCCGCGACCCGGACATTGACCCGCTGGAGGCTCTGGCTCTGAAACGCCGTATTGATGCTTCTAACCAGCGTCGCACGGACATGGTAGAGCAGCTTGACGCTCGTTTCCGCGACAAGTATGCCGGTGTCAAGGCGCTTCCCGGCGCGACTATCAACACCGAGTCGCCTGCGTGGGCGATAGACCGCCTGTCTATTCTGGCGTTGAAGATATGGCACATGCGCGAACAGGCGGAGCGTGCCGATGCCGATGCTGCACATACAGCCCGCGCACGCGGCAAGCTCGACATACTCCTGCAGCAGCGCGAGGATTTGACAGACGCTATCGACACTCTCCTCGACGACATAGCCGCCGGACGGAAATACATGAAGGTCTACATGCAGATGAAGCTGTACAACGACCCCTCGACCAACCCGGTGCTTTATGGCAAAAAGTGACGGCACGCGCACCACGCTTGTGACGCGGTTCTCTGCGCTGGGCGATGTGGCGATGACGTTGCCTCTGCTCTACAATGTCGCCAGGTCAAACCCGCAGCGGCATTTCGTGATGCTGACACGGCCTCTCGCCGCCGGCATATTCATCAACTCGCCGGAGAATGTAGATGTCGTCGGAGTTGACATGGAGAAATACGGCTCGCCAGCCGGAATAGTCAAGTTGTGCCGCCGCCTGTCCGCGCAGTATGACATTGACACATACGCTGACCTGCATGACGTGTTGCGTACCAAGATAATGCGTCTTGTCTTCCGTCTGAAAGGAGTCAAGACTGCTCATATCCACAAGCACCGCAAGGCGCGGCGTGCACTCACACGCCCCAATGACAAGAACCTCGTTCCGCTCACACCCGTAAGCGTGCTGTATGCCGACGTGTTCACACGCCTCGGCATACGCCGCGACAAGTCGTTTGTCTCGCTCTTCGGTGCGGACGATGCTCCGGTTCAAATGTTGTCGCCTATTGTGGGGGAGGGCGTTGAAAAGCAGCCAGACGAGGTGTGGATAGCCGTTGCCCCGTTTGCCCGCCACCCCGGCAAGGTCTATCCGCTGGAGCATACGCGCAAGGTGGTGGAGCATTTTGCAGCTGAGCCGTCGGTGCGCCTGTTTCTGCTGGGAGCTGGTGCGGAGGAGCAGGCAGTCTTGGAAGGTTGGTGTGCCGGCCAAGACAACATCACGAATGTGGCGGCAAAGCGGGCGGGCATCGCAGCCGAGATTGCGTTGTTGAGCCATTGCGACGTGCTGCTGTCGATGGATTCCGCCAATATGCACCTTGCCTCGCTGGTCGGCTGCCCGGTGGTTTCGATATGGGGTGCAACTCATCCGTACACAGGTTTTTACGGCCGTTGTCAGCCCGAAGACAACGCCGTACAGCTGGCATTGCCCTGCCGTCCCTGTTCAATATACGGCAACCGTCCGTGCCGTCGCGGCGACTACTTGTGCCTGAACGGGCTAAGCCCGGAGGTGGTCATAGCCCGCATCAAGCGAGTGTGTGCCATGGCGCATTGACGCGCCGAAATCGCCCACAGTTTGCGGACACACAAATTATTGCTACTTTTGCATTGTCGCAGACGCATAGCACAGCCCGTGCGTGTACGACCGATTACCATATACAAACTGACACGATGACAAATCAGCGAAAACAGATATTGCCGCGAGCGCCGCGCCGGTTGTCGGCGCTGGTGCTTGCCGGATGCTTTCTTATTCCCGGCACCTCGGCACGCGACATGGCGGCAACGGTGCTGCCTATCCCAGACGGATATTACAGCCGCGCATCAATGATGGAGGCCGGAGACAACCCTCTAGGCACGATAGACCAGCTGTCCCGGTTTGAGATCCTTTCCGGCCTCGGGGCGGAGCTGATGCTCGCCAAGGCATACTATCGCATGGGCGACGCCCGCTGCGTGCCGATACTGAGAGACTTCATAGCCTCCAACCCGGCTTCGGAGCAGGTTCAGACGGCGCGTATGCTGCTGGGCGACTTCTATTTCTTCAGCCATGATTTCGCCAATGCCGTAACGGTATATGAAGACCTCGACGTGGAGTGGCTGAGCAAGCCCGATGCTGCCGCCTATTCATACCGCAAGGCGTTTTCGCTCATCAAGACCGGACACTTCAACCGTGCCGTACCGTTGCTGTCGCGGCTGCGTGACAACGGCACATACGGCCGCGCCGCAGTGTTCTACCTGGCATACATCGACTATGTGAACGGCAATTATGACAAGGCATACGACGGTTTTGCAGAGTCGCTTGAGATGGGAGGGTATGACAGCAGTTCATCAGCGTCTGCGCATTTTTGCGATATGCCGAGGCGCGGAGAGTATATCCCTACAGGCCTGGAAGCCGGATACTATATGCTTCAGATTGAGTTCATGCGCGGACAGTATGATACTGTGATTTCCGGCGGCACCGGATTGCTGAGGAAAACTCCAGTCCCCGAACTGATACCCGAGACTTGCCGCATCATGGGCGAGAGCTATTTCAAGCAGGGAGACATGGACAATGCGGCCGAATACCTGAACCGCTATGTCGAGGAGACGCAGTCTGAACCCACAGCATCAGCCATCTATACGCTCGGTGTTATAGACTATGAGAACGGCGACTACGAACGAGCTGCCGAGCGTTTCGGCCAGATAGGCGAGGAGTACGAGGACATCTCGCAAAGCGCGTACCTGTACATGGGGCAGTGCGCCATACGCCAAAGCGAGCCGGACCTCGCCGCTATCGCGTTCCGCAAGGCATACCAGATGAACTATGACCCCAAGGTGGCGGAGACAGCCCTGTACAACTACATAGCCTCGGTGACACGTGGCGGCAAAGTGCCTTTCGCCTCCTCGGTGTCGCTGATGCAGGAGTTTGTTGACAATTACCCCAACTCGAAATACGCTTCCGAGATAGAGCAGTACATGGCGGTGGCATACTATAATGAGAAGGACTATGCAAACGCCTTGAAAAGCATAAACCGCATTTCGCGCCCAGACGCCAAGGTGCTTGCCGTCAAGCAGAAGATACTGTTTGAATATGGTGTGCGTGAGATGTCAAACGGCAATGCCGCCGAGGCTGAGGAATACCTGTCGGAAGCACTCACGCTGTCGCGTTTTGACTCAAAAATTGGTTCACAGACTGCATTGTGGCTCGGTGATGCCCAGTACGCGCAGCGCAAGTACGGCGAGGCGGAGAAGGCGTACGCGCAGTATCTGCGCAATGACAAGCACGGAGACAATTCTGCGCTCGGCCTGTACAACATGGCTTACTCGCTGTATATGCAGGACAAGTTCAGCAACGCGCTGGCATATTTTGACGATGCCCTGTCCGGCAAGCCTAAACTGCCCTCAAACCTCTCGACAGACGCGCTGGTACGCAAGGCAGACTGCTTGTATTACCTTGGCCGCCTCAATTCAGCCGCTGATGTCTATTCCCAGGCGATGAAGGCCGGCGCTGCCGCTGCCGACTATGCAGCGATGCGCCGTGCGGTGATTGCCGGTGTCAACGGCGACAATGCAGCCAAGGCGCGTATGCTCGGCGAGATGATGGAGACATACCCCAATTCCAAGTGGATTTCAACGGCGATGCTCGAACAGGCGCTCGCCTATATGGAAACCGAGGACAACGACAAGGCCATAAAGACGCTCAACAACCTCTCCCGCAAGTTCCCGAACAGTCCTGAAACCCGCACGGCGATGCTCCAAATGGCGTTGCTGTACAGCAAGCAGGGCAATGCGGCGGCTGCAGACGAGGCGTACAAATCTGTCATATCCAAATGGCCGTCGAGCGATGAGGCTCAGACTGCCAGTGACGAGCTGCGCCGCATCTATGCATCGCGAGGCGAACTGTCGCAGCTGTCTGATTTCTTGCGCCGTGTCCCCGGCGCGCCGCAGCTGGACGACAGCGAGGTCGAGCAGCTGACATACGATGCTGCCGCCTCTGAATACGCCGCCGGCGGCAGCGGCCGCAAGCTGGTGCAGTATGTCGAGAATTACCCAGACGGCAAGTATGTGGCACAGGCTCTGCGCGACATTGCCGAATACCAGTTCTCCGACGAGAACCGTCCGGACGATGCGCTGCAGACTATCGAGACGCTGCTCAAGAAACGCCCGTACGCTCAGCAAGTGCCGGGCGCATTGCTGCTGAAAGCGCAGATACTCGAAGAGGCTTACCCTAACCGTACCGACGAGATACTGCGCACGTACCGCGAGGTGGAAAAGCGCGGCGGCTCGGCTTATTCCGCATACGCCTGGGCAGGGATAATGCGCCATACCGCTGATGCCGCCGAGCGGCTGGAGTATGCCCGCAAGGTGCGTGAGGCCGGCGGCCTCGACAGCGACATTCTCGACGAGGCCAGGTACTACGAGGCTGTGGGGATGCTCGCTGACGGCTCTGACGTGCAGGAGGCTGTGGCTGCGCTCAAATCATTGGCCGAATCGCCGCAGTCCCTTGCAGGTTCGCGCGCTGCAGTTGCCCTGGGCGAGTACTATCTCGGTGAGAAACAATACAAGAAGGCCATTGAGGTGCTGTCGGCGTTTACCGATTCCGGCACGCCGCATGAGTACTGGCTTGCGCGTGGATACATCGCTCTGGCCGACGCTTATCGCGCTTCGGGCAAGAAGCAGCTCGCGCTGGAGTACATACGCAGCCTGAAAGACAATTACCCCGGCGATGACCAGGACATTGCTGAAATGATTAACAAACGACTCAAATCATGGAAATAGACAACAGCATAAAATCATTGGCGGCAGCGGCATTGCTGCTCGCAGCCGGTGTGCCGGCTATGGCGCAGGACAATTCGCTGCGCGGCAGCGTGGTCGTTGACGGCAAATACCTCCCGGACGTGATACGCCAAGACCGCATAAACACACTCCCACGCATTTACTCGTTTCCGCTTGACGCGACTGCGCTGTCATACGAGCAGCGCGGCGTGACCACTCCCTTTGCGCCCTCGTTCACCGCGTTGCCCAACCGTGGCTGGCAGACCACGCGCACAGTGCGCGACTACAAGGGGTATCTCGACATACAGGCCGGTTCATGGCTCAATTCGTCCATTTCTGCCGGCTACCGCATATTGAATACCGAGTGCGACATACTGGGCGTATGGCTGCAGCACAACTCCTCATCGCTGTTCAAACCCGATATGTCCGAATATACGGCGGATGTCCGCAAGAAGAACTATGACGAGGTGATAGGGGCGTACTATGCCCATACATTTGCCGATGCCGGCCGGTTTGACGCCCGGCTGGACTACCGCCTCGGCTATTTCAACTACTACGGCTATTATGCTCCGCTGGAGCAGCAGCATCCCGGCTTTGACGCGCCTACACAGACGGTCAACGACATTGCTGCGCGGATAGGGTGGAGGTCGCTGCCTGACAATCCGTTCCAGTATGATGCCGCGTTGAAGGTGCGTTATTTCGGCTATCGCAGCTTATACCTGCCGCAACGTGTGGAGGGCGCGGAGGCTGATATGTACACGCTGTCGAGCATGCAGGGGCAGCGAGAGACGCACACGATGCTTGAAGGCGGCATTTCATACGACTTCGACTCCTCGTCAACCCTCGGCATACGTCTGAACGGCGATGTGCTCGGCTATGATTCACCTGTATGGAGTCAGATAGCCAGTGACGGCTACGGCGACATTCGCCTTGCTCCCTTCTACCGTTTCCAGCGCGGCAACCTGAACATAAACCTTGGCGCGAAACTCGACTTTACCTTCGGAGCTGGTCCCGAACTCGACCGTTACAGCGCGTTCCACATTGCTCCTGACGTGCGTTTGGATTACAAGGCTGGAATAGCCGGTCTTTACCTCCATGTCGGTGGCGGAACGCACCTGAACACGCTCGCTGCGCAGGGGACTGGTGACTATTACGGTCTCCCGGGGTTGCTCACCACAAGCCCCGTCCATTCGCCTTTGGACGGCAAGCTGGGTGTGAATTTCGGCCCTTTTGCCGGCGTTACCGCCGGTGTGTCGTTTGCATACAAGTACTTGCGTCACCAGCCGTTTGCCGGTCTTTACACCATGTACATGAACAATCCTGCGGCTATTGCAGAGCCAGGCGTGTGCTATATGCCTCTTTACCCTGACGGAATGGACGTGAAGGGCTGGGGCATACAGGCGTACATGAACTATGACCTGTCTGATGTTGTCAACATCGGCGTGGAGGGGTCGTATCAGCCGCAGGACGGCAGCACAGGGTATTACAACGGCATCGACCGTCCGCGATGGCTGCTGACAGCTTCGGCCTCTGTTGCTCCTGTCAAGCCGCTGCGCATAGTCGTGGAATACAATTATCGGGGCGTGCGCAACATATATTGTCCCACGCAGATGCAGCAGAACGACCCTAATGTCATAATTGGCGGCGAGGGAGCAGAGACTGGAGTACGCGCAATGCGTCTGCCTGACATCACCAACCTGTCAGCGCGTGTCTCGTACGCAGTTTCTCCTGCCCTTACTTTGAGTGTTCAGGCAGACAATGTCCTCAACCGGCACAATATGCTTTTGCCAGATGTTAAGAGCCAAGGCATCAGCGTGTTGGGCGGCTTGTCTGTGACATTCTGACGCGGGTGGCATGATAATTGCCGCCAGCGCAGTCGTATGTTTGTTTGTCCGCTTCCGGAGCAGGTGGCGGCAAAAAGAAATCAGAAGAAGTGGAAACTCTTACATTGCAATACCTCAACGAGGATGACCGGGCATACGGCTTGGCAGGAATGGCTCTGTCAGCTGTAGCCCTTGACGCATCAGACCTCATCTCCTCCATATCCCTCGACAGCGAGGACAACATGGTTTTGTTTTCAGACGGCTATTACTTCATCGGTTCTCCGTCTGTTTCACCCAAGGCGACGTGGGGCAGCATGGTACGCAATTTCCAGATTACATCAGCTATGGTAGTTGCGAACCTGTTTGCGCGGTCATTGGTGCGCATGAAGACCGCAGTGCCGCATGATTTGCTGAACACACTCCATGACGAGATAATCCGCGAGGGACGCGAAACGTGTGACCTTGAGGAGGATGAGGCGGAAGAAGTATACAGCAAGGCTCTGACGTACAATCGCCAGATTTTCGGCAACACGCGGCTGCACCCAGCCATAGCCAAGTTCGCCGGAGCAATATCTTGCCGCCGCACGCTGTCGGCTCAGGAGATACTCGACGAGTTGAGCCAGTTGGGCATTACCGCGCGGTAATGCCCAGAAATATCTCGTTGAGCGAAGGGAGGTGTTCCTCAAACCGTATGATGTCACCCTGCATTGACACCACCCTGAGCAGTTCTGAATTAGGAACATCTGGTTTCAATGTCATGCGGTAGGTGAAGCCTCGCTGGGCATGGGCGTCGCTCCAGGCGTCGATGCTCTGGATGATGCCGCTGTCCAGCAAGAGGGGCAAGTGCAGTTCACCGCGTGTGGATATTATGAGCGAGCCGTCCCGGTATCGCTCTTTTATTTCCGTCAGGTCGCCGTCGAGCATTATATGTCCGTGGTCTATCATCGCTATACGGTTGCACATGCGTTCGACAGCCTCCATATTGTGCGATGACAGCACTATGGTTGTTCCCTTGCGGTTAAGCCGCTCTATCAGCTGCCGCAGCAGTTCGCCGTTTATGGGGTCGAAGCCCGAGAACGGCTCGTCTAGCATCACCACCTGCGGCTCGTGCACGAGCGTGGCGATGATTTGCACTTTCTGCTGGTTTCCCTTTGACAGTTCCTTTATGCGCCTCCGTTTGTCGCCAGATAGGTTGAATAGCTCGAGATATTCATCCATCACCTCGCGCAGCCGCCGGCGGTCGCCCCCCTTAAGCATGCCGAAGTACATGATTTGCTCCTCGATGCGCATACGGTCATACAGTCCGCGTTCTTCTGGCATATAGCCTATCAGCGGCGATGTCGTTCCCATCGACACCGGCAGCCCGAGTATAGAGACGGTGCCGGCGTCGGCAACAAGAATGTTGTTGATGATGCGCAGCAGGGTGGTCTTGCCGGCGCCGTTAGGACCGAGCAGCCCGCAGATGCAGCCGCGCGGTATGGATAGCGACACGTTGTCTAGCGCACGGTTTGTGGGGCTTGCCTCACCAGCCGAGACGAAATTCTTGGTCAGGCCTTCTGCGCATATTGCAGGCGTATTGTCATTCAGTTCTGCCATTTCGGGTGTATGTTTCGGGAGGGTTTATGTTGCTGATATTATTCGGTCGCCGATGTTTCGTGCCACCTGTGACCGCATTGCTATGAGGTTCAATAGTTCTTGTTGGAGCTGTGACACAGCTGCTGTGTCGCCGGCGGCTGATGCGTCGGCCAGCTGCTTTCGCAGGTCTTGCTGCCGCTGCTGGAGTATCGAGTCTTTCCATTCGTCCAGGGCTCGCGGTATCAATTCCCCGAGTCTCTCTGACTCGTCAGCCACGTGTGCGCCGTTGCGGCTGTAGACGCGGCTGAGCATGTATTTTTCCGTAAGCAGCCGTGTCGCTGTGGTGCGCACGTCGTTGTCCTCGTCGTTTGCCAGCTGCTGGCCGGGCCATATCATCGCGAACTCGGCAAGGTCTGCATTGCGTTTTTCAGCAATGGCCTGTTCCAGCTGTTGTTCCTCGTTCTGCATTTCGGCAAGCGACAGTTGCTTCTCTGACAGTTCGGCGTACCTGCTGGTTCTCATCTCTTCATATTCTGGCTCTTTTGACGCGGCAAATTCGGCAAAAGCCTCATTGAACGGGGCGGACAGCCTGTCGAGTTCTTCAAACACCTTGCGGTAAGCCTCGACCGAAAAGGCCATGTTGTCTTCGCCAAGTTCGCTGCGGACATACTGGTTGATGTTCATTGGCACCGTCTCACCGTTGCCGTCAATGCCTTCGCAGAAATACAGCATGCCGTAGCGCACGCAGTAGCGCAGCACTTCCTCCTCGCACTTTTGCAGCCGCCGGTCTTGAGGCGACAGCCTGCGTCGGGAGGCTTGCGTGTTTGTGTTTGCTGGCTCATTCGTTTGTGCAGCCTGTGCCGTCTGAGCCGCTGGTTGGGTCTGTTGCGTGTCGGAAGGTGTTGTGTTGTCTGTTGCGTCAATGGCGGTGTATGTCCGCGTGCGTGAGGCGTTGTTAACCGCTTTGGCGCGAGCGCGGCGTGTCTCGACGGCAATCACTGATTCTTCTACGCCGAGCAACCGTGCACATTCCCCGATATACACGTTGCGGGCTATGTTGTCAGGTATGCACGCCAGAGATTCGACTATCGAGTGTATTGCCGCCGACCGCTGCTGCGGGTCGTTGCCGCTCGCGTTGAGCAGGACCTTGGTCTTGAAGCGGATGATGTCGGTCTCGTTGTCGGCGATATATTGCCGGAACTCGTCGGGGGTATGCGCCTTGGCGAATGAATCCGGGTCATGGCCGTCGGGCAGGAGCAGCACCTTGACGTTGAGGCGGTGCGACAGCAGCATGTCTATGCCGCGCAGAGCGGCGTGGATACCGGCGTTGTCGCCGTCGTAAATCAGCGTGACGTTTGACGTGAACCGGTGTATCATGGCTATCTGCCCGTCTGTGAGCGCGGTGCCGGAAGACGCCACGACATTCTGAAGCCCGGACTGCCACATCCCGATGACGTCCATGTACCCCTCGACGAGGAAGCACTTGTCCTCGCGGACTATCGAGTTTTTGGCCTGGTAGATGCCGTACAGCTCGTTGCTCTTCTTGTATATCTCAGATTCGGGCGAGTTGATGTATTTCGCCTTGTCGCCTTTCAATGTGCGGCCTCCGAACGCAACAACTTTGCCTGACGTGGTGAACACGGGAAATATCACGCGCCCCCGAAACCGGTCGTAAATGCGGCCGTCCTGCGACTTGCCGAGTACGCCGAGTTTCACCAGTACATTCTGGTCGTAGCCGGCATTGTGTGCAGATGTAGCAAGCGCATTGCCTCGGTCTATGGCATAGCCCAAGTGGAAAGCGCGGATTGCCTCGTCGGTCAGTCCTCTCTGGTAGAAATATTGCAGTCCTACGTCTTTGCCCTCGTCGGTTTCTGTCAGGTTTGCCGACATCTGCTCCATCGCCCATTTGTTGGCGGTGAACATTGAGTCGCGCTCATTCTGAAGGTCGCGTTCCTCGTCTGTAAGCTCGCGCTCGTGCACCTCTATGCCGTATTTCGCCGCGAGCTGGAGCAGGGCATCGTGATATGATATGCCCTCTTTCTCCATTATGAAGTTTACTGGCGAGCCGCCCTTGTGGCATGAGAAGCAGTAGCAGAAATTGCGCCGCTTGTTGACGGAAAAAGAGGGGGTGCGCTCATTGTGGAACGGACACAGCCCCATGTAGTTTGAACCGCGCCTCGTCAGGTGCACATAGTCGCTTACCACCTCGACGATGTCGGCGGCATCCTTTATGCGTTGGACTGTGGCTTTGTCAATCACCTCGTAATCAGATGCGGCTGTCGTAGCCTATCGACACTAATGCCTGTTGCAGCAGCAGCCGCGTATGGTCTGTGACGCTCACCAGCGGCAGACGCAGTATCTCTTGCGCTAATCCCAGATGTGCCAGTGCGCATTTTATGCCAGCCGGGTTGCCGTCAATGAACAGCAGGCGGAACACTTCTGCAAACTCGTGGTGCAGCCGGCGTGCCCCCTCCATATCTCCCGAAAGAGCCTTGTGTACCATTTCTGAGAACTTGCGAGGACAGGCGTTGCCGAGTACGGAAATCACACCTGACGCGCCAAGGCTTATCAGCGGAAACGTGATGCCGTCATCGCCGGATATGACGTTGAAGCCCTGCGGGGCATGCTTGATGATTTGCTCTATCTGCGTGAAATTGCCCGAGGCTTCCTTGACGGCGATGATATTGTCAATCTCTGCCAGCCGCAGGGTGGTTTCCGCTGTCATGTTGACCCCGGTGCGCCCCGGGACGTTGTACAATATCACCGGCAGGGGAGAGGCTTGCGCTATTTCGGTGTAATGGCGGTATATCCCCTCTTGCTGGGGCTTGTTGTAGAAGGGTACTACTGACAGCACCGCCGCATAACCGTCCAAGTCGCGGCTTTGTATCTCGTGGCATACGGCCGCTGTGCAGTTGCCTCCGATGCCTATGACGAGGGGAACGCGGCCGGCTGTATAACGGCGTACGGCATCGGACACTCGCTCTATTTCGTCGTGAGTCATAGTCGCGGTTTCTCCCGTCGTGCCTTGCACGACGATGAAGTCTGCGCCCTCATCGATTATATACTCAACGAGGCGTTTCAGAGCCTCGTAATCAATGCTTTTGTCTGCTTGAAACGGGGTGACGAGAGCCACGCCCATTCCCGTGGGTTGGAAGTAGACCATATAGGATTGTTTTCTATGCCGCAAAAGTAGGAAAAAATCGCGATACAGCCAAGTGTGTGTGACGGCTCTTTTGCTGTGTGCCGTGGTTGCAGATTATCTTCTCGAAGACGCGATGGCATCCTCGTATATCTCCATAAGCCGCTTGTAATGGCTCTCTGGCGAGAAGTTCTCCATGGCAAATTCACGGCAGCTCTCCCGCATGGCGGCATACTCGGCTTCAGGCATATTCCATGCTTCCTCCATGCAGCTGGCGAGTGCGTCGGCATCCCCGACATCTATGAGCCAGCCAGTCTTGCCCGGCACGATGATTTCCGGGATGCCGCCTATCCGCGTGCCTATTGCCGGCCGGGCGAGCATATTCGCCTCGATTATCGACATCGGGTTGTTGTCCATGCTTTCCGAAGGGACGAGGACGGCTTTTGCTTCTCCGACAGCCTTTGTGAGCGGCTCCCCATTCAGAAATCCCAATGCCTCAACATTCGAAGGAGCGTGCTGCTGTATATGTTCTGTCATATCCCCCGTTCCAGCAATCTTTATTTTGACCGACGGCATCTTTCCCGCTGCTTCCAGAATGGTTTTCACCCCCTTTTCTTTAGTTACCCTTCCGAAATACAGCAGATAGTCTCCAGTATTCTCTTCTATGTCGGGTATAGGGGTGAAGTTGTGCAAGATCAGTCCCTTCGAGTTGAAATAGGGACGATGCATGCTGATGATACGCTGGTACTCCCGGCTGAGGAATATGTATCGTGAGATGTATTTGTCGTAATTGAACAGGAAATCCTTGTGTATCATCTCCAGCATGCTGAACAGGCTGATAGATGCATTGTTGTCGTAACACCGGTGTCTGATGCAATTCAGGAACAGGCTTTTGCGACAGTTCTCGCATTTCTGCCCGTATTTCATCCAGTCTGGCGTGGGACAGGCCATGCGACAGTCGTGCAAGGTCCAAACTACCGGTACTCCGTGTTTGGCAAATACTGGCAGGATGGACATTGACAGACCGTTGAATATGTTGTGGAGGTGCGCTATGTCAGGCTTGGTGTCTGTCAGAAGCTTATCCAGCTTGCGTGCGGCATCGCTGTTACGGAAAAACCTTGGTATGGCTTTGATTTTCCCTCCAAAGCTCTGCTCTCGTATCTCTGGTGCGTCAGCGAAATATTTGTCGTACTCCGACGGCAGGTTCTTGTGGTGTCGTGTGCAGAACGGTATGACCTCATGTCCATGTGAAGACAGCAGCTCCATGGTGTTGAGGAATACCCTTTCCGCCCCGCCCCGCAGGTAATGGTACTTGTTGACTTGTAGAACCTTCATATCGCTGGTAGTCGGATAACCTGAAATATAACTACATTATTAACGATGCCGCAATGCCTTTATTTTGTGCTGTGGCATAATTGGCAGCCCGGTTGAGGCATAGCATGTGCAAGAAAGCTCTCCACGGCATACGGTCGTGGAGAGCCTTGCTATGCTTGTTCAGGTGGACAGTCCCACCGAATGGGTATTTCAGGCGTTCTTCACCTTGTCTACGATAGCCTTGAAAGCCTCGGGGTTGTTGACAGCGAGGTCAGCGAGGACTTTGCGGTTGATTTCGATACCTGTTTTGTGGATCAGGCCCATGAGCTTGGAGTATGAGAGATCCTCCAGGCGTGCGGCAGCATTGATACGCTGGATCCACAGTGCGCGGAAGTTGCGCTTCTTCTGCTTGCGGTCACGGTAGGCGTAGGTCAGACCTTTTTCCCAGGTGTTTTTGGCGACGGTCCATACGTTGCGGCGGCTTCCGTAGTAGCCGCGTGTGAGTTTCAGGATTTTCTTTCTTTTGGCACGTGATGCAACGTGGTTGACTGATCTTGGCATTTCTTTTTCGATTTTTTGGATGTGAGCGGCAGTGTGAAGATTGCTCTTGGTGTGCTCCGCATCCGGTTAATAAAAATTGAGATGAGATTGAATTTTGTTGTCAGGCGTTTGCCGCGCGGTGCTTACTTGAGGGCGAGCAGTTCGCGGACAGCCTTGATGTTGGCACTGTCTACCAGTCCTGTGTGGTCGAGGTTGCGTTTGCGCTTCTTCGACTTCTTGGTCAGAATGTGGCTGTGGTAGGCATGCTTTCTTTTGATTTTGCCTGTTCCAGTAAGGGCGAAACGCTTCTTGCTGGCGGCATTGGTCTTAACCTTTGGCATTGTTGTGAAGAAAATTTAGTTGTTTGTAATTCACCTCGGCACTGGGTGCCTACGGTCTCTGTTAATTTTATTCTCGTGTAGAATTGTTGTCTGTTGCTGGTTTGTCGCCGTCCTCTTTCTTTTCAGGGCGAGGGGCTTTCTCCTTTTTAGGCGCTTGTGCCTTTACGGGCGAGAGCATGATGGTCATGCGCTTCCCCTCGAGCACGGGCATCATCTCCACCTTGCCGTATTCCTCGAGGTCGTTGGCAAAGCGCAGCAGGAGGATTTCTCCCTGTTCCTTGAAGAGGATTGAGCGACCGCGGAAGAACACGTATGCCTTCACTTTTGAGCCCTCGGAGAGGAATCCCTTGGCATGCTTCAGCTTGAAGTTGTAGTCATGGTCGTCAGTCTGCGGTCCGAAACGGATTTCCTTGACAACAACCTTGGTCGCCTTCTGCTTCTGTTCCTTCTGGCGTTTTTTCTGCTGATAGAGAAATTTCTGGTAGTCCAGGATGCGGCATACGGGCGGGTCTGCCGTGGGGGAAATCTCAATCAGGTCGAGTTCCTGCTCGCGTGCGATGCGCAGGGCCTTGTCTATCGGGTAGACGCCTTGCTCCACATTGTCGCCCACGAGACGCACCTCACGCGCACGGATATGCTCGTTGGTTGCATACGGGTCTTTGCTGTTCCGGTCGCCCGGCCGCGGACGCTGTCCGGGACGGGGGCGTGAGCCGCCCGGTCGCCGTGGTCCGTTGAATTGGGGTTTTTTCTCCATTCAGTAGTTTCTGGATGTGTTTGTTGTTATCTTGTTTTTAGTTGTTTCTGTTATTGTCAGTCGGTCATGGCGGCAACTTCCGCGTTGATGAGGTCGGCAAACGACTGTATCGTCATTGCGCCCTTGTCGCCCTCGCCCTGGCGGCGCACTGCCACGAGGCCTTCGGCGGCTTCCTTCTCGCCTACGACTAGCAGGTAGGGTATCTTCTTGAGCTCGTTGTCGCGTATCTTCTTGCCGATTTTCTCATTGCGGTCGTCCACCATGGCACGCACGTCTGCCTGGTCGAGCTGCTTGCGCACCTCGTAGGCATAGTCGTTGTATTTCTCCGAGATTGGGAGGATGACGGCCTGTTCCGGTATGAGCCACAGCGGCAGCTTGCCGGCTGTGTGTTCCAGCAGCACAGCCACGAAGCGTTCCATCGAGCCGAAGGGGGCGCGGTGTATCATCACCGGGCGGTGCTTCTGGTTGTCAGAGCCGGTATATTCCAGCCCGAAGCGTTCCGGCAGGTTGTAGTCCACCTGGATTGTGCCGAGCTGCCAGCGGCGGCCTATTGCGTCGCGCACCATGAAGTCGAGCTTGGGCCCGTAGAAAGCGGCCTCGCCGGTTTCGGTGCGGGCGTTGAGCCCCTTCTCTGCGCAGGCCTCGATGATAGCTTGTTCCGCCAGATGCCAGTTCTCGTCGCTGCCGATGTATTTTGTCTTGTTGTTCGGGTCGCGCAGCGAAATCTGAGCCTCGTAGTTGTCAAACTTGAGAGCCTTGAAGATGTAGAGGATTATGTCCATCACCTTGAGGAACTCGTCCTTGATCTGGTTGGGGGCGCAGAATATGTGCGCGTCGTCCTGCGTAAATCCGCGCACACGGGTCAGTCCGTGCAGCTCGCCGCTCTGCTCGTAGCGGTATACGGTGCCGAACTCTGCCAGGCGCAGCGGCAGGTCGCGGTAGCTGCGCGGTGAGGTCTTGTATATCTCGCAGTGGTGCGGGCAGTTCATCGGTTTGAGCATGTACTCCTCGCCCTCCTCGGGTGTGTGGATAGGCTGGAACGAGTCCTTGCCGTATTTTGCCCAGTGGCCCGATGTCACGTACAGCTGCTTGTTGCCGATGTGCGGGGTTATCACCTGCAGGTACCCGTACTGCTTCTGTATCTTGCGCAGGAACTGTTCGAGGCGGTCACGCAGAGCCGCGCCCTTGGGCAGCCACAGGGGGAGTCCCTGTCCTACGGTCTGTGAGAACGCGAACAGCTCCATCTCCTTGCCCAGCTTGCGGTGGTCGCGCTTCTTGGCTTCCTCGAGCATGGCGAGATACTCGTCGAGCATCTTTTTCTTGGGGAATGTGATGCCGTACACACGCACCAGCTGGTCGCGCTTCTCGTCACCGCGCCAATATGCGCCGGCCAGCGAGAGTATCTTGACAGCCTTGATAGGGGAGGTGTCTGGTATGTGCGGCCCGCGGCAGAGGTCGGTGAACGCTCCCTGCGTATAGGTGGTGATGTGTCCGTCTTCCAGCTCGCTGATCAGCTCACACTTGTACTTCTCGCCACGGTCGCCGAACATCTTCAGCGCGTCGGCTTTTGAGATGTCGCGGCGCACGATAGCCTCCTTGCGCTGTGCCAGCTCGAGCATCTTCTTCTCTATCTTGCCGAAATCGTCGTCGGTGAGCTTGTTCTCACCCGGGTCGATGTCGTAATAGAACCCGTTTTCGATGGCCGGGCCGATGCCGAACTTCACGCCGGGGTACAGCTCCTGAAGAGCCTCCGCGAGCAGGTGTGCCGAGGAGTGCCAGAAGGCGTGCTTGCCCTCGGGCGTATCCCACTTGAACAGTTGGACTGTCGCGTCGCCCGTGACTGGGCGGGACAGGTCCCAATCCTCACCGTTGACCTTGGCAGCAAGCACGTCTGACGCCAGACGCGGGCTTATGCTGCGTGCTATCTCGAGGGGGGTAGTTCCTTCGGGATACTCTCTGACACTGTTGTCCGGAAAAGTTATGTTCATAATCAGCTGTGTCTGTGTTTGTTGTTATGCCTTTGGCGGCATGGCAACGGTTGTCGCCACGCTCTCCTCGGCAAATATCGCGCAAAGATACGCATTTTTTCGCATTGCGGCAAATAAAGTCGCCCCTGCTGTGCGAAAAAATCATTTTTGGCTGTTTGTGACGTGCCTTACTTCATCCCTTTCAGCACCTTGTACGAGGGAAGGATGCCGAGCTCGCCGGCTCGAGACAGGTCGGAGAATGCCGACTGGCGGTTGCCCAGCGCCAGGTATGTCAGCCCACGGTTGTAGTAGGCTTCGGCGTACTCGGGATTCAGCTCTAAGGCACGCGAATAGCATTGCAGGGCAGTGGTGTAGTCGCCCACATTATAGTATATGTTGCCCTTGTCAAACCATGCGTAGATGAGGCGCGGGTTCAGTTCGACAGCCTTGTCCAGGTCTGCCATTGCGTCTGCCGCCGTGGGGCGCAGCGAGTTCTTCTCGTCGGATGCAGCCGTGCGCGACAGCGCGTCCTTGACAGTGGCGCGGGCCAGGTAGGCGGCGGTGAACTGCGGGTTCATCTCGACAGCCTTGTCCAGGTCGGCGAGTGCGCTGTCATAGTTCTTGAGCAGCGAGTGCACCACTCCGCGCCCGAGGTAGTCTATCGGGCGGGCGTTGCCCGTGCTTATTATTGAGGTGAAGTCGTCGGCGATTGCGAACAGCTCGTCGGCCTGCTGCTGTGTCAGTGCGCCGCCGCTGTTGGTGATGTACAGGGTGCGAGGCAGCAGACGCGAGCGGTTGATGTCCTCTATCTCCTTGAAATAGTTGGACATGGGGCGCAGCGACGTGCGTCCGTCGTAAATCGATATGGCGAACATCGGCTCGGGGTCGATGCGTGTGGAGCGGTCCTGAACGCGCCCCTTGATCTTGTCGGCATATTTCAGCTCCACATCCTCCGTCTCGTTCACCGTCACGAGGCGGTTGAAGCGTTCCATGACGTCGATTTCCGACTCACCCTCGCCCTGCTCCATGCCACGGTTGTTGGCCACTCCCGCCTCGATAGTCGGGCGGTCGAGCGGGTTGCGGCGCGGGTTGTCAACATACTTGCGCACCATGTCGTCGGCATACATCATCATCTGTATCGCGCCGCGCTGGTCGCCCAGCCCCTGCCGCGCCTGGGCTATGCCGTAATAGATAGGGTAGAACTTGGGGTAACGCTTCTGTATGGCTGTGAAATCGGCTATCGCCTGCCGCCACCTGTGCAGGTTGAGCGAGATGATAGCACGGTTGTAGAGGGCGTGGAAATTGCCCGGGTCGTGTTTCAGCACACGCGAGAAGTCGTCGTATGCGCCCTCCATGTCGAGGTATTCGAGGCGCAGCAACGCGCGGTTGTACGTCGCCGCCGTGTTGTCCGGGTCCAGCTCGAGCGCATAGTTGTAGTCAGCCAACGCCCCGGCATAGCTGTCGATGTTGTAGCGCAGCCACGCACGGTTCACGTACATGTCCGCGTTCTGCGGGTCGAGGCGTATCACCTCGTCCATGTCCGCCACGGCCTCTTTCCACTCCTTGCGCTTGACGTGCACGTCCGCCCGCATCAGGTAATTGTTTATCTCCGAGTTTGACAGCTCGATAGAGCGGTCGATGTCCTGCATGGCCTGAATGGTGTCGCCCATGACGAGCCTGGCACGCGCACGCGCCGAATACGCCTCGCTGAATTTCGGGTTGCTGTCTATGGCGCGGGTGAGCAGCGTGTCCGCCTCGCCGGCACGCTCCAGGTTGAGCAGCGCGACGCCCTTGTAGAACATGAAATACTTGTCCGTAGGCTCATACTTCAGCCCGATGTCGTAATCCTCGATGGCGAGCGAGTCGCGGTGCAGGTTCTGGCGGCAGAAGCCGCGCAGCTTGTACGCCTCTGCCCTGAACTTGTTGCGCTCTATCGATGCCGAGCAATCCTGCTCCGCCCCCTGGTAATCCTCCAGGTTCAGCTTGGCCAGCGCACGCAGGAAATACGGCTCTGCGAGGTACGGCTTGGCCTTGATGGCCTGGTTGAAATACTGTATGGCGAGCATATAGTCCTCCATCGACAGGACATTCCTGCCGATGTTGACCATCTGCTCGGCGTTGACCTGTGCGGCGGCAGTCAGCGGCGATGCCGCCACCGCCGCTGCCACTATCGGCCCGAGTAATATCTTGATGCTTCTTTTCACAGTGAGAGTCGTTGGCTAATTGTTGTCGTTTGTAACAGCTCCAGTAAATGCAAGCAATGGGGAGGTGTTTGTATTGTCGAGGCGGTCGAAAGCAGATTGCCCGTCCTTGCGGTCTACGACTATGATGTCTTCGGGCGAGAAGCAGTCCACCACGCTCACAGACTGTGTGGCAACGATGATTTGCGACTTGAAGGAGGCGCGTTTCACCAATGCTGCCAGCTTGTTGATTGCTGCCGGGTGCAGCCCGAGTTCGGGCTCGTCGATTATTATAGCCTGTGGCGGCGACGGTTGCAGCAGCAGCGTGGCAAGGGCTATGAAACGCAATGTGCCGTCGGAAAAATCAGAAGCATTGAGGTATATGTCGGAATCTCGTTCCTCCCATTCGAGGGAGATGTAGCCGTCCATGTCTTTGTCCGGAGTCAGCTTGAAGCACTTGAAGTAGGGGGCTATGGAGCGTATTGTGCTTTCGATGATGTTGAATGTCCTCTCGTCAGAGATTCTCAGGCGGTACAGGTATGCGGCAATGTTTGCGCCGTCATGCCGCAGTAACTCATTGTCGCCGACTCGCGAGGGACGGCGCATCGGCGATGTCTCGCTCGTGTCGTGGAAATGATATACCGTGAGGCTTCGCATGAAAGAGCGTATAAATTCTGAGGTCTCGTCTTGGCTGGTCATAATCGCCGATTCCTCTGTGTCAGAGTCCCATACCTGCATCTGCCGTTTCTTTGCGGATTGCTCATTTGGGGAAGGAGCGGCAATTATTCCCCTTGTGTATTCGATGTATGCTTTCGGGCCTGCTGATGGCTTGAGCCGGAAGCCAAACGAATTGCCGTTGTCAAACTCGATAAGGGCGGTGATGCTTTCTGATATTTTGCGGCCACGGTACAACATCGAGTCGATGCCTCCATGCGCAAGCATATATGCCCCGAGCCGCTGTTCGAGCAAGTGGCGTGTCAGCTCGAAGAACGAGATGAAATTGCTCTTGCCGGCTCCGTTTGCTCCGAGCAGTATGTTGAGTGTCCGCAAGTCGATGCTGGCGGACTTAATGGACTTGTAATTGGATAGTTCAATACGTTTTATCATCACGTACTTGCTTGTTTGCTTAATGGCTTGGTTTCGGACACCGCCGCGCCGTGTCCCTGCATTGTCATGCGCAGCTGCGGTGTTGCCAGCCCTGCCGCGACAATACATTGACGCACCGCTGGCGCGGGATGTGACACCGCCACACTTCGCGAAGTTACGAAAATTATGCCACACTCCCAAATTCCGCCCCTCCGCGCCGTTGGTGTTCAATTTTCGAGTTTTGCACTTGTCAGGGTAGGGACACGGCGTGCCGTGTCCGCTCCAAGTCCCTGCAATTCGATAAAATACGTACTTGCTGTCATTCGGACACGGCACGCCGTGTCCCTACTTATGCGAGTTCCGAAAGGAACTCGCTTTACATGGGTTTGATCATTGATTCGATGAAGGCTATCTCGTCGTCGGTCAGCTCGTATTTGCGGTACAGCTGGCGGTCGATGCCCTCTACCGGCTGCGACCAGTCGATGTCTGATGCGTCTGTGAAGTCCTGCAACGGGACGTTTGCCCAAGTGTCGCGGGGATTGTGCTGTGTCGCCTTTAATGTACCTAACATACATCGGGTAAATTTTGCCTTGACGTATATCAAACACCGTTCAGCTTCCTGGGCGTCGGCAAACTTGCCGATGCTTAGGAAGGTGTCGGTGTGGCCGATAACCGGCACGCCGATAACCGGCACGCCGATAACCGGCGTGCTGAGAACTTCGCCGATGGCTCCGCTGCCATTGGCTTCAGGCACGAATACGTTATAGGTCTCGAGGTAGTTGTCTGTTGGCAGCACATACCGTTTGTCTATCCAACGGTATACACGCTTATTGTTGGAACGTCCATATATTTGGATATAATCAGTCGGTGTTTCTGGTTCAGTATCGAGGAATACAAGCGGAAGGTGTTCAAACGCATTAGATGTGATTTTTGATGCTGTTCCAGTACCTTGTATATCGTATATTTCAGGGTGTTCTTCAAATGCAGTATCGGAGAACTTGTAGATGCCCTGTGAGGAAATAAGGTCTGCAAATGTACCTTCTTGAGAACTCTGGTGTTCCTTGACTTTCTGAAGGATTGAGCGTAGTTCTTCGTATTCCGAATAATTCCCGATGATTCCAAAGTTCTGATCTTCATCTCGGTAAGTGATTGCAACGCCCCCTTTAATGTCGACATTTGGGAAAATGTCGGTCGATTTTTTGACATACATCACGACCTTGAAATGCTCGTCGTTCAGCATTCGATCCATCCATTCTCTTGGCGTTTGGCCAGCTCTGAACAGGAAGCGTCCAGGCGTAATCAGAGTTACTTTTGGCGCAATTTTGAATGCTACGTCGTAGAACAGGTGGTATATCGGGGCTTTTCGGCTGCTGATGCCTTCTTCCTGGTAAGGCGGGTTTCCGACTATGGCGTTGAATTTCATGTTGTTGTCGTTTATGTTGCCGCCGTAGGTCTTGCCTTTGCAGACCTTCTCGATGAAGTTGGCGGGCTTGTTCTTGATTTGGTTTATCAAGTCCTCGAAATGGCGCGTGTTGACCCGCAGGTCGCGGAAGCCGACGAGTGTGCGGCGTGTGATGCGCTGCGCCATCGGGGTCTTGCAGACGACGAAGATGTTCTCCCTCACGGTCTTTGCCCATACAGCCCATTCGTCCTCGACTGTCTCGACGGAGGTGAGTTCGTCGCGTAGGCGGGCGCGGTATGTGGAGTATGCCATGTAGAGGGGGTACAGGCCGGTCTTGGAGTTGATTTCGAGGATGCGCGTGTCGGGGTTGAACACTTCGGCTGTCACCTTGCCACGGTCGACGAAGCGCGGCTCGGCAATCGTTTCCTTGAAGTCCTTGTCGAGGAAGCAGTATCCGCCGAGCGTGTCGGAGATGTGCATGTTGACTACGCGCCATGGCGTCAGCACTGTCTCCTTGTCGGGGTTGCGGAATGTGGCGAACAGCTGCGTGATGCGCTCTATGCGCTGCTCTATCGAGAGGCGGTCGGCGGAACGCACCATTTCGCGTATGCGTTTGGCTGCGGCGGCGAACACGTCCGGGTCGTAGTACTTGCGGAAGGCGTTGAACCGCTGCTTTGAGACGCCGCGAGGCATGAACTCTTCCCACGATAGCGGGTCGATGAGCGAGGCGAAGTTGTCGATGGTGATTTCCTCTTTTTTGTCGTCGATGTCCGCGCCGTATATCATCAGCGGCATACGGATGCTGATGCCGCGCAGTATGGAGATTGCGTCCTGCTTGACTTTCTTCTTTTTCTTCAGTTCCTCGAGGCGGCGTTTCTCCTCTTCGGTCAGGTCGCGTTTTTTCTTCTTTTCGAGGCGTTCCTTCTCTTCATATTCCTCGTTGGTCAGCCCCTGGTCGTTGACGGTTATGTCGTTGGCACGCGCCATTGCCTTTGTCTTGCCGATGATGCCCTTTAGTTCGTCAAACTCGCGGATGTCAACGTCGGTCAGGCGCATCAGGTTGTCGTTGTACAGGTATCCGTCTTCAAACCCGTTGTTGACGACCCTCTCGATGTAAACCTTCTTGAGCTGGCGCAGCAGCGTGTCCACGCTCATCCTTTCGCGCATCCGGGAGCCGTCGCAGCTTATCACGGGGCAGAAGTTGAGGAACTCGGCCATCGCTTGGCGGTCGCTGTCCGTAGTCTTGCCGGCGCGTGTCGATATTTTCGCGGTCTCGGCGAGCACTTTCAGGGTGCGGTCGGGGGCGAAGTCGAACACGTAGCACTGCTCCTTGACACGTCCGTTGATGGTTGCGGGCGACTGGACGCGGAATATGGTCTGCATATAGCTTGCGGCAGCGGTGTTGAACGAGCCGGAGAGCATCAGCACGGCAGTCCATTCGGGCACAGTCACGCCGGTGGTGAGCCGTCCGCAGGAGAGGGTTATGGTGCGTGTCTCGTCGGGGTCGCCGCCGATCCTGGAGCGCAGCAGCTGCAACGCCTTGGCGTTCTCCTCCTCTGTCGGGTCGCCGTCGCCTGCCACGTTGACCACGGTGAAGTGCTGGAACACTGGGTGAGCCTCGAGCATGCGCTGCAGCGCGAGCGCGGCTTTCACCCCCGGCACCATCCACAGGGTGTGGCGGAATGTGTCGCGGTACTTGTCGCAGGAGAATGGGTACGCGCTCTGCTCGTCGGACTTGCAGAGCAGGTTGAGGAAGGCGGCAACGTCCTTTTCATGGACGAACCGGCCGGCATCGTTGACGCGGAAGAACTCGCGGAAGTTGAACGCCACGTCCACGTCGGCGTAGTCGCGCAGCAGCCGTCCGAGGTCGTAGGTGTATATGTTCATAGCCGGCAGCCCGGCATACGGGTTGTGGTCGCCGAAATGCGTCTTGTCCCAGTCGGCCTTGGCGCGTTGCTCCATGACATAGTCCCAGGTGAATATTTCCTCCTCCTTGAACTGGTCGTTTCCCAGCAGGTTGAACGGTGTGCCGGAGAGCGAGAGCACTTTGGTCTCGGGCTTTTTCAGTTCCTTGATTACGCTTTGCCCCAGTTCGGTCTGCGTGCCCTCGTGCGCCTCGTCGATGATGATGAAGTCCCACTGCGCGGAGAATATCTCGTGGTTCTTGTCAAACTTGCCGCCTACGGTCTCCGAGCCGCGCATGTCTTGCATGGAGACGAAGTATACGTAGTGCATCGTGGAGTCAGCACGCATTGCCGCTTCGAGCGATGCCAGAGAGTCGCCCCGGTTTCGCGAGCCGTAGCGGAAGTCGTCGCGGTCGTAGAATATCTTCTGGAAGTCTACGTACCAGCCGTCGTCCACCACCGGGCGGTGGGTAAGGATGAGCGTGCGGCGGAAGCCGAGTTCGCGTACTGTCTGCAATGCGCTTACGGTCTTGCCGAAACGCATCTTGGCGTTCCACAGCATCTGGTTGCCCTTTTTGAACCTCGCTATGGTTTTCGCCACGGCATCCTTCTGCTCGTCGCGCAGGACAATTGGGCTGCGTCCCTGTGAAGTCTCCGAGTTGAGCAGCGACTTGCGTCCCTCGCGGACAGCGCGGATGGCGTTCTTGGCGGTTTCGAGGTCGGTCTCAAACCATTCATTGCCGAAATTCGCGCCTTTGTGGCGGCGTATTCCGCTGCGCAGCAGCACGTCATGCACCTCCTTGTCGTTGAACGACTTCACTTTGCGCCCGCTGAAGTAAATGGTCGTCTCGGTATGTATGAGTTCATAATTGATGCCGGCGGTCTTGGTGTAGCTGTCGATGCGCTCGCGGGCCGCCCGGTTGAGGATGCTCGAGTTCGGCTTCAGGTCAAAGACATTGCTGCCGTCGGGGATTGAGGCCTCGCCGATTTTCAGGCATCCGGCGTGTGCGCTGTCGTTGATGCGCATCACATAGATGAGTTTCGGTGTCAGTGTCGATTCAAATGTCATGTCCGTTTGTTTTGGGAGTCAGCGTGATATTGATTTGACGAACGGTTCTACCTGTTTCTCTCGCGGCGACTTGCGCCAGTCGCGTATCAGGCATTGTATGCCGTTGTGAGCGTGTATGTCGCCTGTGCGGCACCCCTCGCATGGGCGTGTTATCACCTCGTCGCCGAACAGCCCGCTTTCCACGCGGGGCTGGCCGCACGTGCCTGGTATTACGCCGCGCAGCCCATCCATCTGCCACACGTTCCACGAGATGATGTATGCAATGTTTTTGAGCGACTTGTCGAGCGGGTCGCGCCCGAACTGGCGGCGGTAGTATTCCATGAATGTGTACAGAAGCGTCTCGCGGGCTATGAGGAGGCTGTCGCCCTGCCACTCGTATGCGTAAGTGCTTTTGTAGGCGGTCTGTGCAGCGTCGAGCCATTCGCCGGAGGTGCGGCAGTTTTCGGAGACTACACGCAGCTTGCGGTCGATGATGCCGATGCGCCGCTCGAGGGGTATGTACTCGCCGGTGACGGTGTCGTACCGTGAGGCGAGGTAGGGAGCTTCGCCGCAGGTAATCTCGAGGCGTGTGTCGCGCACATAGTCCAACCACGTCTTCCCTTCGGGGAAAGTGACGGCGGCGGTGTTGACAGCCCATGTGTGGTCCGGCAGCTCGGTGTTGAAAACGCCCTCGCGCCCGAACCACGCTGCGTCTATCAGGTTGTTCTGCGCATTGCATATCCACGATGGGGTGAACACCTCCGCCTTGTCGCGGGAGCGGGCGGTCTGCGTGTCGCGGTCCTTGCAGACACGCGGCTGTACCACGTCGCCGTACTTGCCGGTGATGTTTTCGGGCAGTATCTCGTCGCCGTACTGGAAGCCCTCGCCGAGCGGCGCATAATCGGCCGTCGCCCAGAATATGTTGCAGTCACGGCCTTTCACCCGGCTCATGGTGTGGTCCTTGAGCAGGGCGGCGAGCAATTCCGACGAGCGGGCGAGGATTTTGTCCTCGCGTATGTCGATAGTCTGTTCCGCCATATCTGTTTTATGATATAGTTGCAAAGATAGCGATAAAATTCGAGATTGCGGAGGATTTGGGGGCGCAATGTTGCAGAGGGGTTGCGCGTGTGGGTGATTATTGCTAATTTTGCGGTGTCGCTGCGAACCAGATGGATTTGTGCAAGCGGCGGCGCAGTATTAACCAAACAAAAACACATATCCGACATGGAAGAGAATCCGTACAACATGGTGGAAGACGCGCCTGCAGGCGCGAAGAAGAGAAGCAGCAACATATTGCCGCTGGTGATAGCTGTGCTTGTGTGCGCAGCTATGGCGGGGGCAATAATGCTGATGAGAGGCGGTTGCAGCAACAGCGCGACCACCAAGCTGAAAATGGAGGCCCTCAGGGCAAACGAAGGGTGTCCGGTTGATTATGGCAACGGCATGACGCTGCAGAGCGTCGTGTATGACGAAGCCAGCAATGTGGTAACTATGACAGTTGCCGTAGATAACGAGAGCTTTGACATGGATTATCTGAGGACCAATGCAGATGTTGCAAAAAAGAACGTGTATTTGTCATTTTCGCAAGGTGACTGCAAGCCGATGGTGAATGATATAGCCAATGGCGGCGCGGGATTCAAGGTGGTGCTCAAAGATAAGAAGGGCGGCAAAACTGTTGATGTGCTGCTTTCGCCTGATGAAGTGAAGCAAATGTCAAAGAGCAACCTGTCTCAGGCAGAGATTGGCAAGATGAAATTTGATAACTGGCTGTTGGTGCAAAACCGGGCTTGTCCGCAGGACCTTGGAGATGGGACGGCCATTGCCAAGGTCGTGGCTGAAGAAGGCTTTGTAGTCCTTTATATTCAAGGCGAGGATAATGAGACCATCGATTATATTCGGGATGATTCTGATTATTATAATTTTATGAAGAGCAACATGATGTCTGGACTGGCAGAAGACGTAGCGACCCAATCGCAATTCGCGCTGCTGGCAAGCAACGGCTACGGATTGGTGTTCCGCTTCTATCATGACGACCCGAAGAAGAGCGCTGACATCACATACTCCGTTGACGAGTTGCAGAAAGCGATGCAGAAAAAGGAGTCCGGGTATACAGAAGAGTATTTACAAGAGTATTTACGAAGATTGGAATGAGAACAGATGCAGTGACATTGGGGCGTGTCGGCGGCGCCGGTGCGCCTCTGGTATGCTGCAATGTTGCAGCGTGAATGTGCGGAAGTTGGCTTCCGGAGCAGTGCAATGTTGCGGAATGGGTGCCGCTGTGGCGGTTTGTGTGTAATTTCGCAGCGTCACCGTCAGGCAACCGGTTTGCCGGGCGGCGGCAGACAGTAATAACCGAACAAAATACATATCGACATGAAAGGAGAAATTTCGAGAAACGAGACAAACGCCGCAACTCTTGCGGTCAGCCATGTGATACCGCTGCTGGTGAGCGCGGTAGTGTACGCTGTCATTGCCGTTTCGGCAGTGATGATGTGCAGCTGCGGAGGCCGGGCAAACAGCAATAGCAATCTGAAAAAGGCTATGGCCGTGGCGAACAGCATGTGTCCGGTAGATTACGGCAACGGATCCAAGCTGGAGAGCATCAAGTATGACGAGAGCCGCAATGAGGCAACAATGACCTTGTCGGTGGATGGCGGGAGCCTCGACGTCGCGACCCTGAAGAGCAATGAGACAATCGTGAAACAGATGTTGTGCGCGTCTTTTTCGCAGGGCAGCGGCAATCAGTGGATGGTAGAGCTGGCAAATGCAGGCGCTTCATTCAAGGCGGTATTCAAGGAGATGCCGAGCGGCAAAACTGCAGAGTTTACGTTCACTGCTGAAGAAGTAAAGGAGATGGCGAAGGGCAATGTGCCACAGACTGGCATGAACCAGGATTTGGACGCTTGGGTGGCAACGCAGAACAAGGCCTGCCCGCTGGATATGGGTGACGGCATGTCTGTAACGCAGTTTGCTCGTGAAGGCGACAACGTGGTCATGTACGTGCATACGCCATTTAAAGAGGACCTTGATTACCTGCGGGACAACGCCGGTGACTTAGATACTACAAAAGGTTTGATGTTGACGAGACTCGCAGGTGCTGGTGCTGCCGAATTAATGGTAAGCAACGGTGCCGGTTTCGTATGCCGCCTCTTTGCCGATGACCCGACAGACGGCGTGGACATTAAAATCACCGTTGACGAACTGCGGAGCTCGATAAATTGACAATGCTGAAAATGAGAACCTGCCGCGAGGCGGCAGGCAGTAATAACCAAGCATAATACATATCGACATGAAAGGAATTTCAAGAGACGAGATGAAAGCCATGCCGGGTGCGGGCAGTGGGCTGAAGCCGCTGATGACGGCTGTGATGTGCATTGTCGTGGCTGCGATGTCGCTGATGTGCAGCAGCTGTGGTGGCGGAAACAGGCATGTTCAGCTGGAGCTGTTGCATTTGGATTTTGACCCCCCCAATGATTGATTTTGCGACTGTAAGTCTGGGCTGCGACTACGCTAAGGGTGAGGGCACGATGACGGTGCATTTCGATGATCCCCGAGTCGTGAAATCAATGAGTGCTAATGACAAGAAAACGGCGAAAAAGCTTGTCGGGCTATTGCTCATGCATTACGACCTACGTGCGTTGGCGAAGGATTTTGTCGAGGCTAATTACAGTCTGCGTGTCAATTTCCCTGAAAGCAATAACGAAAAGGAGTTCCTGTTTACCCCGGAGGAAATCAAGGAGGTGTCGAAGTACGGCCTGTCCGAGGAAGAATTGGATCGGGAATATCTCAAGGCGGCTGTGGAGTTTGAAAACCAGCTTTGTCCCCGGGACTTGGGCAACGGCGTGACTGCCACCAAGGTGGTGAACGATAAGAAGAATGTGGTGTACTATTTCCAGGTGAAAAACAAGGCTGCGATGGACAGTTTGCGGGTCAATGCGGACTCCATAAATGCACAGACCTCTATGAGAGTGGACCAAATGCCGCTGCCAAAGAGCGATTCCCAGAAGGAAAATGATTATGTGTCAGGTCGAATCCGGCCAAACTCGATTTCGCGTGCCCAAAAGGGTCTTATACTCCGCTTCTATTCCGGCAGTCCGAAGAAGTGCGTGGACATAAAGTATACAAAGGATGAGTGCTACTGCCGCCTGGGTTGGTATTGAACCGCAGTTGAATCGGAGATGATGAGCGGCGGCGAGAGTGCGGCAGGGTTTGCCGTTACGGGGATTTTTACTACCTTTGCAGCATACCAAGTGTGAATCGTATGACCAACAAGTATCTCAAATATATGTTGCTGACGCTCCCGCTGGGCGTTATGGTGTCGCTGTCGTCCTGTTCGACCATTCAGGAAATTCTGGGCGGTGATGGGACGGAGAATGCCGGAGAGGCCGGAAAGAGCGGCAAGCAGGGCAAGGGCAAGAAACATTCGCGCCGCGACGTGCTGCCGCAGGACCGCCAGCAGTTCATCATCGACAAGGCTGCCAAGACGTACACGCCTGACGAGCTCGGGCGCGGCATCATCAAGGGCGACTGGGCGATAGAGCAGGTGGGCAACACCTCAACGGAGAATTGCGAGGAGATGCCTTACCTGAAGTTTGACATCACGCAGCACCGTGTATACGGCAACAATGGGTGCAACTACATCAGCGGCGACTATGAGTATGCGCCGGCTGACAGCACTATCCGTTTCACGAATTTCCTGAGCACGATGCGCGAGTGCCCGGAGGTTGGCATCACTGACGCGGAGATAAACGCGGCCCTCGACGCTGTGCGCCGTTATTCGTGGGAGTTGCGCGACGATTCGCGCTACTACCTGTATCTCGAGAACGAGCATCGTCAGGTGCTGCTGACGCTGATGCACCAGAATTTCGATTTCCTCAACGGCACGTGGCTGGTCAAGGCCATTGACGACCAGGCGGTGAACATCCCTGACCTGCGTTTCGTGATTGACGTGGCGGAGAACAAGATACACGGCAACACGGGCTGCAACACGCTCAACGGCAAGCTGGTGTCGGAGATGGACGCGCCTAACTCGATTTCGTTCCAGGCATTGACAATCACCGACCGCGTATGCCCGGACATGGAGTTTGAGAATGACCTGATAGTGGCTCTCGAGGATGCCGCTACGGCGAAGCCTATCAGCGCGGACAAGGTGCTTCTCATCAACAACCACGGCACAGTGGTGCTTGAACTGGAGCGTGTGAAAGACCAGTGACAGCCCCCTGAAATACAGATAATGAAAACAGCCGTCCCGAAGCGCGGGGCGGCTGTTTTGTGTATGTGGTTGCCGATGATGTGTCAGCGCATGCGCAGGAATGAGTATCCGAAGCGTTCTGAGGCAGCACGCTCGAGCTCTTCGCGGAACTCGGGGGCGGCTATCGAAATCATCAGTTTTGCGCGTTCTGCGAGGTTCTTGCCGCGCAGGTTGACGCATCCGTATTCAGTCACGACGTAGTTTGTCTGGAAGCGTGTTGTTACCACGCCCGCGCCCTCTGTGAGGACGGGCTTGATTTTGGTCATGCCCTTGTTGGTAGTGGCGAGCATGGCGAGGAAGGAGAGGCCTCCTTCGCTCTGCGACGAGCCGTAGACGAAGTCGTGCTGGCCGCCGACGGAGGAGAATATGCGTGTGCCGATGGAGTCGGCGCATACCTGGCCGGTGAGGTCAATCTCGAGGCATGAGTTGATGGACATGACCTTGGGGTTCTGTGCGATGATGAACGGGTTGTTGGTCCATGCCACGTCCTTGAAGATGATGTCCTTGTTGTAGTTCATGAAGTCGTACAGGCGGCGGCTGCCGAGAGCCAGCGAGGCTACGGAGACACCGGGCATGACTTTCTTCTGCGAGTTGTCGATGATGCCCTTTTCGAGCAGCGGCAGCACGCCGTCGGTCATTGCCTCTGTGTGCAGCCCGAGGTGCTTGTGGTTTTCGAGGGCGCGTATGACGGCATTGGGTATGCCGCCTACGCCTATCTGCAGTGTTGCGCCGTCGGGGATATGCTCTGCAATGAAGTTGCCTATCTTGATTTCCTTCTCGGTAGGCACGGCGGTAGGCACCTCCATGAGGGGCTCGTCAACGTAGACAGCAGCCGCAAGCTTGGAGACGTGTATCACCGGGTCGCCGTATGAGTAGGGCATATTGGGATTGATCTGCGCGATTACGCGGTCTGCGCACTCCACAGCTGCTGTGGCGAGGTCGGCGGAAACGCCGAAGCTGACATAGCCGTTCTCGTCGGGCATTGAGCAGTTGATGAGGGCAACGTCAACGGGGCAGGTGCCGTCGCGGAAGAGGGCGGGAACTTCGCCCAGGAAGCGCGGCGTCATGGTGCCGTAGCCGTCGTTGATCCATTTGCGCACGGAATTGGAGACGAAGAACGAGTCAACGAGGAACGCCTCTTTGTATTCGGGCTTGCAGTACGGAGCCGGGCCTTTTGCCACGCAGAACGCGCTGTATACGGTCACACCGTGCAGCTCGCCTCCACGGTCGGCGAGAGCCTGGCAAAGAGCCTCCGGCACGGACGTTGACCCTTGGATGTAGACGTGGTCGCCGTCCTTGACCAGCTTCAGGGCCTCGGCTGCGCTTACGTATTTGACATCAGTGCTCATCGTTGAACTTCTTTAGGCGCGAGTTGAACATTTCAAACGTTTCGGGGTCGCTTATCATCGACACGCAGATGCGCACGCCGTTCTGCTCTGAACCGGTCGAGGGGAGCGAGATGCTGGAGATGCCGTAGCGCATCAGTTCGAGCTGCATTTCCTCGCTGGTCATGTCCTTGTAGCCGGCGGTGAAGAAGAATCCGTCAGAGATGGGCACATTGCCGTCGATGTCATAGACGATATGGAAGCCGTTGTCGAGGAGCATCTTCTTGGCAATGGCTGCGCGGCGGCCGTATTCGCGGCTTGTCTCGACAAAGTTCAGTGTCCCCTCTGCCGCGCCGTTCAGCATGGCTGCTAGGGCGTACTGTGCAGAGTGGGCTGTGCCTGACGAGATAGCGTAGAGTGTGCCGAATACGAAAGCGTCGCGCAGACGGGGCATGCCGAAGAACTCTTTGAGCGCAGGGTATTCGCGTTCTGCTGCCTTGGGGCTCATAGCCGCTATGGCGATGCGCTGGCCGGCATAGCTGAATATCTTGGACGCGCTGCACATCATGATGTACGAGTCGGTGTATTTCGCCACTGTGGGGATGTACGGAGCCTCGTAGGGGTGGCTGAAGTCGGTGCGGAAGTCCATGCCCATGTAGGCGAGGTCTTCCATGACTATGACATCATATTTGGTGGCAAGACGGCCTATGATTTCCAGCTCCTCGTCGGTGAGGTTGGTCCATGCCGGGTTGTTCGGGTTGGAGTACACGAGGGCTGTGATGTTGCCTTTGCTGAGGTATTCCTCGAGCTTTGCCTCCATCTTCTTGCCACGGTACTCGTAGATGTCGAATGACTCGATGCCGATGCCGAGTATGTGTGCCTGGGTGAGAGTGGCAGGGAAGCCCGGCTGAAGGAACAGTATTGAATCCTTGCCGGGGAGGCGGTGCATGAGAGTCAGCATGAGGGCAAACGAGCCCTGCATCGAGCCAACTGTGGCGAAAATGTCCTCGGGAGCAATGTCAACGTTGAGGAAAGCCTTGATGAACTTCGAGCCGGCCTCTTTCAGTACGGGTATTCCGGAGATGTCGGGATACTTGTTGGGGATGCCGCTGCGCAGGGCCTTGCATTCAGCCTCGATGCCTACTTGCGATGCGGGCAGTCCCGGGTTGCCGATTTCGAGGTGGACGAACTTGTCGTCGGCTATCTTCTCGAGGTTGGCAGCCAGCGAACATATCTGGCGTATTGTGGCCTGAGTGATGTCGGCTATCTGGAGGTCTTTGATTGCGCCTTCCAGTTGTTCTTTCGTGATAGGAAACATGGCTTACTTGTTAAGGGACTTTGCAGTGTGGTCGTATCCGGCGCGGAATGCGACGATGTTCATTTCCACGATGTTGTCGCCCTTTGCGCCGAAGACAGTGCGTATTCCCTCCTCGATTTTCTCCTTCTCGAGGTCGATGAAGCGGGCAGCCGCGCCGAGCAGCACCATGTTGGATGTGCGGGGAGAAGCCACTTCCTTGGCGAGAGCGTCCATGTCAAACGCCACAACGTTGGAGTGCTTGTTCAGCTCCTTCATCAGCTCGTCCTGGTCGGGATAGTTGCCGATGTTGATGAACGGTGCAGTGTTGGTCACGATCCAGCCGTTGGGGTTGAGGTATTCAGTGTAACGCAGTGCCTCCATAGGCTCGAGCGAAACGATGAGGTCTGCGCCGCCGAGGGGGATGAGGTCAGACTTGATGGGGTCAGAGCTGAGGCGGAGGTTTGACTGCACGTCGCCGCCGCGCTGTGACATGCCGTGCACTTCAGCTTGTTTGAGGTAGAGGTTTTCCCGCAGAGCGGCAGCTCCGAGGATTGTGGCAATCGAGAGGATGCCCTGTCCGCCGACACCGGCGAGTACTATATCGGTTTTCATGAATTAATTCGTGTATGTTTGTGTGGTCGGGCATTGCGGACGGATGCGGTTGCAGTGTCCGCAATACCCTGTATGTTGTAACTCTCTGTTGGTATGCCGCCTTTACTTTTTGTTGGCTTTAGCAGCCTTTGCGGCTGCAGCGGCGTGGCGGCGTGCTGTCTGTATGCACTCGCGGCGCGAGATGATGACAGACAGGCCGGGATAGTCGATTTCCTCCTTGAAGAGCTGCTTCATCTCGTCGTGGTTCTTGGGCAGAGCGTCGATGGTGCGCAGGTGCTTGGGGTCAACGCCGAGGCCGAGGCAGATGTCCTCGAGCTTGCCGGTGCCCTGGGAATCCTGTCCGCCGGTCATGCCGGTTGTCAGGTTGTCAGAGATGATGAGGGTCATGTGGGTGTTCTCGTTGACAGCATCGAGCAGGCCGGTCATGCCAGAGTGGGTGAACGTGGAGTCGCCGATGATGGCGATAGAGGGGTGAACGCCGGCGTCGGCAGCGCCCTTGGCCATTGTCACAGACGCGCCCATGTCGAGGCATGTGTCGATGGCGTTGAACGGCGAGAGGTAGCCGAGTGTGTAGCAGCCTATGTCGCCGAACACTTTCGGCGCCTCATAGTCTTTCAGCGCATCGTTGAGTGCGCCGTATACGTCGCGGTGGCTGCATCCCTGGCAGAGGGCCGGCGGACGCGGCATGACGATTTTCGGGGTCGGTGTGACCTCGGCGATCTTGAGGCTGTCCATTTCGGGACGCACGGCGAGCAGCGCGGCGCGTACTGCGTCGGGCGTGAGTTCGCCGGTGCGGGGCAGCTGTCCGCTGAGCTTGCCGTAGATAATGCCGTTGCGGTTGAGTTCGCCGCGCACCTTCTGCTCGATGAAGGGCTGGCCTTCTTCTATTATCATGAGCGATTCGGTCTCGTCAACCAGCTTGGCTATGAGGCCTGTCGGCAGCGGATACTGCGAAATCTTGAGTACGGGGAAGGGGCAGCCGCCGGGGAAGAGTTCGTCGAGGTAGTTGGCAGCGATGCCGCTTACGATGATGCCCATAGACTTGTCCTTGCCCTCGCGGTAGTTGTTGAAGGGGGAAGTCTCAGATACGTTACGCAGCTCGTCATAGTCCTTGAGCAGCTGCACGTAGCGGCGTTTCGAGTTGGCTGGCATGAGCACCCACTGCGGGAGTTTCTCGGGGAACTTGAGCTTGTTCTGCTCTGTATATTCCTTTTCCACCTCCACTACAGCACGCGAGTGTGAGAGGCGTGTCACCATGCGGAGCATCACGGGGATGCCGTGCTTTTCGGAGAGTTCGAAGCCGTAGCGTGCCATGTCATAAGCCTCCTGCTGGTCAGTCGGCTCGAGAATGGGAACGAATGCAAATGCGGCGTAGTAGCGAGAGTCCTGCTCGTTCTGCGATGAGTGCATCGAGGGGTCGTCTGCTGAAATGACGAGGATGCCGCCGTTGGCGCCAGTCATTGCGGAGTTGACAAACGGGTCTGCGGCCACGTTCAGTCCGACGTGCTTCATCGACACCATTGAACGTTTGCCGGCGAAGGACATACCCAGCGCTTCTTCCATTGCGGTCTTCTCATTTGACGACCAGTGAGAGTGGATATTTCTTTCTTTGGTGAGCGGGTGGCTCTGTACGTATTCCAAGATTTCGGTCGAAGGTGTGCCAGGGTAGGCGTATGCTCCGGACAGTCCGGCGTGCAGCGCTCCAAGAGCCAACGCCTCGTCGCCAAGCAACAGTTGTTTCGTTTTCATCCGTAATTAGATTTTCAGTTATTTGTAGTAGGTATTTGGTGCAAAGATAGTAAATCCTTTTCGCATGGCAAAATCTAAGTTGCAGCGGCAGCTGCCGCAGGTCGCCGCGCCGCCTCGCTTGACGATTGCAACCCGGCTCGTTTGGCACTGTGCCTATGCGTTGATTTGCGGTTGATATTTTCAAATGCTCATGCCTGTATGTGCGGTTGAGTTGAGGTCTTGCATAGCCTTCGCAAAGTCTGCAGTATGGCGTTGATTTATTTGCTTTGAGGTCATTGGTTTTGCCTTTCTCTGACTATCCGAAATTGAGGAATTTGATTGTTGATACGTGCGATGACATGGACTTGAAATGATCGGTTGATTTGAACAGGGGAATTAGCGATGCAATATCTTGTCGTTGATTAATGTTTGGACATTTGAATGTTTCCATGAATATGAAGTTGTAACATATAATATATATCACTGATATATAAAGTGCAGTGTTGCAATTTTGTTGTGTGTCTTAATTGTTACAGGATAGTTCACTGTTTTGATGTATGGTTTTGCCGGGGATTAATACAGGAGATAATTGTTGTGTGCAGGTAACGCTGTTGTTGCTATGAAAAATGTTCACGAGCCGAGGTGTGAGAAAACGGTGGTTTGAGTTGAAACGGAGTTTGTGGAGAATGATGATTTTTTACCAGTGAGTTAAGATTGGGAATAGTATTGGCTCTTGTGAAATGCGATGATTGAAGAGATTGATATAAATAATTCAACTATGAGAATACGGCTGTTTGATTTGCATATATAGTATAATTGCTGGGGACATGCAATGATAATCTTAAGTGTATACGTTTTTGTCGCGAGAGTCTTTGCTTTGCAGTCCTATGAACCGCCTTTGGCAAAACAATCATTTGTCATGTTCGTGTGAGCGGCAAAGTTCATTTATAAAAACGGTATTGTCCTCGTGTAAGAGGTTGTTTTATATGGCTGTGATAATTTGACTTGATTGCCGATGTTTGGCTGATTAGTTGGTAGAACATTCCAACTTTGTATTTTGTACCTGTATCTAAATTGGATTGCCCCCTTAATGTGTATTGATTGTTTCTCAATAGATTGTTGCTGATATTCGGACAGTGTCTCTGTATGTTTGCGAATTGTTAGTGACATCACAGCGTGTTGATTGAGCTTATAGATTTGCAGCGTGACGCATTTCTTGTTTTTGGATTGACATACCGCTTGCGATGAAAGCTCAAACGCCCATGGCTAATATAATTGAACATCAATGTTGATATGTAATGCTTGAATGATTTTGCCAGGCAAGTATGTTTCATCATTTGCAGGCTCTGAGACGTGATATCAAACTTCATTCATGCTGCTTGTGCTGTTGTTCTGTGGCGGTAGAGGTGCAAATAGCCAACCTGCGGCCGCTTGGCCTGTTTTTGTTCGGTTAGGGGTGTTTCCCATACAGCGTATGTATAACGTTTCGGGGACTGTACTTGGCAATCGAGGTACGTCGTGTGTCGATTGGTGCAACATCTGTCATGGGGAAAGGTGTTGGTTGAGTGTCTTGAGGGGAGTCTTGTTGCTCTTCTGTAGACTGAATTTTCCGATGGGCTAATCGGGGCTGATTTGAAAACTCGATTCTCGCTTGAGGTTGTGAGGCATAAATGTCGGCATAAATGCGGTTGTAGACGAAAAAAGTTGCGAGGAATGTTGCGTGAATGTCTGTTTGAAAATGGGAATTGCGATTGCGGATGAAAATTGCATTTTGGAAATTACATCTGAAAACTCGTCAGAAAATTGCATGTCCGCCTCATTAGCGGTGTTTTCAGTGTCGAAACCAGTTCAAAAATGGTACTCGACATATTTCAGGCGGCGTGGAGACGCGGAATGCGGTAGATTGTGATAAATCAAAAATGATTGACTTGTCGCTCTTCGGACACTGCACGCCGTGTTTCTGCTAAGTCAAGGGTAATGCGTCGATAATATGGCTGTTGCCGAAATCCTCTTGTTTGCAAAAAGGCTTCGTCCAAATTATTATCGGAGGTTTTGGCGAGGCGTGTCCGAAGAGAGGTGAGTGCAAATGTCAGAAGCAGAGCGTCTCGGCACAATCGTGGGGCAATTATTCCCGAAATGTGCCGAGTTGAGGGCGGTTTTGATTTTCTGCCAGAATTGGCCGGATGTGATTTTAATGGTGTAATATATTGATGTGTAGTGAATTATAGGGTATTGTCGGTTAATTAACTGCGATGAGAGCGCGATGTGTGGGAGTGGGGCGATTGACAGGTCGAAAAAATCGCATTGTCGCGAATTTTCGTCTCGAAAAAATTCACTCGAAGAGGCTGGGGCGGTGGTGCAGGCTCGTGGCGTGAAATTCTTGGCATCTGACTTCCGGGTTCTAAGATTTTGAATTGGTCAATTTTTCCTCGAGGCTGGGTGGGGGATAGGTGCCTATTTGAAAATGCACACGAGTTGTGTGTACTTGCAAACATTGCATTTGCAAACTGTGGCGTAACGCAAATTTTGCTGCAAATGGAAACGATTTTCGGAACGGGTTGCAACAACAAACATGGTATGTGGTATTTCAAATTCGCAAGCGAGAATGGTTTGCCATTGCGAATTTTTGTCGTTAGTGTTTGTTTGCAACGTGTGTAAACTGCTTATTTATATGCATATAACACCTATGGCTGATTGCGGCTTGAAGAAATCGCCCTAAATCTGGCGCAACATCGAAGTGCGTCCAACTCCCGAAGAATAATCTGTTATACTGCAACTTGTTGGAGTCTCTCTATGAAATAACTAGTTTAGGATTGCATTTCTCAATTTGGAACGACATACCTGCTGGTTGTGCATGGTGGTATGTAAATGCAAATATGTCGATTTGTGCTTCTAAATTTGCGGTTCTGAATTTTATTGATTACATTTGTAGGCCGAAAAATAGCAACGAAATCAGTCTATGGAAGAAGAAAATATAGCGACTCGTCTAAAACTCTTTTTCGAGTTTCAGGGTTTGTCCAACTCTCAGTTCGCTGACAGCTGCGGCATTCCTCGTCCGACACTCTCGCAAATCATCACCGGGAGGAACAAGAAGATCAGCGACAAGCTGGTGGGTCAAATCCATGCTGCTTACCCATCGCTGTCTGTGATGTGGCTGCTCTTTGGTGAAGGTGAAATGATGGTTCAGGATGCCGCTATGCACGATGTGCAGGGAGAATCGGACGCGAGCGAAGTAAATTTGCCCTCCGAGGGTATAGCGAGCGTGGAAAACGCCAAGGAAACAGCGGTTAATTCTGCCTCAAACAGTCGTATCTATCCGATAAATCAGGGTGTTAGACCGATTGACCAGCAGGCGGCTTTGCGGTTGAAAATAGCGGAAACGCTGCCTGTGGCTAAGAAAATCAGCCATATTACGGTCTATTACGATGATTCTACGTTTGAAACGTTTTATCCTCGCAAGTGATGTTTGTGCAATATTTGGCATCGCCTCTATTGAGCCAGTTTGATGAGGCTTCTTCTCGTTTGCAGTTCTTAGGGGAAAGGGGACTGAAGTTTTTTCGTCTTTGAGGTGTATTTTTCAGGTTCGAGATTTTGAAATATATGTGGCGAGTGTTGTACTTGGTCATATATTTTATTGTCGATGCCGTTAATTGCTTGGACATTGCCATTATTAAGATGATTGTCAGTATGATAAAGTCGTATGAGTGCTGTCTGTCATTATTGACCAGAAAAATTTTTCGACCTCATTCCCCTATCCGGATGCAGGTGGGATATTGTTTTCGCCGAATATGCTGATTATTTCAGTCAATATATTATGTCTGTGATTTGAATTTGAACAGCGAGTGCAGCAATATATGATAGTGAGTTCTATTCATTTTATTGAGATTGTGAACTGCTTACGTATTTCTAATATGTAATCATTGGCACGTGTGATTATGTTGCGCGAAGTTCATCTATATGTATTGTTGATTATTGATGTAATGAGAAAAGTATGGATAAATACGGATTGATAGGAAATCCAGTCGATCATTCTTTTTCAGCTGACTATTTCAATACCAAGTTTGCTGAAAACGGTATTGATGCACGTTATGATGCTTATCAACTAAACGATATTGACAAGCTGGTTAATCTGTTAAATGATAATCCTGATTTGATTGGTTTGAATGTTACAAGTCCATTCAAGCAGCAGGTCATGAAATATGTCGATGTTTTGTCTCCTGATGCTGAAGCTGTTCAGGCCGTGAATACTGTATATATACGGCGTAATTCGACATCTGCAAATCATGGATGTATACTCAATGGAGTGACTGTGTTCGGACACAATACTGACATTGAAGGCTTCCGAACTTTAGTCACTCCATACCTTGAAACATACGCAAATCCGCGAGCATTGATATTGGGTTCTGGCGGAGCCGCTCGTGCAGTTGCTGCTGCTTTGGTGCAGCTGAAGGTGGATTACAGAATGGTATCAAGAAGTCCGCAGTCAGATGCGGTATTGTCGTATTCTGATATTGACGATAATCTTATGAGTAATATAGATTTCATCATTGATGCCACGCCGCTCGGGATGGGAACTCTTTCTGATGAAAAGCCGCCGCTTGATTATTCCCTCATTTCGGGAAAGCATACCTGCATCGATTTGGTCTACAACCCTGCGGAAACTTTGTTCATGCGAGAATGTGCGGCGAGGGGTGCAAGGGTATGCAATGGCCTTCGGATGCTCATCGGACAGGCCGAAGCGTCGTGGCGTTTTTGGTGTGATATGTACCGGCACGAGAGATGAGGCGGCTGTTTGACAAATACCCGTGTATGTTGCCGGCGGCTGCGTTTGCTGTTGGCGTGGCAGTGAGCACGCTTGCCGGCATCGGCATGGTATGGGCGTCTGTGCCGGCAGTTCTGTGTGTGCTGCTTGCCATTGCTTATCTGTTATGCCGTCGCCGTCCCTCTTTGCTCGCTCGCTTCCAGCCGTGGAAGTATCTGCTCGTCGCGGGTGCGTTTGCTGCCCTCGGCATGGTCATTGACGATTTCAGGAGGCCCGGCAATGTGGATTTCGAGTATGACGAGCTGCCGTATTATGTCTATGGCGAGGTCGAGGAGGTGAGGACGATGACATACGGCGACCGCATGGTTGTGCGGCTCGAGGGCATGGTCGAGCCGGATGGCACGTCCGATATGCCGCTGCGCAATATCCGTGTGTTGCTGACGAGCAGCGACGGCATTTTTGCACCCCATTCGCGGGTGCGGTTCGTCAACGGGTTGAAACGCATAAAGGACAATCCGAATTACCAGAACGCCGGTTATGTGTCGTACCTTGCGCGTCGGGGCATATTGTGGCAGCAGCGTGTGGACGAAGGTGAGTTTGCGATGCTCGAGCCGTGCACGGACTTCTTCGGCCGCTGCGAGCAGCTGCGTACGGATGCCGAAATTGTGCTGGAAAAGAGCGGCATCGGCAAGCCTACAGCGGCGTTTCTCGAGACACTGCTTCTTGGTGACGACGACACCCTTTCGCCCGAGGACAAGGAGGTGTTTTCGGATGCCGGCATATCGCATATACTCGCTGTGAGCGGTCTGCATATAGGCATCATCTCCGCGCTGATATACCTGCTGACCGCGCCGCTGGTGCTTGCCGGAACGCGGAAGTTCCGCTTTGGCTTGGTGATAGTGATGATATGGCTCTATGTATGCCTCAGCGGCATGCATCTGTCGGCTGTGCGTGCTGCAGTCATGATAACTGTCGTCCTTGGCGGACATATACTCGACCGGCGGCATACGTCGTTCAACGCCTTGTGCTTCGCGGCATTGCTGATAATGCTTTTCCAGCCGAGGGCGTTGTTTGATCCTGGCATGCAGTTGAGTTTCATCTGTGTCGGTTCGCTCGTGGCGTTCGGCTCATACGCCACAAAATCAAAGACGCTGATGCGGCCTGTCGTGCGGACAGTGGTCTCTGCGCTTGTCTCGTCGATACTTGCGGTGTTCGGCTCATGGGCGTTGCTGGCATACTATTTCCATTCGTTCTCCACAGTGTTCTTGCCGGTCAACTTGGTGGTCTTGCCCCTGTTGCCATTGTATTTGGTGGTGGCTCTGCTGCATCTTCTGATGTGTTCATTTGGAGTTGGCATGGAGTGGACATCGGCGGTGCTTGACACTGGCTACGGCTGGCTCATAGAGGGTTGTCGCCATGTCACGGCTGGCACGGTGGTGCAGCTGTGGGTGGGGTGGATAACGCCGGTGTTGTGGCTTGCCGGGCTTGCCCTGTTGGCTTATTCCGTCAACGCACGGCGCAAGTGGTGCGGCGCGGCTGCCGGCTGCGTTTTGGCGTGTTCTGTGGCTACGGTTTGGCTGTTTCCCGGCGACAAACCTGCTGACGGGTTCATAATCCGCGACAGCCGCTCCTCGGTTGTCATCGCTTCATACAGCGATGGGCTGGAAACGGTATGTGAAAGCCGCATCGGGGCTGAGGCGGCTATGAGAATATGCGGCAAGGATATACGCATTGCTGGTGCAGACGATGCAAGGCATCCGCATTTGCAACAGGGCTGTGACATACTTGTCATAGCGGACGGCTCGCGTGCCGACCTTGCAGAACTTCGGCAGTCATACAATCCACGGCAGATAGTGCTGCACACCTCGCTGTGGAATCACCGCCGCGACGAGTTGCTGCATGAGGCGAAACTTGCTGGCGTTGAAGTGACAGACATGGACGATACCCGGGCAGTGCAGTTCCTCGACCGTCCGAGACCCTGAAGCCGCGTTGTGCATCATCCCCCGGCAAGGTAGGAATATGGCGAGCCGTGTTCGTGTCAAGTCGCTGTAATTAGAAGATATACGTGCTTGTCGCTCTTTTGGCTCGGCACGCCGTGTCCTCACCTTGACGGCGCATTCACCCGAAGCATTTTCCAAGTCCGGCAATTTCCGCAGGCGAAAAATTTTCATTTTTATTTTGCCGATTGGGAATAAAGTTCTAATTTTGCAGTGACCATACACTCGGTAGCAGCTTTGGCTCGCCTGCTGATGTAGCGGTTGTAAATAAAATATGGAAGCGTTTACTTGACGCTTTGTTCTTGGCGGATAGGAATCTCGCAAATTCAACTTCACAGTCAAGGATGAGGCAACAGTAGATGCCTTAGGTATGATTTTGCCCTTTGTGCGGCGAGCCGTTGGCATGCCGCTGTTGAGGAGTATGTCATACAGCGTAGGCTCTACGTTGTCCGTTCCTACTGTGAATGGCAATGCGAGAGCCACTATCTGCAGGACGGCAACGAGTACGGACCCTGCGCTTTTTTTATGTACCCTGTTGGAATGAGGGTTCACCAACAACAAATATCATAATCCGAAATGAACAAACTTGTTATCGGATTGGCTGCGGTTTCCCTCATTGTTTCCTCATGTGCGGCGACAGCGCAAAGCACTAAAGACCAAAACAAGGAACGACAAGAACTCGCAAAGCAATCGAAGAAGGCTCTCAATGAAAAGGCCAGCAAGGCTGCCAACAATGAGGCCAAGCAGCTCCGCAAAGAGGGGTGGAAGACAGCTCCAGGCGCGCTTCCCCTCGAGAAACAGCTTGACAAGTCGTACATGATGCAGTTCCAGTATGACAGCAACGGTTTCCCGGAGTTCATCATGGCCGAGGCTATGAGCGTCGGCGGAAACTATGATGCAGCCAAAATGCAGGCTCTCGAGCTTGCCAAGCAGAATCTCGCAGCTCAAATACAGACTGAAATCGCCGCTCTGGTCGAAAACACAGTCGCCAACGAGCAGATGGAGCAAAGCCAGGCGGCATCTGTGACACGCAGCGTTATGGCGAGCAAGAACATGATTTCCCAGAAGCTGGGGCGTGTTATCCCGATAGTCGAAACCTACCGTGTCGTCAACGGAAACGAGCGCGAAGTGTTGGTACGCATCGCATACAGCATGAATATGGCGAAAAGCTTAACCAGAACCGTAGTCAAGAAGGATTTGGAGGAAAGAGGCGATGCTCTGCATGACAAACTTGACGAAATCCTCGGCTGGTAAATGAACAGGCGGCTTCTCCTTGCTGTTATAGTGCCGTTTATGGCCGGGTCGTTGCATGCCAAAGAAATACGCACTGTCAATGCAGCGTACACATATTATGTGCCTGAAACAGTGTCGTTGACCGAGGCGAAGCATACTGCGTTGCAGCGGGCAAAGATACAGGCGATTGCCGATGAGTTCGGCACAGCTGTGTCGCAGGTCAATGCGACCAGGGTCATGAACAGCTCCGGCAACTCGAGCATCGACTTCATGTCTGTCGGCAACAGCGATGTGAAAGGGGAGTGGATTGAGACGATAGGAGAACCGGCGTTTGACATATCATACGAGGCCGGCATGCTCGTGGTAGCTGTGTCTGTTCAAGGCCGTATCCGTGAGCTGGCGAATGTAGGCTACGGCACACAAGCAACGCTATACCGAAGTGCTGCGGATTCTCGCTCGGCGACTACGGAGTTTCAGTCGGGAGACAGTCTGTATCTTGGCTTCCAGTCGCCGGTGGACGGCTTCTTGCTGGTCTATTTGGTTGATTATACGGCTGATACGGCATATTGTCTGTTGCCGTACAGTTCAACTGCCGATGCCTGTCAGAAGATTGAGCATGACAGGAAATACCTGTTCTTCTCGCCCTCAGATGGTCCCGAGAACATGAGCGACAGCGTGGACGAATATGTCATGACCTGCGGTGATGAAATGGAACTGGACGAGATAGTCCTGTTTTTCTCGCCGCAAGAAATGGTCAGGGCAAACGCGGAGCAGCGAGATGCCGCAACGCCGAGGCAGCTTTCATACGAGGACTTCAACAAATGGAGTGCAGCCATGAGGTTGCGCAACCCAGAAATACAAACAACTAACATCTACATAACAATCAAAAAAAGAACGACATGAAAAGAGTATTTTTCTTGTTCACATTCCTTTGCCTGATTGCCGGAGTCGCGTCTGCAAAAAAGACGGAGGAATTGACAACACATTACGGCAATGCGCTGATATTCGCGTATTCCCCGGTGAACAGCGTGTACGAGGATGACAACATCAAGCTGGAAATCTACAACGAGCAGCTGTATGCAACTAACAAGACCAAGAAGACAATCTTCATTGACCCCTCGCAGTGTTTTCTTGTCAACAACGGTTCTTCGTACCCCATGTATTCTGAACAACAGAATGAGAAATACGCATCGAAGATCGGTGTTGCAGGAGGCGATGTATTCATCTCCATTGCTCCGGCAACTGGCGCAAAACAGAATGAAACGTTCATCTGCAATATGTCAAAGCAGATATATGGCAAATATTCGTCTGTGGAGCCTCCTTCAGAAAAATTTTCAGATTATGACAAGCGTCTGCTGAATATAGTTGGCGAACTTGCCACCGAGTCTCTTAACGCAGATCCTAAGGGCAAGAAATACTTGGGAACGGCGACACGACATCTTACAGAGGATGAGAGCGTTAATAATATCGGGGCAACAATCGCTTATGCATTTAACAAGAAGGCCGAGGATTGGACTTCTGTGACTATTTCTACTTGGGTGTCTGATGTGATATTAGCTCCATATTATATTGAAATGCCCAAGGAACTTTCCAAGAAAGAGAAAAAGGGATTTGGTGCTAAAGAAACATCTCCTGCAATAGTCCACCTTAAAGCAAACTCCCCATTTGAGTTTGATGAGGATAAATCTCCAATTGTAGCATGTGTTTGGAAAGGAAACTTCAAGAAAGGAAGTTTTGATGTTGAAGTATTGGCAGCGGCTCCTTGGTGGTCGAATCCAATTAGAAGTATACTACATTTTGATGGTAATGATGCTGAATGGGGTATAATGAAGTATACTCGTAACTCCGCTAATACCATGCAACTAAGTGTAGAATAACCTGATTTGAGGGGAGGTTGTATCGGTCCCGGTATGGCCTCCCTTCTGTAATTTGAGCATGATGCCATGCGGTGGATATTGATTGCCATATTGTTTGCATGCGGACTGAACGCGATGTCACAGGGTGTTGACAAGCGTACGGTCTCCGCGTTGGATCATATAAAGTGCGGATATATAGAGTACGGCGTGAAGGAATTGAACGCTGCTGCGGTGTCGAATGACCTTGCGGCGCAGTTTTTCCTCGGTGTGTGCTATGAAAAGGGTATCGGTGTCTCGCAAGACTCCAGGGAGGCATTCCGGTTATACCGAAGGGCTGCCGAGCGCGGCTTGCCCGATGCGATGCAGCGTCTTTCGGTGCTGTATAGCCACGGATGGGGCGTAAGTATTGACAATGCCCGCAGCGGCGAGTGGCTGCAGCGGTTCGAGAAGAAGGGCGGCAAATTGCGGCTGCCTGATATATACGAGCTTTATTCAGAGGGGCTTGCGCATCCTGAGAACTTCGCATTGTCCCCTGTGGCTGGTGCAGCGGTAGCAGACAGCAATTCGGTCGTAGTCAAATCGCCAAGTGTTGTCAACAACATAACGGTGGTTCAGCAGCCGGCTGTATTGCCAACAGCTAATCCCGATGCCAAGAGTGTAAATGATGATGTTGCGGACAGTCGGGGAGCAGAGCAAGCAAAGTCGGATGTTGACCAGAACATACCGGTCAATAAACAGGCAAATGAAAACACGTTTGCGCTGATAATTGCCAACGAGAATTATCAGGATGTCGCGGCAGTCCCCAATGCCTTGAATGACGGGGATATATTTGCCGAATACTGCAAGAATACGCTGGGCATGCCGGTGTCTAATGTCCGTCTGGTCAAAGATGCCACACTCAACAACATACGGCGAGAGGTCAGCCTGATGCGCCAGATAGCAGATGCTTACCATGGTTCTGCCAATTTCATAGTGTATTACGCCGGACACGGATTGCCAGACGAGGCATCAGGCTCTGCCTATCTCTTGCCTGTTGACGGATATGGATCAGACCTTTCCACTTGCTTCAAGCTGGATGAACTGTACTCTGTCCTCGGCTCGATGCCATCATCGAGGGTCGTGGTGTTGGTAGACGCTTGTTTCAGCGGGTCTACCCGCGACAATGGCATGCTTGCTTCGGCTCGCGGTGTCGCTATAAAAGCCAAGACCGGCAGGTTGTCAGGCAATGTGGTGGTAATATCAGCATCGCAGGGTGATGAAACCGCCAACGCATACCCAGAACAGCATCACGGACTGTTCACCTACTATTTGCTGAAGAAACTGAACGCCTCCAACGGTGAGGTCAAACTCGGGGACTTGGTTTCCTATATACGCGACAATGTGGTCAAAAAGTCATTGGTCATAAATGGCAAATCACAAACGCCGACAGTGAAGGCTTCGCAGTCTGTCGAAGGAGAATGGGCTGATTGGCAGCTCCGTTGATGTGCAGTTTCTGGCACGCCGTGTTCCTGCTTGGCTGCGCGACATGTGAGGGCGAGGAGGCGAGAGGTTGTCATGTCCCCGATAAAAGCGAATCAGGGTGTGGAGACAATTCCGCACCCTGATTGTATTTGTGGTCAATGTGTCAGAACTGGTTCAGCTCGTTGGCTGAGTTGACACTGCGAGTTTTGTGTTACTCGGCTGTGTTTTCGTCAGCTGTCGGCTCTGCAGCTACAGGCTCTGCTGTTTCGTCAGCAGCGGGTTCAGCGGGCTGTTCTTCTACAGCGGGAGCCTGCTGTTCAAATTTTGCTGTAGCTGCCTGAAGTTTGTCCATAGCAGCCTTGAAGTCTTTGTCGCTTTCATCGAGTTTCCCGAGTTCCGGGTACTTCTCTTGGAGCTTTGACAGATCGCTTATCAGCTGGATTGAAATAGTGCCTGCTTCTTCAGTAGTTTTCGCTTTTTCGATTTTCTCTGTGGTTGCATTGATCAAGTCGATGGCTTGCTGCTTTGCTGACTTCTGGCAAGAGCCGAAGAACAGCACCATTGCTGCGCAGGCAGCGAAAATGAATTTTTTACTTGTTGGTTGAATTGATTCGATAAAATATTTTCAATGAAAAAGTTGCGCAT
>ERZ808240.509-NODE-509-length-50871-cov-14.071926_pt1 | contig 50871 bp, 42 predicted proteins | sample MGYA00521084_ERZ808240 | MGnify/ENA primary metagenome ERZ808240 (study PRJEB31516, sample SAMN03275571) | gut metagenome | biome: mammalia-associated habitat; material: feces | host: Papio cynocephalus | place: Kenya | collected 2012-08-06 ...
AGACATACGGATGATCCTTTCCGGAAGTTCCGGGACCGGCCACAGGGGAAAGTTGCTACATTGACCCATGGCCGACCTCGGAACTTCAACAATGTAGCACGGAGATTATACCGCGTCCTTTAATCGGGAACACTATTGTTTATCCTTTTAAATTTTTTAACGAGCCTTACTACCTACGAAGATTGACATTCCAGCATGAATAGTCATACCGAAGCAATCGCCTACTAGATAGAGGTTCGGCAATAAACCGATTGGTGAGCCAATCGGTTTGATCATCTAGTAGGGCTAGACACTTGCCTAGGCTAATTCCGCCATCTTCATCAGGCGGAAAAGCCACTTTGAAAGTAAGCCTTCTTGGATTAGGAACCAGAACGTTTCGGAAAATCAGATTTTTGAATGGACCCAGGAAAGAAAGCCAGGATAGTCGATTTTCCCGGCCGCTAGGCCGAGGGATTTCTCGATTACCTCTTCGTTTGCTACCTTAAGGAAAATGCCGTTCATATCAAGGCCCATATCCAAGACCTTGGCAGCGATTCTCTTGTTTCCATCGATGAAAGGATGATCCATGATCAATCCAAAAGAGTGTCTTGCAATTTTGCTGATGGCGGTCGGATAGAGGTCTTGCAAATCAAAAGTCTGGATCGCATAGTCCGATATTCCTTCATCACGGATTCCATCGTTGCTGCCGAAATCGTCAATCAGCTTTGAGTGAATGAAGAGGATGTCATCTTTGGAGAAATAAAAACTCATTTGGCCAGTTCTTCATAGGCTTTATGGAACTTTTTGTCTGATTTCTCCGACATCTCAATGAGTGTTTTTCTATCCAAATATTGGATGCCGGTGTTCTTTGTGGCTTTGAAAGGAATGCCCTGTTCTCTGATGGCCTGCTTGGCGAACATGTTGAAGGCAGCATTCATCGTGAGCCCCAGATCAGCGCAGAGTTTCTCGAAATTGGTCTTGTCGTCTGCATCCATCCGGATTGTTACATTCAGATTTGCCATAAGTGTACGTCCTATCCATGTCTGCCGATCATTATACCATTTCAGGTAAATTAACTCAGATAGAAAAGACGTGCATTCTATGTGTAAAAAGATTATTTGAGACACCTGCTTGTATAACAGGATAAAGGACTGGTGCAATTTGCGTCAGTTCCCTCTCCGCCAACATCGGTAGTTTTCTTTGAGAACAAGCATTCTGGCTAAAAATTTTGCAAGTTCTTGCAATTTTATGTTTTAGAAAACAGATATGGTTCTAAAAGATCCTTCAGGATTTTATGGAATCCGGATTGATAAGGAATTCCTTTAAGCCTAGAAAGAGTGTTCCTTTGTCATCTATCCATTTCTTGATGTTATTTCTTACAATGATGATTTTTTTAAAACCGTCATGGATATTCAGCAAGGATTTTTCTTCTTGCTCTTTCTTTTCTGCATCGTCGAGAGCAAATGCGGATTGTATGTAGTATCTCTCATATCCGAGATTACAGACAAAATCAACTTCTAGGTTTTTTCTTACATAGTTGCCGTTTGGGTTCTTTTCACTGGTGGTTACAACACCAACGTCTACTTTATATCCACGGATTATCAATTCGTTGAATAGGATGTTTTCCCTGATGTGGTTTTCTTCCTGTTGTCTGAATCCTAGTCTTGCATTTCTTAAGCCTATATCGGTGAAATAGTATTTTAAAGGCGTATCAATGTATTTCTTTCCTTTGACATCGTACCGATAGGCTTTTTGCAACAAAAAGGAGTCGATGCAATAATCTAGATATTGCTTGATTGTGTTAGGCGCCACATCGATGCTCTTGATTGATTTGAATGATTTCGATAACTTATTAGGGTTTGTCAATGAACCGACACTTGAAGAAACAATATTCAGGACATCTTCTAAAACATCGGTGTCTCGGATATTGTGACGATTGACTATATCTTTAATGTAGGTCTCAGTGAAAAGGTTTTCTAAATAATGGACTTTTTGTTCATCTGTTTTGCAAGTCAAAAGAAAAGGCATGCCTCCATACATGGAATATTCATTCCACGCATCATCAAAATCTATTTTGCAATAGTCATAATATTCTTTGAAAGACAGTGGCGATAAATATATTTGGTCTCCTCTTCCTCTGAATTCAGTAATAATGTCCGAAGAAAGAAATTTCGCATTGCTTCCGGTTACATAAACATCTGCGTTTTTGATGTGCAGGAAAGAATTCAAAACCCTTTCAAAATGATCCACGAATTGTACTTCATCTAAAAGAATATAGTATTTCCCGTCGTCAGTAATCTGATTATGGACATATTGACACAAATATTCTGGATTTTGGAATTTGATATTCAGCCTGTCATCTAGTTGTAAAGCGATGATATGTGACTTATCAACGCCGTTTTCAAGCAGATAGTTATAAAATATTTCAAATAACAAATAGGATTTCCCGCATCTTCTGATGCCAGTGATTACCTTGATCCTTCCATTTCCCATTCGGTCAATGAGCTTTCTCAGATATTCGTTTCTTTCAATCACGACTGCCTCCTAACTAAAATTTTTGCAAGTTCTTGCATATTTATTATATAACTTGAAGAAGGCAAAAAACGATTTCTAACTAAAATTTTTGCAAGTTCTTGCAATTTTATGTTTTAGAAAACGGATGTGGTTCTAAAAGATTCTTCAGGCTTTTATGGAATCCGGATTGATAAGGAACATCTTTAAGCCTAGAAAGATTGTCCCTTTGTCATCTATCTTACCCATCTTCGGAACATGATTGGCACTTTCAAAAATAGTTATTCTTAAATATATTCCTAGTTAAGTGTTGGTTCCCGTTTTCTGCAGGAATCTGCCGAACACCGTCTCCTCGGATTCCGGAACTCTTTATTTAGCGGGTTTATTACAACACCGGAAGGAGTCACCAACACTTAACTAGGAATATATTTTTGAAAAACACAGGCTCATTTGGCCAGTTCCTCATAGACTTTGTGGTGTTTCTTTTCGGACTTTTCCAGCATTTTATCGAGAAGGTTTCTATCCATGTACTGGACAGAAGTGTTTCTGGTGACTTTAAAGGGAATGCCCTGCTCTCTGATGGCCTGCCTGGCGAACATGTTGAAGGCAGCATTCATCGTGAGCCCCAGATCAGTGCAGAGTTTCTCGAAATTGGTCTTGTCATCAGCATCCATCCGAATCGTTACGTTCACGCTTGCAATAAGTATGCCTGCCTATTTGTATCTGCCATTATTGTAATATCTAACAGAAATAACGGAAAAAATGTGTGCTATGTATGTGCAAAAAATAAATTTAAGTTTGCCTTTTGTATAACAGGATAAGGAACTTTAGCAATCTGCGTCAATCCCCTCTCCGACAAGGCCAGCAGCGGGAAGCCCGCATGACAAGAAAAGCAGACTATTCTATGGTTTGCCGCTGCTTTGCAATCTGCCCGGCAACTCTTACGGTCTCTATGTATCTTTTTAGCCGTTGGTTGAGATATTTGGCAAACAGCTTGAACATCGCTTTTGGAGAGCCGGTTTCGGCGTAAGAGCCGAATGCGTTGTAATAGGCCTTTCTGTCGGTGAATTTGATATCGATGGGAGGGTAGTCGAGCTTCATGAGCTCTAAGTTCACCAAGAGTCGTCCGGTTCTGCCGTTTCCGTCGATGAATGGGTGGATGGACTCTAAACGGAGATGGAACAGGGCAATCTTCGTGAGGAAGTCGTCATTTGCATCGCTTTGATACCATTTCAAAAGTTCCTGAATCTTTTCAGGAATCAGTATGGGCTCTGCTGTCTGAGTCTTAGCGCCAGAGATGCAGACGGGAACGCTACGATATACCCCTCTGTGTTGGATATCTCTTCCCAGGACCAGGAAATGAATCTGCTTGATGGCCCATTCGGAAAGAGGCTCCTTGTCCTTCACGAGTTGTGAGACATAGTCGAATGCCTCTTTGTGGCCTACAACGTCGAAATGATCTTTCAAAGGCTTCTTATCGATGGTCAGTCCACGGAGGACGAGACCTGTTTCCCGAAGAGTCAGGGTGTTGCCTTCGATGGCGTTGGAGTTGTAGGTGTATTCGACGGCGAATTGTTCGTTCAGTGCTTTGGCTTCGTCTGGAGTAAGAGGACGAAGCGAATCAAGTTCCTGCTTCAATTCAGCTATGGCTGAAAGAATGCCTTTGGCAGATTCTCTGCCATCGGCTGGCTTCTTGGCGTCGCTAGGAATCTTCCATGTCTTGCCGCTTAAGATTGCTCCATCAATCTTGCCGTTTTGGCAAAGCGTTCTGATTCGTCTTTCTGAAATCCCCCATCTTTCTGACATTTCTTTCGTTCCGATATACATATAAATCACCCCTATCGGTACTATTGTACTTTATTATCGGAACAATACCAACTATCGGAATAGGTAAATACATTATATCGGAACATTTATAAAAAGGAGGAAAAGATTTGAACACGATTGTTTTGACGGACGTCGATTTCTACCTGGTCATCCAGCCGAAACTGGAGATACTCGACGCCATATTATGGCCGGCGATTGCGATAGTGGCCGCAGTCGGTACCATCTACTGCATCTTCCTTGGAGTGAAGATCTCCAAGAGCGACGAAAAGAACTTTAGAGAGAAGGCGAAGAAGGACTTAATTGGGGTTTTCTAGGATATGTTTCGGACTTATCTTATTTTCCTAAATTAGCCTTCGAGACTGGTTTCTGGAAGGGATTAATCGAATTCTAAGAAATTGATGTAAAAAAGAACAAAAATGCTATTTACAAATGGAAAAAGGTTCTGGCAATAAAGAGGAAACAATGCATTAATTTACAAACGAGTTACCATGGGATTCTGTTCTAATTAATGTACGGACTAGTCAATCGCTTCCGACTCTGTATATTGGGACTTAATCTGACTTTAATGCGGTATCCATCAACGTTCTCCAGTTCACAGATGGAAAATGATTCGAAGTCAGGCTTTTCCTGTTGGCCAGGTTTCTGATGACTCTAGCTAGCAGTCTCCTCACGAGAAGTCTCATCATGTCTGATTCAAAGATATCCTTAAGCCAACCATTTCAGATCAATGGTTAGCTGCTTATTTCTTGAGTTCTTTCAAGGCCTCTTCGACATCAAGTCCTATTATGTTATGGTCTTTGGAAATCTTGTCTGCATCGAGCAAGGCAAACAGTTCTTCTTTGCTTGCTTCATCGATTCTGACGTCGAATGGAAAGCCGCCTACAGATAAGGATTCCTGCAGGAAAATATGAAAAGCCGCGGATAGACTGACTCCAAGTTGGCTGTACAGGGCTTCGACACGTTTTTTTAAATCGCTGTCTAATCTGAGATTGAAATTTGTTGTTGCCATAAGATTGATTCCTTTAAATCCTCACTATATGCAAAACGCAGACCAAAAGCAATGCATTGAATTTCGGATTAAGGGTTCAAAATAGCACTAGTCAAAACAGAACTGCATTTAAGAAAAATAATTGGAATAAATTGCAAGGCGAGGAATCTGATATTGTAACCCCTTCTCATGGAGCTTATGGAAATAAATTGGATGGTCGGAATCACAAAGAAAGCATTGTTTTCTGTGTCTATTTCTGCTGAGGTAAAGGGTGCTCATTGGTAAGAAAATAGAAATCATATTTAAGCAAACCATGCTGGAGCTTAAGTGGTGTCTTCCTTTCCTTGATATTCCCAGATTTTTCTTTTGCCTGAATCTGCCTATAGCTTCTGGTGATTCGTTTCCTAAATTAAAGCCGATGGCATTCAAAATGGGATTTAGGAAAGAAGAAAAAATTCTTGTAATATGAAGCAATTTTACTTGCGTTTTTTTTTTTTTTTCTGTAAAATAACAATCGGTTGAGCTGTTTTTGCGAATGACATAGCCATGAAAAAGCAGACATAAGTGACTATGGGGTTGCCCTGCCCATTGCATTAGACAAGTTGAATGAGCAAGTCCCGGATTTATAAAACTGTGAGGAAATGAAAATGGCAAAGTTCTATATTAAATGTCCAAAATGTGGTAAATATCATCTTGCTTCTTCCGGCTTGTTTGCAAAAAAAGTGATTCCCTGCGACTGCGGCTACCAGATTAATGTGAAGACTGACAGAAGGGCAAGCAGGAAGTGCCCGAAATGTTCCAATATCGTTGTCTATGATCAGGCTAAAAGCGATGATGTGGAATGCCCGGTTTGCCATTCACACCTTGATCCATTTGCGGGAACAAACACCGTTTCGATACATTGTCCTACGTGCAATGTATCTTTGGAAGTCGATCGCGGAGCATCCATTTACACCTGCCCTGTCTGTGATACTGAATTTGATGTTCAGAAGCAGATTCTAAAAGAAAAAGCCTCTAAGAACGATAAGATTTCCATTATCAAATACGAAGGACCGAGAGACGTTATCGTCTATAAGTATCCAATTGAAGATTTTATTACCGGTTCGGAATTGATTGTGCATGAATCTCAGATTGCGGTCTTCCTGAAAGACGGAGAAGCTTTGGATTCCTTTGGCCCAGGGAGACATTTCCTAACCACTGACCGTCTTCCTTTGGCTGGAAAGGCTTATCATTTGGACACTAACCAGGATGCCGAGCCTTTTCATTGTGAAATTTATTTCGTTAATTGTTCTGCCATTAGGGGCATTAAGTGGGGCACTCCTTCGAAGGTTTCGCTTTTTGATCCCCATAGTGGATTGCATGTTGACATTGGAGCGTATGGCCAATTCAATCTTCTGGTGAAAGAACCGCGGAAATTGTTGACAAAAATGGTTGGCACGGAATCCGAACTGCGGAATTCTGATATTATCGGAGATTACATATCCAAAGATGACTTCAGCGGGAGATTTAAATCATTTGTTATTACGAAAGTAAAATCGTTCCTGGCCAAGACTATCCGCGAAGAGAACATCAATGTCCTGGAGCTGGATGAACATCTCGATGAACTCTCGTCCAAACTACGGGATTTGATTAATCCCGGAAGGGAAGAATATGGATTATCCCTGACGGAGTTCTTTATTTCCGGTTTCCTTCTTCCGGATGACGATCCGAATTTCAGAAAGAGGAAGGAACAATATGCCGAGCAGTATCTGAAACTCAAGAACGAGAATATTCTTCGTGACGAAGCCTTGGCCAGACAGCAGCGGAGAATGGTCGAGGTCCAGACCCAGGCAAACGAGCAGCTTAGGAGGGCACAGGCAAAGGCCCAGGCTTACCGCCTTCAGGCCCAGGCCGAGGCGGACGAGAGGAAGAGGAAAGGCTATTCCTATCAGGACGAGACAAGAAGACAGGTTTCTCTTGGAGCTGTGAATAACCCTGGCATAGGGAATGTCTCTTCCATGGCATCTACCAGGATTGACTTAGGCATTGGCCTTGGGGCAAGGAAGGAAGTCGCTCATAATGTAGGACAGACACTAAAGGAGTCCTCCCTAACGTCCTCTCTTCCTTCAGACGCTGACACTGGCTGGGAGTGTCCAAACTGTCATAGGAAAGGGATTAAATCGAATTTTTGCCCGAACTGTGGCACGAAGAAACCGGCTAGTGCCTGGGAATGCCCAAATTGTCATACAAAAGGAATCACTACAAATTTCTGCCCTAACTGCGGAACGAAGAAAGAAGGCTGATTTATGAAGAAGAAAAGTATAGTAATATCCGTTTCTCTTTTGGCTTTTTTGGTCTCTTTCTCCCTTTTATATTTCTTTCTCCCTTTTGAAAAGAAGGATTTGATCAGTCATATTCTTTGCTATTTCTGTTTCAGGGCTTATTTGGCTGTAATTTTTGTCTCAATTGCTTTTCCTCTGCGGAAAAGCGGCGATGCAGAGAAAATTACTCTTTCGCTTCCTCTGGTTAAGACCATTGTCATATTTTCTTTAGTAGGATTGCTTCTGACTATTGCTGAATACGTTGTCAATATATTTGTTCCTGTTCCTTTCTATGTCCCTTTGTCGGTTGTCCTTTTCTTAATCAGTGGCTTTGCCATTACCATCCAATTAAAAACGAGTAACATCCGGCATATCCTGCAGAACGAAAAGGAAAAGGATCAATCCACGTGTTTGATGAAAGAACTGAGAAAGCAATCGTTGCTACTTGTGGGGCTTTCAAAAGATGAGGTGACAAGAAATAACAGGAGCAAGCTTTCGGACAGGCTTAAATATTCTGACCCTGTTTCGACCGAAAGTACGGTGGAAATCGAGAAGAAGATTTTAACTCTTTTTTCTAAATATAAGGAAGAGATAAAGGACAACCAGAAAATTTCTGATGTCCAGGATTCAATTGATAGGATTCGGGAAAGAAATACTTTATGTGAAAGGAATAAAAAGTAATTGCTATGGCACAGCACCTTTCACATTATACAAATCTAGGAGCAGCAATAAATATATTAAACCCTAAGGATGAATGTATTGGCTTTAAGTTTACGAAAATCAAAAATCAGAATGATTTACAGGAACAACGATTAGCAGAAAACCATTCAAAAGAATACGCGAATCTGCGAACGGCTAGTTTTTGTTTGATGAAGGAATATTTTCCAAGGTACAGAATCTATGGTACAAAAGAGAAAAAAGAAGAAGGCGGAATAACCACAGAAGCCGGAGCAAAGCAGGGAAATGGTAGTTCAAAGACCTCCGATAACGATTTTATACCGGCTATGATCTATTTTACCTTTAAACCGGATTGTGATTCTCGCGACTTGTTTTCAAACGTAGAGTCGAAGGGCGTTCGTTACTGTAAACAAGCAGAATTCAAAAAATACAATAATTCCAAAAAAGTGATTCCTAAGGAAGATATTGGGTTTATTAAGTCAAATTATTGGAAATATGAGAAGGAATATCGGTTTATCTTAGTGGGTAAGCCGAATCAATCGGATGAATTTTTTGAATTAAAACCGATTAATTTGAATTCTCTTAAGCGAATTGAAATCTATTATTTCCCAATTGAAAAAGCTAAGAAAACTTCCAAAGCAGGGCAAGATGCACAAAAGCAAAGTAATGCAATCAGAAAATTATTTCTTGGTTCCGGAAAAAGAAAAACATTTTTCGCCTTGCAATTAGAAGATAAGAAAGTTGATTTTCAGGTTCATCGAAGTTCCCTGTGTAAAGCTGTCCGAAAGTAAACGACATTGGAGGTTAAACAAGATATGTCTTTATTAAAGTGCAAATGTTGCGGCGGTGATCTGAATGTTAAGGAAGGGGATAAGGTTGTCACCTGTCCTTATTGCGGTTCTCAGCAGACGATCCCTGATGAAAAAGACGAACAGGTTCTGAAAATCTATGCCCGAGGGAACAGGCTACGAAGCCAGGGCGAATTCGATAAAGCGTATTCTACTTACTCTCAGCTTCTTTCCGAAGGCAAAGAGAATGCCGAAGTATATTGGAATCTTCTTCTTTGCAAATATGGCATTACCTATGTCGATGACTATGACGGAAAGAAGAAACCCACGATGAATCGAAGGTCGATGACCTCAATTTTGGATGACGACGACTACAAGAAAGCAATCGAACTCAGTGATGCCGTTTCTAAGGAAGTCTATGAACAGGAAGCCAATAAAATTAATGACATTCAAAAAGGAATTCTTAAGATTGTCCGCAAGGAAGAGCCTTATGATATCTTCGTTTCTTATAAGGAGACAGATGAGTTTGGTGATCGGACAAAGGATTCCTTGCTTGCACAGGAAATCTACGATGCTTTGACAAAAGAAGGTTATCGTGTTTTCTTATCCAGAGTCACCCTGTCCAATGTCATCGGAAAAGAGTATGAGCCGTATATTTATTCTGCTTTGTATACGGCTAAAGTGATGATTTTGGTGACCACGGATGAACAGCATGTGAATTCCGTCTGGGTAAAGAACGAATGGTCGAGATTTGTTGATAGGATGAAGAGCGATTCTTCGAAAACTCTTATTCCTTGCTATCGCGATAGGGATCCCTATGACCTTCCAAAGGAACTACGAAACCTTCAAGGATTGGACAGGGGAAAACTGGGCTTTATCCAGGATCTGAAGACGGGTGTTGAGAAAATACTTGGCAAAAATAAACAATCTGAAAAAAACGAAAGTGTCAGAAATACAAATGGATCATATGGAACTGTGGATGCCAAGCTAGATAGATGCCAATTGTTAATTGAAGCCGGACAATTTGATCAAGCAAAAGAATTGCTAGACGATCTCATCAATGAAGCCCCAAAAAACTGGAGAGTCTATTACTATTTGTTGGAATGTAAATCAGGAGAATGTTCACTGTTTATAGATTTTGATTCTGATAATGACTTTAAGTGGTTTCTTAAGTTTTGCCCTGATGAGAAAATAAAAACTGAAGAAAAAGCCTCTCTTTATTATTACCTGGTCGTCAATTATAACACACTATGTGATTTTCTTTCTGAAGATGTAAAGACTCTTCTTAGAAAAAATGAACCATTTAAAAAAGAAGAAATCATAGATATAGCAAAACGTGAAAACCAACTTATTTTAATAGCAAACAAATTGCTTGAATTATCACAATCTGATGAAACCTACAATAGAACATTTTTACGTTTTCTTAAAGATAAAGACCTTCCTTTTCATGATGGAACATGGTGCGAAGGTTACTTCGATTCAAGTATGCAATATCCGCATGTCCAGGTTAGTGAATTCTTTTGGAGCTATCCGGATTACGCATTAGTTAAGGATATTAATATGCGTGCAGTAAAAGAAATTTATCTTAAAAATGATTGTTGCTTTATTGTAACTGATCAATTGTACGTAATCTATAAGCCTTTAAAAATAAATTTGGATGGCGAACATGTAGATACGAAAAGTAAGGATTTTTGGTGGTCGCTAGAAGAGTTTATTTTAATGTTTAATGTTTTGAAACTAAAAATATTTGATTTCTACTATATTTCAGATGACGGACAAGTGTTTGATTTTAAAGGCAATAAGGTGACATCTGATAAAGCCAAACAGGTACAAGTAACCATCGGCGATTATTCAAAGCAGGAAGAGGAACGAAAGAAGCAGGAAGAGGAAAGAAAAAAGATAGAAGAGGAACGAAAGAAGCAGGAAGAGGAACGAAAGAAGCAAGAAGAGGAACGAAAGAAGCTGGAGGAGGAAAGAAAGAAGAAAGAAAAGCTCGAATTAGACGCTGCAATCGCTTACCAAGAGAGAAAAAAGGACAATTTCGTAAAAATAAGGCTTTGGATATTTTTAATCATTTTTGGAACCTTGTTTTTGATAGGCATTGTGACATGTATCGCTCTTTAAAAAATGAATATAATCAAGCTAAATGTTGACCCTTCTTTTCTGGTGGCATAAGAAAAATTGCAAAATAGAAAAATTCTCGAATCTGATGAGACGGCTTTTTTAGTGATGGTCCTAGTTTATCGGAATCCAAAATCTCTAGATATATTGCAATCCTTACCAGCTTAGAAGATACGAATATGGCAGAGGAATAAAACAAAAAAGGATAAACAATAGTGCTTCCGATTCCTGAACGCGGTATTCTTGCTATATCAATGGAGTTCCGAGGCCAGGCACAGGCTGATATAGCAACTTTCCTCTGTGGCTGGTTCCGGAATTTCCGGAAAGGATCGCCCGTATTTCTTTTTGCGAACATGTCTTCGACCTCGGGAAGAGGTCGCGCCGATTTTTTGCCGAAAATATATTCCTAGTTAAGTGTTGGTTCCCGTTTTCTGCAGGAATCTGCCGAACACCGTCTCCTCGAATTCGGGGACTCCCGGCTTCAGGTTGCTGACGAGCTCGTACCAGGCAAGGTAGCCGCCCAGGTACTTCTTCGTGATGCCTCTGTGCTTCCTGAGGAACCATTTCAGTCCGGAGCATGCCCGGTTGACGTCCGCGAGAAGCGCCTCCTCTTTAGGGACGGTCGACTTCACCGCCGTTTCCTTCCTGCCGCGGCCGAATACGCCTCTGTATCCGCGAAGGCGGTCATGGATAACGGCCGTCCCCTCACGGATCCGGCCCTTCCATGCCTTTCTCAGCGACTCGGCGGTCGGATGGCCGGCCCTGAGGTCGGCGATGGCTATCCTTCCTTTGACGTCGGTCCCGATGGCGATGCCCTCCTTCTGCGAGGATATGCCCCGCTTCTTCCCCGTCCCCTTCGTCCTCCCGCTCAGTCCGACATAGGTCTCGTCCACCTCCGCCTTTCCCGAAAGCACGGGCTTTCCGTCGGCCTTCCTGACGTAGGAGAGAAGCCTGTGGCGGTAACGGAGGGAGGTGTTCTTGTTCACGCCCGCAATAACCGAGGAACCTATCACCGTCGTCCCGGCGAGGATAAGGTCAAGGAGCTCCCGGACAACGTGTTGCCCGAGGCGGCCTCTGTAATGCGGGGTCCCGAAGGAACCGGAAAACGTATGTCCGCACTTCTTGCAGAGGTATCTCCCCCGGCGGTTCGATCCGACGTGTCCATGCCGGATGACCATGCGCGAGCGGCAGTAGGGACACCTGTCCGGCTTCCTGTCGTAGACAGGGGAAAGGGATCCGTCTCCGGCCTTCCTCGAATCGTATCTTCCGAGTGCGGAAAAAGCGGTGAATGTCATATGCGATGCTCCCGAGAGTTCCGGAATCCGAGGAAGCGGGAGTATCGCTAAATATCTGCCTCTTCGGATTCCGGAACTCTTATATTTAGCGGGTTCATTATAACACCTGAAAGAGTCACCAACACTTAACTAGGAATATATTTAGGCGTTTCAATTGGAGAGGGACTCATAACCTGGGAAATCTTTGATGGCTATGTCAACAAGTGGAGAGATCAGTTGATGGAGAACGTTAAATAAGCTGTTGTGTTTATGTGACGCAGGAGTGTGATAACGTTTGTTTTCTGATTAATCGCTATTTTATATGGGCTTTTTGAATAGTCTTGACTTCATCTAGAAAAAGAAAAGCCTGCTATGATATATTATTTTTGGTTGCAATACCATCTTTCTTAGACATAAGACTCAATTGCTATGCTTTACCTAGCTTCTAGGCAAATCTTAACAGCGGCTTCTTAATCAAAAGAAGGAAAAGCTTGCAGAAAGGAAGGGTCTTTTCATGACCTATGTTTTGACTGACGAAGATAAGTCTGCTGTTTTTGCTGCTGCCAAAATTCTTGGCTATGCGACAAGCTGGGAAGACATTCATAATCCCTATCTATTTCTTCAGGCTCTGACGCAGAAAAGCTATGTGAACGAGCACCATGAAGCAGAGGACAATGAAGTTCTTGCTTTCTATGGCGACAGAGTCCTCGAATGGTATGTGACGAGAGCGCTCCTGGATCGTTTTTCAGGGGAAGGGCAAGAAGTCCCTTGGCTTGTTTCGGATTTTGGGGAAGATGATTATACGGAGATGAAGTCTAAACTCGTCCGACGTAGTAATCTAGCTAGAATTGCCCGCTACTATGATTTAGGGGACTACCTTCGTGTGGGCAAAGGATCGAAGGAATCTGAAATCAATAGCGATAATGTACTCGGAGAACTTATGGAAGCCCTTATCGGAGCGTGTGCAATCGATAGTATCTTTGATTATAAGCAGAAAATGAGCAATCCTGGGTATATTTTGAAATGTCTGGGTGTCGATTCTTTTATACGAAGCCTGCTTTCTTTTAGACCGGCTTATTTGCATCAAAAAAGCCCTAGTGAGAATGTATGCCTTTCTGATTGTATGCCAATCGATTATAAAAGAATTGATAATGTTATGAGCAACCTTTTGGATGCGGAGCGTTTTCTTGATGAAGAAGAAAACAAAGAATACATCCATAAAGATTCCATTATCAAAGAACAGGATTTTGAAAACCCCAAAGGCGCTTTGAATAAGCTTTATACCAAAGGGATTATCGGTAATCCAGTTTATGAAATACTGGATCAAAGCTTCGATGATGATAATCGCCAGCTTTGGAAATGTTCCTGCACGGTTGATGGATTCGATGCTCAGGAAAGTACAGGATATTTTTACAAGAAAAGCAGTGCTGAGGCCGATGCAGCCAAGAAAGTCCTAATGTCGATTCTGAAGGAAAATCCTGGACTTTAAAATTTGGGTATTTGCTCCAGTATTTCTTCTCACCTTCCACTCTAGCCTTTATCGCCTCTTCTTTTGTCTTGAACATGCCTAGGTGGTAGGTATGCTGTTTATAGGTGATGACCGCTCTCCGTTTGCCTCTGCTCTTGATGTAGTAGGTCCGGAGATGACAGACTTTGAATTGAGACGGACGTTTCTGGTGGGTTTTATCATGCTTTGCATAGTGTGACTCTCTTCCAATGTGACCATCCAAATCATTCCAGACTTGAAACCAAGATTCATGATTTTCAAATTCTTTCAAGATAAAAATAAAACGCCTACCGATTTCCTTTTTTAGGATTTTAAGATGAACTTTCTTGATGATTTGAGTCTTTAAAAATTTTTTACCTTTGAAAAAATATGAGAAAAAGATTGAAGAACTATATGAGATAATAATTAGCAGGCAACCATATATGGACAGTAAACGGCATCAAAAATTATACGCGCATTTTAAGACTATCTTCGGTGAAGAACCAATCTTCAGTTTGAAACTGATGAAGAATGTTTTGCCTTCGAATATGATGCCGATTGTGACTCACGTTTTCAAGCCGATGGATGAAATGCCGTTTTGGAAGCCCTGCACAATCGGTGCAAGTGATTATTTGATGCCCGAGAGCGAAATGGGCTGGGGAAGAAACACAAACCGCCGTAATGAATACATGAGCTTATAGCACCTGCGGTTGAAGTAACGCAGAATGGCTTTTTCTCGATTCGCTGCTATGGTCTACTGCTGAATACCTCTTTAACGAAAAAGACTGCATTACTGTTTCCAACACCATTGACATGGAACTTGATGGCAAGTACTGCGGAATCGTATTGCTATTGCCTGAAATATTCAAATCTCCGAATATAGTGAAATGCTTTATTTTGAATCATAAATATATCAGCATTTTTCAAGTGATGCCTATCACAAGAGAGCAACTTTCGAAAAAATCAAGAAGGGAACCAATGGCATATACTGGCTTATGGAGGAGTTTTAAACTCATGATGATAATTTTAAGATTATGGCATCGAAATCGTTTACAACTAATTTCGCTGGGAAAACTTAAAGAGGTGCACCAGAAAAAATGCGAAGAGGCATTAAGTTAAAACAAACAAAAGGTTATATTATTGCCAGTGGAAAAATTATATTTAACTAGGTTTGTTACCAATATTTCAAGGATAAGAAGACATGAGACAAAAAATTAAATCTAAAGGAAATGATTATGATGCTCAAAAAATAGTTTTTGGCAATTTTTGTCAAACGTTTAGCACCATCTCTATATAGAGCAATTTAGTTAATTTGCAACAACCAAAGGCTTAAAATAAGGGTAAAGCATAAATAAAAGGGGGTGCCATGGCAAGGATTGAAAAAAATAAGCCACTGCCAGATCATACAGCACTTAAGTACGAAGAATGTTACGCGAAGAGGATACTTGAATGGTACGATAATAGTAGATATAAGAGTCTTATTATTCGGGATAAGCCTGATTTGTACTGCGAGTCGTTGGATGTTGGAATTGAAGTGACTGATGCAAGTGATCCTGAAGATCAAGAAGCTCATCGTTTATGGAGCAAGTTACCTTATGTGAATGCAAAGAAAAACGATAGTTATTTAAAGCGTATAAATCAATTGGGGTATGAATGCGGATGGGGCGCTTTGGGTCTCAAGCCTAGTAAAAGTTGTGCTGTTTATGATAGAGGCCCTGCTTCAGGACCATTTATGCCTATCTATTCGGCCATAGAAAACAAGGTCGTCACTTTAACTAAAGGGCAGTATCAAAAGTGTTCGAAATATGAGTTGTTTATTTTGAGAAATGTTTATTTGAAAACAGTCTGGTTGCCTTTTTTCCTGAAGAATTGCAGAAAGAAAAACCTCAATGATTGTTTTTCAAGAATTTTAATTTGCTCTGGCTGGATATTAATTGATTTAGACATTGAAAAGAATGTGGGTAACCTAAAAGAAATCACAAGTGATGAACAATATAAATTGGCAATTGATGCTAGAACAATTGTTGAGAAAGCGGAAATGGAGAAGAACAAAGAAATAGGGATAGCTTAATGGTAGTACACAGGGTCAAACTACTTTTACCAGTACTTCTTTTCCCCCTCCACTCGTGCCTTTATTGCCTGTCCTTTTGTTTTGAATATGGTATGTTGCTTATAAGTGATGACCGCTCTCCATTTGTCTCTGCTTTTGATGTAGTAGACTCCGGATATACCAGACTTCGAACTGAGATAGACCTGTCTCGTCGGTTTTGTCATGCAGTCCATGGTGTGCCTGTCTTTGCCATAGACTAAAGCTCAATCGTTTCTTCTTTCTTCTGTTGGCGTTTCCGCTTGGCTTGCATCCGCAGGAATACTGATCTTTTACTAGTTTATCCTCTGTTAGGGCGAATTACTTTCCACAGTCACATCTGTATTTGTAATAGACGGGGCATCTATTTTTTGAGTGCCTTCTACCATGATCATCCTATTCTTGCCTTTAAACTTATATTCTTGGCCTTTTGTCCGAACAAAATAAAAAAGCCTTCGGTCAATCCTATAAGGAACTGGAGGCTTTTATTTTTAATGGTGCGGACGACAGGACTTGAACCTGCATGGAGTTCTCCAATGGATCCTAAGTCCTACATGTCTTTTTCCTTAATTCAGAAGAACAAAGAGTACATGATAGGAACAGGACGGAAAAGAGCGGATTTCTTTCCAGCCCAAAGTACGAAAAAGAATACCAACAACTTGCATACGTTGGCTTTTGCGGACGGGCTGCGGACAAAAGCGGACAACCATGACAAGCTCTGCTTTAGAGCCTCCCAGTCGATGGTGTTTCATCGGTCGGAACCGCCTTCGTTCCTGAGAGCATTATAACAAAACAAAATGCGAATACAATAGGAAAAAACAAAGATTTCATCGAACTTTTTTCAATGCTCGGATAGGATTCTATTGCGTTCTATTTAAGGCATGCGGACGCATTTGTTTCTTTGTCAATTTAGTTTTTAGTATCCCTATTGGAATTACTTTAGAAGATTATTTCTGGTTTCGCTAAACGCTTTATAGAAATTATCAAGTCTATATTTCTTAAGTGCGTCGATATCTTCCTTCTTATTGAATTTTTGGAAGTCTTCCTTTTTGATTTCCTCGTATTTCTCAATGTTGCTAACCAAAGACTCGTTTGATAATGTGTCTTGCAAAGGACGATCATTCTTGGAGGCATTGGAAACCTTTGGAAGCAGTGCCAAATTGAAAAGATTATCTCTTAATTTCGATTGTGTTTTGTCTTTCTTGTCGCCGAATGCTGTTTGCGGAATGATGTGATCGAATTCAGGTTTGAAGTCATATGAAATATCGCATTTTAATTGCTTAATGGCGTTGTAATGGGCGATTAACGGTTTTACGAGTCCAAAGCTGATGGGCTTGTGATTGACTTCGCCATTGTTGCAAATATCATCTAAAAGCTCTTTCCAACTTAGTTCGCTAATTTCTTCTATTCCGGAACCTTTTGTGTAATTCTTACTGAAATTGATGAGTTCTTTAGCCAACAAGGAATCGCTGCTTCCTTTCCACTGTGAACGGACATATTCAAAAATTAGTCTATCTATGATGGCGATGCAGTTGCGTTTGAATAGGCGGAAGTTATTGTCGCTCGGCTCCGGCTTTGATTCAATTTTGAACATATGGTAAGTCATGAAAAGGAAACAAAGCGTTGGAGCGTCTCCGATGAGTCTGCTTAGGCTTAAAGCCCAGGATTTGTAAACTTCGAAGTAAGGAATGTTGAGCATAGACACAAGCATCCGTTTTATATCGGATTCGATTGTCGCAAAGGTTTCTTCGTTTATTTCAGAGGACTTACCTAGTTTATCCAAATCTTCTTTTTTGATAGCCCCCAGTATGATTCCACTCGAAATTTTGAATCCTAGGGTTATGAGTTTGGATGCGGAATCGTCTTTGATTGAAGAAATCGGAAAGAGAAAATCGAAGTTTTGATTCTTTTTGAGAGCGAATGGCAGGGAAGCTGGTAAATCCCATTTTACAAAGCCTTTGGGTATAGAAGCTTTAAGTACACGAGTATAGATTGATGATATCAACGACTTTCTATCTTCATCAATAACTGAAATAGGCTTATTCCAATCCGGCTTTGAAGAAAGAATCTCTGCGGCTGTCAAAGGGGTTCCATTGGAATTGATGAGATTGAAGATTTTTTCTTCATCTGTCGTCCCGACGTTCTCTACGGAAACTACGGCAATAACATTAGAGCTTAGAATGTTGTCGAACAAATCATAAAATTCTATTGCTTTCAACTGGACGCCTTCCCAATCGTTCAATTGTTGACGGATATATTTGTTTTTGTCTTCTGGCGTTTTAAATCCGAACTCGTCTTCTACAAATTGAATAAAATTTTCTTTCGTGAGCTGCTGATTGCCATTTTGGTCACTGTATGAACTTCTGAAACTGTTGATGAATTCAAGGAGCGCCGAAGAAGAAATTTTTCCCTTCTTACCACATTTCTCAAATTTGCGTTCAAATTTATCGGTATTTGCTATGTACTTTTTAAAATCGAAAGCATAAAGGGGACCTATGTTGTTCTGATTTTTGTATGAGCTGCAGAACTGGATTAAGGCAAGGAGCTTTCCTAAGAGATCATCGTTACCGATACTATCGGTATTCGTTCCTTCATCTAGTGGCGAAGAATTATTATCTTCATTCTCATTTTCTATGTCTTCGCTGTTGTCATCAATTTGTTCGTCTTCGAAGGATTCTAGCTCATCGTTCGGTGAATAATCTGTGAAGTCGCGGACCTTTTCCCAAAATTTGTCGGCAATAATGTTTGCTGCATCACCTTTTTTCAAACTCAGATATTTCTGAGCCCAACCATAGACGATATCAGGAGATGTCAACATTTCCTGAAGGGCAGAATATCGTTGACGGCCATCAATCAGATATTCGGAGTCTTGGCCCTTCTCTTTGCAAAGGATAACGCATCCGAGAGGGTATTTTTTAAAAACTGAAAGAACCAACTCGAATTTTTGCTTTTCGTTCCATGTTTTTGCGCGCTGAAAACGAGGAATTTTAATCCATTTGCGTGTTACGTATTCCTTCAAAGAATAACTATCAATTTTATAAGACATATGGCCTCCTCATGATCCAAAAGCTATTTTGCTGGCGAAAGTAATATTATTATAAAACTAGGTAGATCACCGATCAATGATAGCTGCCTTTAATTTGAGAGTCCTTGAAACTATAATATAAGTAGATTAACGGGCTGGTCCCACTTGCTTACGACCATGGAGTACGTAAGGAAACAAGACTCCTTGAATAATAAAGGAGGTATTTCTTTATGAACTATGAGTACACAGTCTTATCCGAGAACAACTATGGAGTCCTGAAACAGGAACTCAATAGTTATGGAAGATATGGGTGGAAGCTTGTCAACGTCGTCTGGGATAATGACAATGCTTGCTTGGTTGCCGTTATGATGCGGGAAAGATAATCTGATTCATTGATTGTTGTCGACTTGACATTTCCTTTTGTGTGCATCAAATAATTCTGAAGCTAAATCAGGCTCGATTTTTCTGTATTTGACCAAAAGTTGATCAAATTGTTCCTTATTATTAAACCAATCTATTGTGTTAAATAGGCGAATTATATCATCATAATAGAAGTAGCATTTTTCAATGCAACTTGTAATAGCAGACAAAATCTTTATTTTTTCCTGGTTTGAAAATGTATCTTTTTGAAATTCGGTAATAATTTCATTTATATAATTGGCAGAAAACCCGTTTTGAGACAAATCTAAAACATAGGATATTAGAATTTCTTTTGAGTCTTTGTATGAAGAACAAATCTGCAGCAAAAGAGTGACTAGACGGGTGCATTCTTTTTTGATGTATGGAACAGATTCACCTAATAAAGTAATGATTTCATTGATGTGCTGCTGCAGAAAGCCTTGGTTTGCTCCTTTTATTAAATAGCAGAAAGAATCGGTGAGATTCTTGGCTTGAAAGACGAAGGGCTTTATTTCTGATGGCAGAGCGCCTCGAATTAGTCCAACTAATAAGTTGGCCAAATAGACAACCGAGTTTCGACTAAATTCTTCGGAATCCAAAAGAGGAACAAGGATATCGTTTTTTGCAAGACACAAGACGAAAGGAGAAAGAATGCAAGCAGAACACGAAAACAAATCAAAACTAAGATTTTTATTTTGAACTATGTTGTCGAAAATGATTTTCAGTTTGCTTTCAACCCAGTTTGGATCTAAAGCTAAAAGCTTATCGAGGTTGAAAACCGATATTGCTTTAGAGATGGTATTAGCATTAGTATCCGATAATTTGGCCTCGAGGAACGCTTTAACAGCGGCCCATCGCTTTGAATCGATGAGTTGTATCAACATTGACATTGGGAAGAAAGCCTTTGTGGAAAATATAGAATGAAATTTATCAGCTTTATTGAACGACCAATTTGCTGAATCGTATAGTGGATTAAATCCAAGGAGCGAATTTACAATATCATCTTTTTCATTATCTGGAATATTGTGGTCGCAAAGATAAAAATAAAGAGAGTTTAAAAAAACAAATGCCAAATTTAGTGATTCCGGTTTTGATTCGCCATTGGCGTAGAAATGGAACAAATCAAGCTTCTTTTTAATTGCAACGTTTGGATCTTTTGCGAAGGAATCAATAAATAGATTTACGACAAATTCGGGGAGCTGAAATAACGTTTTAAATTCAAGAGAAGATAGTTTGAGTTTCTCGTATATAATCTGAAAAGAATCAGTGATAGTTATTTCGAGGACATCAAAATCTTTTTGCTTTTCGTTTAGGCCATTGCAAGTACGGATAAAGTCATCTCTCGATCCGCTTAAGATGGTTTCAAGTATTTTGTCGTCTTTTTCGATTGTTTGCACAGGCCCTATGCGAGCTAGTTTGCTTCTTTCTAGAGGTTCGGCAAGACTTGGTAGAGCTTCTAAATTTTCTTTGCTCAACTTTGACAAAATAGTGAATCGTAACTGAGCAAACATAGTATTGCGTTCTGCCAAAAGCTCGCATAAATCAACTTTGCAAGCAACGTCTCTAAGTGAATGCTTTGAATCAAACGAGCAGAAAGAGATCAAATGATACAAATGATCTAATTCTTCCTTGGAAAAGGTATTGATGTTGTTAGATATTAAAGAATATAGCTCAGCGTAATAGGGTAACGAAAAAAGTGATTCGAGGTGTGAAAAGAACGAATCATGTAAGACACCGAAACGGACATTAGAAAGATAAATAGCAAGTCTTTTTTCGAATAAATGTTTGGATTTGATTCCAGAATTGAAAGTAGCAATTAGTTTTTCTTTTGTAATAGACGGGATTGAAATCAACAACCACTGGATAATATCTTCCTCGCTTAATAATGTAACATCCTGGCTCTTTGCGTATTTTTCAAAACAATCTCCCATGACGTTGTAGTGTGAAAACTTGGATTTGTTGACGACTTTTTTAAGTTCCTTAAAGCAAACATCGAAAACGTAATCGGGGATTTCATTGGCTAAATTTTTGCCAAAAGAATGGAAGAATTTTTCAAAATTGTAATCTTCATAATTTTCCGACTCGATTCTTTCTCTGACAATCATTTTGACTATTCTTTTCTTTGTCTGTTTATTTGCCTTTAGGATGGTTTTATTGTTATCGATGTCCGCATAAGCTATCCAATGCAAGTCGCTTTCTTTTTGCTGTGAACATTTTTCAAGAAAGCTAATGGAGTCCTTTGTATTCAAGAAACGACTATCAGAAAGTATGAGCTTGATTAGGGTCCAAACCAGAGGCTTGTTGCTGAACAGGTCTTTTTCTTCTCCAAAGCGCTTAAAGAGTTCTTTGCTTTTTACTTTTGAAATGCCGAAAAGATCTTCGGATTTCTTTTCGGCGAATTCGTTTAGCAAGAGTCTTAAATTCTTTATATTAAACGGCTCTTTATCCTCATTGCTTGAATTCTGTAAATCGTTTGATGTATCAAAAAGATAACTGTATTCTTCTTGTCCGCACAGGAAAAAGAGCCATTGAGATGAATATTCGTTTTTTCTCTTTATCGAGAATATTAAATTGCTTTTGAGGTCGTCGGTTAAACAAGAAAAATTTCTTCTTACATAGCATTCAGCGTACTCTGTAGGCTTCTCATGCAAGACCTTTTCAAGGTTAGAATATATTTCCGTGGTTTTGCTAGATGAGTCATTAACCTCCTTCTTCAAATCAGCAAGAACTTGGAAAAGCTCTTCATATCCATTGTCCTTTGGATATTTGATTAGCGTAATTCCATAATCCTTATAATAAGGAGCTTCTGCTTCGTATAGTGGAACATCATCGCTGAAATACGGCTGAAGGAGGAACATTCTTGTTCCATCTCCCTTTGCGTTTACCAAAAAATCTAAAAGCTGCAATTCAGAAAGGCCGTATCCGATGAATAAGATTGTGTATTCTCCACGGTTTAGGATATTGAACAAATTTTCGCGAAAATGAGAATCCGTGTAGCGTTCCAAATATTGCTTAGTGGTGAATATTATATCTCTTGAACGGTCCAGGCTTCCGTGAAGGTGCCAAATCTGTTGGTCGACATTTTCCTTGATGCAGATGTTTTGCAGTTGTTCTTTTTTGAAGAATCTATTTTCGTTCGGAATATCTTTGTCGAGCAGCAAGTCTACATTAGTTGAGAAGACAATGCTTGAAAGCCCTCGAATAAGGCTTCGCATTTTGGCTTGTTTCTTCGTCAAAGTCTTATCTTTGGAACTTGCATCTAACGAGAATTCACTTTTCAGCCAATCTTGGTAAAGCTTGTCGGAAGCATCTTCTTTATTCAGAAGGTAGTAGCCGATGGTAATCTTTTTCTTTGCATCTTTAACGTTTGCAATGATTCTCTCTTTGCTGGCGTATGTGAAATCCTGGCAATTTGAGACGCAATATGACAATAAATGATTTGAAGCATCATCCCACGAAGGAAGACCGCAAAGACGAGATATTCCAGCCCCAACAAAAATAATCAGCTTGTCGTTATTGACGGCTTTCACTATTGATTTTCTGAATTCAGGATCCTTATAATCAGTCATTCTTCGATTGATCCTTTGATTGTTGGTCGTTTGATAGGGTCTTGTACAGCTCTTTTGCCATAATGTTCATCACCGCATTCTGGAACTGGGTGTTGTTCAAAAGACGGTCAAAGGCCTGATCGTTCTGGGTAAAGCATTCGACCAGGACTCTCTGGAATTCGCTTGGAAAAATGGATTTGATGAACATGTTTGCATCGTTATGCTTTGCATATTCTTTCAGTCTCGCTTTGACGACCGGATCGTCCATCAGCATTTTGAACACGCTGTCCAACGCGACTTTGTCGGCTGAGTTGAAATTCCCGTCATATTCCTGATTCACTTTATCGATGATTCTGTCCAAGGTATTTGTTTTCTTCTCTTTTGCGGAAGGCTGTGCTGGTTTGGCGGGCATGAAAGACCCGTTCGTTTCTTCCAGCTTGATGGCCCCGTGGAACGTCTCTTTGAGGTTTGCATATTCAAGCTCGATCTTGTCGCTTATGTCGATTCTCTCATCCTTGCTCTTCGGGAGAAGGTGGGTCAGATGGGAAACGAAAAGATAGTCCTTGAAAAGGTCCTTGTCATCGATTCTCACAAGTTGGGTTACGAAAGCATAGCAACGGGTGAACTTCATCATTGTGTCTCTAGCAAGGAACCGTTTGTTGTCCTCCTCGATATCGGCGTATCTTTCGACAACGCCCTTCAGAAGGCTCGTCAACTGACCGATGACGACGGCGTTTTGCTTCTTGCCGCTGTTCTTGTTCATCAAATCAAAGAACTGGTCCACTTCTGAGGAAGTGAACAGACCGAATTCGTTCAGCTTAGCTCTAAGGTCATATACACGGTTTACGTCCATATCGCCAGTCAGCGTCGTCTCTCCATAGAACGGCTCGAAGGATTTCTTGATCTCCTCTTCGGTGTTCGCGAAATCCAGCACGAACGTATCTTCCTTTCCTGGACAGGTTCTGTTCAGGCGGGAAAGTGTTTGAACTGCGCTCACGCCTTTCAACTTCTTGTCGACGTACATGGAGTGTAGGAGCGGCTCATCGTATCCGGTCTGGTATTTGTTCGCGACGACAAGGATATTGAATTCATCGCTGTGGAAAGCCTCTCGGAAGCGCTTGTCGGAGGTGATGAGATGGCCTGACCTGTCCTTGTTCATCTTGGCTTCCACATATTCCGTCGGATCGTCATCGAATTTCACAGATCCCGAGAACGCGATCATGGCATCGCACCCCTGACATTCTGCAGGATGGTTCTTGATGTAGTCCTTGATGGCGAAATAGAACTTCACCGCGTTGTGTCTTGAATCGCAGACGACCATTGCCTTCCCGTGGCCGTTTATCTTCTTTCTTCCGTTGTTCAGGAAGTTGTCCATGATCATATCGACCTTCTGCTCGATGGTGAAGCTATGGGACTTGTAGTATCTGAATAGTGCTCTCTTGGCGTTGTTCTCGAGAAGGGACGGATTCTCCTCTGTGTTCTTAACGAGCTTGAATGCCTGCTGTATTGTCATGTAGTCCTGAAGGACGTCGAGGATATACCCTTCCTCGATGGCCTGTTTCATGGAATAGACGTGGAACGGATGGTATTTCCCGTCCTCTCCCTTTCTTCCGAAGGTCTGGAGCGTCTTGCCGATTGGGGTTGCCGTGAAGGCGAAGAACGACTGGTTGTCATGGTATCCCTGCGCCAGGATTTCTTCGAGAAGATCGTCGTTCTCATCTAAATCCTCCGGATCCATTCCATTCTCTTCGGCGTATTTCTTCCTTTCTTCGGGAATATCGGTCAATGCCTTTCTCAGCGTTCTCGCCGACTCCCCGCTTTGTCCTTGGTGAGCCTCGTCGATGATGATGGCGAAGTTCCTGCCGGTGAACTTGTCGAAATCCTTGTATGCGAAAAGGAATTTCTGCACGGTGCAGATGATGATTCTCTTCTTGTCGTTCAAAGCTTCCACCAGCCCTCGACTTCCTTTTTTCTGCGTTATGCATTCCAAAAGGCCGGCCTTGTGGTCGAAGCTGTTTATGGTGTCCTGGAGCTGGGAATCGAGGACGATTCGGTTCGTGACAACGATGACGGAATCGAAGATAGGGGAATCGTTGTTGTCAAAAGCAGAAGCCAATCGGTAGGCGATCCAGGCAATGGAGTTGGACTTCCCGGAGCCCGCCGAATGCTCGATTAGGTAATTCTGGCCAGCACCATTTTTCTTTACGTCGTCAAGAACTTTATGCACGACGTCGTATTGGTGGAAACGAGGGAATATCAGTTTTCTTACGATGCTCGCCTTCGGTTTTCCATTCGTCATTGTCTCCTTCTTTTCCTCTATGATGGTGATGAATCTTCTTATGAGGTCGAGCATCGAATCTTTTGAAAAGACTCTCTCCCAAAGATAGGAAGTGACGTATCCGTTCGGATTCGCGGGGTTTCCTTTTCCGCCGGGGTTTCCGGCCCCGTTGCTTCCTTGGTTGAAAGGGAGGAATCTTGTCGCATCTCCTTTTAGCTCCGTTGCCATCCAGACCTCATAGAGGTCGACGGCAAAGCAAGCGAAGAATCTCTGGTTGAAACGGAAAATGGGATCTTTCGGATCTCTGTCGTGCTTCCATTGCTCGATGGCGCATTGGTAGTCCTGCCCCTTCAATTGATTCTTGAGCTCGAAGGCGAAGACGGGGATGCCATTTACGGAGAGGACGGTATCGATCGTGTTGCTGTTCTTCGTGGAATAGGGGAACTGTCTTGTTATCCCGATTATATTGCTCTCATAATTCTTTTCCAGGACGTCGTTTAAGCCTGATTCCGGCTTGAAGAAACAGAGATTCAGGTGGATTCCGAGATCCTCCAATCCGTTTTTCAACACATCGAGCAAGCCTCTCGAGTAGATGGAATCGTTTAGTCTTCGAATCAGCTTTTCTTTTGCGTTGGCGCCATAGAGTTTCGTATATCGCTGCCATTCCTTCGGCTGGCTTGTGCTGATGAATTCTATTAAAATATCCGGGAACAGCATGCTTTCGGCATCGTATCCGTTCCGGCTTATCTTTCTGTAACCTTCCGAAAGGAACGCAGACTCGATATCCGATTCGAATCGCTTTTCTGACGTATCCAATGTTATAAATTTGAGTGACGCATCATTTTCCATTGCCTTTATCCTCCTGTTTCTTGCTTTCCCTGACTAATCTTGATAATTCGCCTTTTGAGACTTCTCCGATTTCTCTTAAAGTGTGGAAGAATCGGCCGCTTGAACTGAGCCCAGCACCATTTACTAGCGCAACTATCAAAACGTATAGCGTGTAGTAATATTCGTTCCCCAACGTGTCTTCGACGGCCAAAATGATATTCTGAGGCGAATCAAAATAGAACGACAGATAACATTTTCCCGATGGAAGAACTGTGGAATTTCCTTCTAAATCAAACCAGTGTCCGTCGTGGTAAAGCCTCTTCAAAATGAACGGGGATTTATCAGAGTTTTCCAACTGCACAAACACCTCTGATTTATATTTCTGCTCGCCTTCAATTGGAGGGAAACACGCTTTTTCGGACCCATTGAGGGAAATCTCCTTGAACTGTGAATTAAAGGAAAAGCAAGGCTTTTCGCGCTTAATCTCATCGTCTTTTCTGTCTTTGCCTGACTTTTTTATTGTCCACGCGACCCCAACTAAAGTGATAAGGCCACCATACAAAGCGGCTACGATTGTTAAGATTATGGTTTGTAGTTCTTTTTCGGGAATAAGGTAAATCATGTATATCGTCAGCCCGATTCCGACGAAGAAATCCTGAAGCAAGCCGATTTTTTGAAAAGCCGTTTCATGATTTGAAGAGACGAAAGAGGAGCATACGCTCATCAAGACAATCACCATTATCAGACAACCAAAGACGAATTTGCAGATGAGGTTGTCCAGGAAATGAGCCATATAGAACAAATCACAAAGCCAGTAGAACATCCAGTACTTGCAAAGATTGACGCTGGCGTTCTTTTTCTGCTCATCGGTGTAACCGAAATGCTTTTCACCCCAGACTTTAAAACTCGCAAGACCAATGGGGATCAGAACCGCTATTAGCGCAAAGGAAACCCAATACCCTATCATAATGACACTCTTTTCTTGCCTGTCACGTATTCGTATATAAGAGACTGTTTATAGGATTTCAATTTTTCCGTGTTTTTATTAAATAATGATAGTAGCAAGTCAATTTGACCCATTTTTGCCTGTAAAAAATCCACAATATTCTTTTGCTCATATAGTGGAGGGAGTGGGATAATGATGTTGTTTATTTGGCTTTGTGTCATGCTAGGAAGAACGCTTCCGCTTTTATAGAAGTTAAAATTGCAGCACCCCTTAAAAGCATAAAAAAGATATTCTGGAAGAACGTTCTTTAAGTTAATGGCTGAAGTATAAAACATTGTGTCTACCGTCCAAAATGCTCCGCTAACAAGCATGGGATTGTCTATAGTTCCTTTACGTCCTGTTAGTAACGATATTCCATCAAATAGTGGATGGGATGTGTATTTGAAAATGCCACCTGAACCATAAACTGGGATATCTCCCCCATCTTCCTCGATTTCCTTACCATTGGAAAGAACAGCTAAATTTTTGAATTTAGGTGTTATCCAAATTGAAGGAATTTCCCCAATCCATTCGACCCCGCTGTCCTTCATAGGGGCATTCGGATCCAATCCCTTCGTGACAGCCTTGGTTATGATCGCCTGTCTGTATTCCTTGAGCTTCTCTATCTGCTTCTCCTGGTTTGAGATGAGCTGATCGATAACGGAGGACTTTTTGCTGATCTCCTTAGAAATTTTGTCTTGTTCTTCTAATGATGGAAGGGGAAAGGAAAGATTCAAAACCTTGCTCGCATTCAAATTAAATTGCGTTGTTCCATTTGATTCCGATGTGATGTAAGGCTCATAAGCGTTGAAGCAAAACTTTATGTAATCATTTGTCACTTTCGAAGTGTCAACGCTTATAGCAAGTATCGCCTGATTTACCGATGCTTCAGTGCAAAGCTCTGCCACTTTTCCTACTGAAGCATACATTGCTAATAAAATTGTTCCTTTGGGGTAAATCTTTAAATTCTTATCTTTTAGAGCTTTGTCAGTAATATGTTTCGCGGTATCTTTTATTTGAGAAGAATTTGTTATATCTGAAATCGTGGTCCAAGGAACGCCGGTATGGGAATAAAAGTCGTCATTAGATGAATCTGGGGTGCCGCCGCTAGATGCCGATTTGATAAGGTATTTGAGTTTGGCAGATTGCCAATTCAAAGGTTTTTTTCCAATCCATGCAACACTGCTATTTTTTGCTTCGTTACTCATTTCCGAACAGCTCCTTCATGAGAGTCTCTTCCTCTTTCTCGAGTTCCTTGATTTCCGCATAGATTTCATCGGAGTCTTTCGACTTCACAAACTTGTAGAAAAGGCGGGTGAAAGGTATTTCGTATCCAACTTTGTCTTTGGCTCGGTCCATGAATGCATTCGGATTATAAGGGAGAACGTTTTTCTTGAAGTATTCGTTGATATCCTCTTTCAAAGGAATCGTCTCCGTGTCGGTCTTCCCCTTTTCTGCGATTGGCTTTCCTTTTTTGAGAACCTTATTGCCGTTGGAATCGACTTGCGCGGTTTCGACGGTCACTTTCATGTATCCGAAATCGGCATTATCGAGGATCTTGGACTCGACTGAAATACCGTCTTCCGCGTATTCTTTCTCCTCGAACCCGTTATAGGCTTTGACAATCAAGGCGATGCATTTGTCGTCGAGATCCACTCTCTTGTTGCCGATGTTCTTTCTGCGCTTCACGTAACATTTGGATGCATCGATGAGCTGGACCTTTCCAAGTCTGTGCAAAGGCTTTGCGTTCTTTCCGTCCACGACCCAGATATAGGTGGCTATTCCTGTGTTGTAGAAAAGATCGGTTGGGAGCTGGATGATTGCTTCGAGTCTGTCATTCTCTATGATGTATCTTCTGATTTCGGATGATCCGCTTCCCGCATCACCAGTGAAAAGAGAGGATCCGTTCTGGATGATTGCCATTCTTCCGGTGTCTTTCAACTTCTTGACGCCATTGAGGAGGAAAAGCATCTGGCCATCCGAAATTGCCGGAAGGCCCGGACCGAATCTTCCATCGTATCCCATCTTCTTGTATTCCGTCTCCACTGCCTCTTTCTCTTTCTTCCAATCGATGCCGAAAGGAGGATTCGAGATTATGTAGTCGAATTGGTAGTTTTCGAATTGGTCGTTGCTAAGGGTGTCGCCGAATTTCATGTTGTCGGCATCGCCGCCCTTGATGAGCATGTCGGCTTTTGCGATGGCAAAGGTTTCCGGGTTGAATTCCTGTCCGAAGCATTTGAGCTCTGCGTTTTTGTTGACGTCTTTCAGTCGTTCATCTAGGCAAGCGAGCATCTGGGATGTGCCCATGGCCATGTCATAGGCAGTTTTCGTGCATCCGTGCTCCTCGATTTCCTTTCTCTCCGGGGCGATGAGGATCTCGGTCATCAGGTAGATGATATCTCTTGCGGTGAAATGGGCTCCGGCCTGCTCATCGTATGATTCGGAGAATTTCCGAATGAGCTCTTCGAAGATGTACCCCATGTCCTGCGATGTCACTTTATCAGGCGACATATCGGCCTTTTTGGAGTTGAACTCATCGATGATCGTATATAGAAGGTCGTTCTGGGACATCTTCGCGATTTCCTTGTCGAACTCGAAATTCGAGATGATGTCCTTGACGTTGTCGGAGAATCCCTGAAGGTATGCAATGAAGTTCTCCTTGATGTTATCGGGGTCGGCCTTAAGCTTTTCGAAATCGAACTTGCTCGTATTGTAAAATGCATGCTTGGCTATCTGCTTGAGGATTCCGTCTCTGACAAAGCCAGTGGTGCCTTTCTTATCAAGTTCTACAGCCTTCTCGACAACAGACTGTTTTGTATCTTTCAAGGTATCGTCAAAACGCTTGATGACCGTCATCGGGAGAATGACTCGCCCGTATTCATGTGGCTTGTATTCGCCATATAGGGCAGTGGCAATACCCCAAATGAGGTTCGCTTTCTCCCGGACGTTGACGTTTGTCTGTTTCTGAAGTTCTTCGATTGTCATTTTCCTTTCTCCTTGTTTATCTTTTCGTTCATATCGATTTTTATTTTGTGCTTCTTGCAGAGCGCGACTATCTTTCTCTTTGACTTAATTGTTGGCTCATGATGTCCCATCTCCCAGCGGTTCACGGAAGCGAAGGAGACGCCTAAAAGATCCGCAAGCTCCGCCTGGGAAAGGATCAGTTTTTCTCTCAGTTCCTTGATCAGCTTTGAGTAATCCATGCAATCTGTACTCCTTCCCTATAGAAATCCAAAATTCGTTTTCGTCTCAACTGATAACTATTTTATAACAAATTCGGTCTTTTTATGAGAACAAATGAAGAAGAATTGATTCAAAACAGTGATGGGGAACACAAGATGCCACAAAACAAGTAGCTCAAAGCCATAAATGGCCGCATGCCATTGCTCTTTTTGCCATGAAAATGCAAATTCAGCCCATGTTTCTAAGCGCTTCCAGCTGATGGCATGTTTAAATATTAGGGAGCCTAGGGAAGTTCTAGGTTGTTGTCCTGGCAACGTGATTAGCAACTCACGACCCGATCAACGCAATAACGGCCTGGTTGCTGGGCTGTCTGCCTGATTAGGAGAACGGATTCTGATACAGACAGGCAACGACGACCTACTCTTTTCACTTGTCTGTTCTCCTGAAAGGAGGACAGCCTGTGGCTGTCAAATTAATAACCATAAATCTGACCTCGAAGACGACGGGAGAAGCCAAAGAGGTTTCTTTTCCTATGGATTCAGGGCTTCTGGAAGCGGTGTCCGCCTTGCCGGAAGAGCAGCGTTCTCTTTTCCTTGCCAACGAATACTACGAATTCAAGCGCGAGGAGAAACGAAAAAGAAGAATCCTTTCTTTGGAAACGATGCTTGAGGACTGTACGGAATTTGAGGACGGACTAGTCGACGACAATCCGAATCCGGAAGAGCTTTATCGAAGGAATGAAACGTATGAATTTTTGTATCAAGCCATCAATACTCTTACGGAAAGACAAAAAATGGTCATCCGAGAGCTTTACTATGAACACAAAAATCGGAAGGAATTAGCTCAGGAGTTAGGGCTGTCTGAGAACGCTTTGGCCCAGCTTTTGAAAAGAATCTTAGCAAAGCTAAGAAAGTTCCTCGAGAAAAAGATTTGAAAATTTTTCGTCACTTTTTGCCGTTTCCAAGGCGTCTATAGTGAGGGGCCGAAACATTCCAACAATCACAGTGTCCAAGAAGTGTGGTAGGTGTATCACCTAGTAAATACACAAGACAACCAAGCGTGAAGCTTAACGGGAATGAGTGGCCCCGAACTTTATGAAAAAAGAAAAAGGAGGCTGAAAGTCATGTGTGAAAATGCCGTGCTGAACACGAAGCAGATCACGAAATGCACTCTGCGTTTCTATGATTCCGATTTCGTGGAAAAGCTGAATTCCCTCTACAAGAAGGTAGGAGGCACTCAGACCTCCTTCTTAGGAATGCTCGTCAAGGAAGGATACAAGGTTGTATCTCCACTCTATGAAAACGAAGAGGAATCTGTGTCTGAATCCGTATTGGGGGTTCTAGGGGACAAGCTCGAAAGCTCCCTTAGCGAGCTGAAGGAGATCCTTTTAGAGAAATCCGATGCCGAGATGAAGGGCATCTCTTCGCTCTCCGACGACCATATCGAGTTCCTCCGTTTCCTCTCGTTCTTCTACAACCTGTGTTTCCTTGTCTATGTCAGCGACAAGGAAGTGAAGGACATCGCAGATCAAGGAGGACTTGACCGGATCCCGAAGAGATTCCAGAAGGCTTCCAATTCCAAAGGATGAGCCAATCCCCGAATATCCTGCTCCGTGTCCATTACTATGAGCCGAACAGCGGAAAAAGAGGCTTCTATGCCTCGGAAAGAACAAACAGCGATTATCTCGGCTACATGGACAAAGGGCACAGAAGCGGAAAATATTCCGACTACATGGATTACCAGGGGAACAGAGAGAAAAGCTCCGGCGTGTTCGATGCTGACGGTCTGATGGACGAGAGAAAGAAATTGGAGTTCCGCAAAGAGCTCAAGAAGACGCTGTCTGTCATCTGGGACATGATCGTGTCGACGGAGGAGAGCTATGGAAAAGAGAAGCTCTCCTCCTGGAAACAGGCGATGGAAGTTATCAAAAAGGAGCTTCCGAAGTTCCTGGAGGACAACCATATGTCTATCGACAACGTCGGATGGTGCGGTGCGCTTCATGAGAACACCGACAACCGCCATATCCACCTGCTTCTATACGAGAAGAGAATGGAGTGCTTCGACCCGGATACCAAGAAGAGAAGATTCCACAAAGGAACCTTAAGCAAGCTTTCGATGGAGGACTTCAAGATACGGATCGAGCAGAGATTGGATGGACATGAGCATTCCTTCCACCGATACCGGGATAAGCTTCTGGCTTTGGAAAAGGAAAGACTGGAGGAAGTGGATGATAAGGCCGTCTACAGCAAAGACCTCAAATCCATGCTGCTTGAGCTTTACCGCAAGGCCCCGAAAGGGAAATATGGTTACCTAAGCCATAAAGCGGATCCGGTTCGTTCTCTTATCGATAGCATTACCACCTATATGCTCACAGGAGACGAAGCCTCCCTGTTTCTCTTCATGGAATTGCTTAGAAAACTCAAGAAGAGAGACGAGGAAGTGAAGAGAATCTGCGAAAGAGACAAAATCGATCCTTCTTCGCACCTTCTTTCCCAGAAGTTCAAGGACGATCTCTACCGCAGATGCGGAAACCAGATCCTCGACTACATCCGTAAAGCAAACGGAATGGAGTCGCAGGCTGAAGGCAGCGACATCGCTCGGAAAAGACGCTGGGACGAGAAGAGAAGACGCGGGTATCTCTTCGCCAAGGCCATGAAGCTCGACGGACTGGTAAGCCAGGAACGGATCAGCGTGTTCGACGAATACCAGAGAGCATTGGAAAACGCGGAATACCAGAGACTCAGAGAGGAGGGAGCAATCGAAGCGGAATGAAGAAGAATATACCGAAAATAGTGTTCATATCCCTTTCCTCCTTCTGGTTCTCCTGCTTTCTTGGATTTTCACTCTCTTGCCTAGTGCATAAGGGATTCGAACCGAGATATCTTCTGTCCAAAGAGACATTGGGATTCGCCCTTCTGTTCTTCCTTCTTGGATTGGTTGTGGTTCTCCTATATGCCTACAACCATTGGTGGATCTTCCGTTCCAAGAAGATCATGGAAGGGAAGGAATCCGATTTGCATCTCTCCGCCAATCTGGAGGAAGCGAGATTCCAGAGCGAGAAGGAGCTTGACGAGAACTACCAGACCTTCGATTTCGATGAGCTGAAGGAGAAGGAAATCACAGGAGCCCTGATCAAGGCGAAGGAGGAGAACGGCCATTTAAGGGTCAGCTTCGCAAAGCCTTCCCATACGTTGGTTATAGGGACGACAGGCTCAGGAAAGACCGTCACCTTCGTTAATCCCTCCATCCAGATCCTGAGCGAATTGAAGAACCACCCGTCGATGCTCATCAGCGATCCGAAAGGGGAACTGTATCAGTCGAATGCCAAATCTCTCAGGGACAAAGGTTACGAAGTCAAGGTCCTCGATCTCAGAAATCCTTACAACTCCGTGAGATGGAACCCCCTCGAGAGACCCTATCTTCTCCACAAAAGAGCAAGAGAGCTCGATAAGGATCTTATCGCCGATGAAGAGCAGGGATGCTACTTCTTCAAAGGAAACCAGTACTGGTCCAAGGAAGAGGCGGACTCCGCTCTCCAGGTCAGAAGACAGCAGCTCAACGACCAGGTCTACGAGGATCTGAATGACATCTGCTCCGTCCTCTGCCCGGTGACCAACAAGGAAGAGCCGATGTGGGAATCCGGCGCCCAGCATCTGATTCTGGCGATTGCCCTTGCGATGCTAGAGGATTCCGATGACCCAAAGCTAGGTATGACCAAGGAAAAATACAACTTCTATTCCATCATGAAGGTGGCGACGAACACGGAGGACGAATGCAAGGAGCTTATCGAATATTTCCATCATAGAAGCCCTCTTTCAAAGGCGGCGTCCCTGTCCAAGCAGGTCATGGACTCCTCCGACAAGACCAGAGGAAGCTATCTCTCGTCCACGTTCGATAAGATATCGATGTTCTCGGACCTTTCCCTCTGTGCCTTGACCTCATCCAACGAGATCGAGTTCGGATCCATGGGAGAGAAGCCTATCGCCCTCTTCCTTCAGATACCGGATGAGAAGGAGACAAGACACACGATTGCCTCCATGGTCATCCTTCAGGCCTATAAGGAGCTTGTCGACAAAGCAAACGGCTATCCTTCCTTGTCTCTTCCTAGACCCGTCTACTTCCTGTTGGATGAGTTTGGAAACCTTCCGAAGATTCATAAGCTTGAGCAGATGGTGACGGTCGGAAGAAGCCGGAATATCTGGCTCGATCTTGTCATACAGAGCTATTCCCAGCTTGGCAAGGTCTACGACGAGAAATCCGCCGACATCATCAAGAGCAACTGCAACATCCAGGTGTGGATAGGATCCACGGACCTGAAAAGCGCCGAGGAGTTCTCCAAGCGATGCGGGAACTATTCCATCGTCCAGAGAAGCGTCGGATACCAAAGCGCTAAGGCCGATGACATCAGCTCCAATTCCAGCGTCAAGGAAAGACCGCTCATCTATCCCAGCGAGCTTCAGATGCTCAACAATCCGAACGATATGGGGCATGCCATTGTCACCGTGTTCGGCTATCAGCCGATAAGAAGCACGTTCACCCCATGCTTCCTGGTCAAGCAGTTCGATATGGGGAAAACCGACCAGAAACTTGCCAAAGGCCGCTTCTTCGATGAGAAGAACGCCTATTACGACATGAAGGAAAGAAACCGGATTGTCATGGAAAAAGAAGGGAAGGTGCCGGCTTTTTCCAATTTCCCTAGAAACAGCAACGAGCAGTATCGCTATAAGCTCATCATGGAGCAGATCCTGAAGAAGACCGAAGACGGAATAAAGGGGACCCTCGACGACAAAGACTCCGAATCCCTGGCCCTTGCCATAAGAAACCACGATACCGAAAGTTCTCTTTCCCTTCTGGAAAAAGCGGAAAAGAAGGCAAGAAGCATCGGCAAGCTGAGCAACCTGGAAATACTGGAAGACGTGAAGAAACGCATCATCTCCTTCTTCGCCGAAGAGGAGAGACCGCGCAAATAAGAAAAAAGCCAAAGGAGGAACAAGATTTGACGAAAAAGAAGACGAAATACATGCCATTGGTTCTTCTTCCTGCAATCCTTGCGGGATGCAACTTAACCAAGGCACCCATGGTTTTAAGTAGGGAAAATAGGCCCTACCAGGCCAATTCCGTGTGGAATGAAGGGATTTCGGTCCAAAGCAGCTACCAGAGCACCGGATACCCGTCTTTCTACGGAAAGGAGACCCACAAGCATTCCATAACGGCGGCCTTCCTAGGAAATGTCCCTGACTTGGCGGACGAGATCGTCTACGACGATTCCGGCGTCAAGTTCTACTGCACCGGGACCTCGACGAATGTCGGCTCCACGAATTCCATCGTCCTAGGCAAGACCGGGATCTACATCGATTTCACCGATGCCGAAACGAGCTACCCCTACAACGTGAAGAAGAAAACCGACTTCGTGAAATCCCAGCAGGGGAATGAGAACGTGAAGCTTCCCCTTATCAAGCATTACCGCCTGGAGATCCTCAATTCCTACGGAAACAAGGCCTTCTTCGTCGACATGAAGCTCGTCAGCGAGGATTCCTACGACAAGTTCACCATGAACAAGAACGGAACGGCGACGACGGTCACCGACGAAAACGGAATCGATCCGAAAACGCTCGGGAAGATCGGCGCCTCCCTCTATAACGGCTCCTATACGATCAAGCTCACCACCGAATACATGTGGATCTATGCCGAAGGAACTCCGATAAACACCATGGCGACGATGGATTCGACATCTTCACTGACCGGCACCTTGCTCATCGATTCCATCTCGCCGACCCTCACCGCCATAAAGACCAGCGACAGAAGCTACGTCAAGGACGGGAGCTATGTCGACTCCAACGTCAAGGTGGTATCCAATGACGCCAACCACAGCTACATCTATTACAAGAAGCCGGATGGGACAGGCCGGAGCACGACCTCGGAAAGCTTCACCACCGATATGGACGGACAATACGAAGCCTATGCGACAGACAGAGCCGGAAACCAGTCATCGACACTTCGTTTCTACGTCGATACCAAGGCTCCTACCGGAAAGCTCTTTGCCAACGGCAAGGAGACCGAAAGCGGAAGCTATATCGATACAAGTTTCTCCTACGTCGCATCTGATACGGGAAGCGGAATCAGGGAATGCTACTACAGATCCCCCGTCTCGGATTCCTTCGTCCAGTATTCTTCAGGTTCCATCATCCCGAACAGCAGCGAGGAAGGCTGGTATGAGTTCTATTCCGTCGACAAGGCCGGGAACGAATCCAAGCACAGCAAAGTCTATCTTGAGACCACGAAACCTGTGGTCTCGATCCTCCGGAACGGGAAGGAGGTCTATTCCGACACCATCGTCAGTTCTGGGACCATCGATACCGGGCTCTATTTCAACGAAGGCGACAGCGTCCAGTTCAAGTACGAATCCAAAAGCGGAGTCCACACCGGAGGAACCTTCTCCTCCGGAACGAAGTATCTCCTGAAGAAAAGCGCCTATCCCGAAGACACCTATCAGAACACCATCGTCACCGCCACGGGCACCAAGGTCACCTACCGGTTCGACATCGTGAGAGAGAAGCCTTATCTGACAATCGGGGATAAGCGCTATGAGGACGGGGCAACGATCCGTTTCGCAGAGGACCAGGAGGTTCTCTTCGGACTTGATTCCGTCATCGATTCCGGAGAGAACGAAGCCGAAATCTCCTATGAAGGCTCTGTTTTCACCAAAGATATCCTCAAGGAAAAGAAAATTGCTCTTTCCGCGGATGAGGGAGAGGAAAAGGCATACGGAATCATTCTAAAGGACGCGGCCGGGAACATCTCCTCCTTCCGAGTCGTCATCGACAAGGAAGGAGCGAAAGGGCAGTGGATGAATGATGAAGCCATCATCGAAGACAACGGCTATGTCAATCATCCTGTCTCCTTCGTCTATGGGGAAGAGGGAACTATAGCCACATTGTCCAGAAACGGAGAGGAAGCCAAGAGCTATATAAGCGGAACCCAAATAAAGGATGACGGCTTTTATACGGTTGTCCTAAAAGATTCGGTAGGAAACACCTCCCTGTTCCACATCACCATCGATACCGTTCCTCCGAAAGGAACAGTCTATGTGGACGGAAAGCCTTCGGATGGCGGCATCGTCACCTCCGAGAAGATCTACTTCACTTGGGATGGGGATGACACCTGTCTTGTGAACGGAAGGAAGTACGAAAAGAATACCGTAATCGATGAGGAAGGAAGCTACGAATTCGTTCTTTCCGACAAAGCGGGGAACAAGACCGTTTACAACGCCGAAATCGACAGAACCGCACCATCCATGAACAAAGATTTCCTTGGGAACCAAGAGAATGATGATCTTGCCATCACCAAGTGGTACAAAGTCTCCTTCGATGGCAAAGAGAAGGACTTCAAAGATCAAACGGGAGCCTTGGACTACGCCAAAGGACTCGAAAGAGACGCGAATGTCAAAGAATACAAGCTCGATGACGTATCCAAGTTCCCGGCCCAGGGCCAAATAGCCGACAACGGAGATCCGGACAACCATGACGATGAGGTGAGAACAGGGACCTATTGGTCCTATAAGTCTCTCTCCAATCCGGATGTCATCCTCTATTACTTCGACGAAGCTCTGCTTGAAAAAGCAGTCGAACATTACGCAAAGAAATACATGTCCGACGCCATCTATTCCGATGGTGCTGAGAAGCCGACTGGCGTCTATGACAATTCCTGGAGCTTCGACGGAGCAGAGGGAAGAATCGCAAACGGATACGTCCTAAGAAACGACGGAGATGCCGTCAAGGCTATCGCAAAGAAAGATGATACCGAGGTCGTTCTCGAATATGGAAAGACGCTCGGAGAGCAACTCAAGGAAAGCGGGGTGTGGACCATCACGGAAACGGACAGAGCAGGAAACGAATGCTCCTATCAGGTCATCATTGACCATCTAAATCCCGGCTTGAAGGCAGTGGTTGAGACATATGGCTCGGAAGCCTTTGAGATCACCATCGACAAGGAGAGCCTTGCTACAAACTCCACCTACTACCTCAAGTCCTTCTCCGTGAAGGAAATCCTATCCGGAGACAGCTGGGCTGAGGTGGAGATCAAGGGCAACGGGAAAATGGATAGATACATCTCGTCCGATTCTCTTCCTACCATTACGGAAGCAGGGAAATACGAGGTGAAAGTCTTCGACCGATTGGGGCATTCCATCTCCTTCACAATCTATATCTCCGGCGAAGAGGAACAGGTTTCTTTCCATAACAATTCGGACGACACCGCCGTATCCATTGACATCTCCGTTCCAGAGAGCTATCAGGCGATAACCTCGCTCGAAATCTACAAGGACGGAAAGAAGATGGAAGGCGTATCCGCCGATAAGCTCCACTACGAGTTCGCCAAGGGCGGGACCTATAAGGTCGTCCTGAAGGACAACTTCGGACGCACCATCGTCAAGGAATACTCCTTCGAGAAAGCCTTGCCGACAGGAACGCTTAATGGGGTATCCGAAAACGGAAAGACCAATCAGGACGTCTCCTTCTCCTACGATTCAGGAAAGTACTATTGTGAGATCTACAAGGACGGAGAACTGCTCCGACTCGATTGCAGTGGAAATGCCGATATCAAGGCAGATGAGAAATCATCGGGTACCTATGAGATCAAGCTCATCAACTGCACTGACGAAGACAACTCCAGCGTCTATTCCTTCTCCATCGACTGCATTGCACCCAATGTCAATCTGGATGGAGTGGACAACGGCAATACCACCAACGGAAACGTATCCGTATCCTGGCATGATTCCGATGTCGCAAAGGCAACCTATTCCCTCAACGGGGGAGAAGAAATTCCGTTTGAAAGCGGAGCTCTCTTCGACAAGGAAGGAAGCTACGTCATAAAGGTCGCCGATGAGCTCGGCAACGAGACGGTTACGTCTTTCACAATCGACAAGATGGTCGACTATTCCGTCACTACAACAGACGGGAAAGCCATCGGCGGAGACGCCACAACGTCAGACGACGTCATCATCACCGCCGATGAGGAAGCGACCATCTCCGTAGTCAAAGACGGGGAGACCTATCCGTATTCCTTCGGAGACAGGCTCACCGAAGAAGGAAGATACCTCATCACCGTCGAGGATGCCTACGGAAACAAGAACTCGTTCACCATCGTGATTGACAAGACCGTAAGCTTTTCTATCAATGTCTGCGACGGAGGTATCACCAACGAAGGAGTGACCATTTCTCCGAATGAGAAGGCAACCATCGTCGTGACCAAAGACGGGAAGCAGTACGGATACAATCCAGGTGACACCATCACGGAAGAGGGTTTCTACACCGCCGTCATCACCGATGCCTACGGGAATTCCAAGACCATCCGCTTTAGCATCGTCAGCCCGGAAGCGAAGACTTCCATCGATTACGAGCTTGGCGAAGGATGCGAAATCATCTCGGTTACCAAGGACGGAACGGAAGTGGAAGTGCATGGCAATAAGATTCTCTTCACCGAGGACGGAACCTATGTCGTCACCTTTGCGAAGGATGGAAAGACCTACAGCGTGACATTGCGTTTGGACACTACCGCTCCTGAGATAACCCTCAACGGGGTTGCTGACGGAGGAACGGTCGATGGGACCGTCACCATCGATTCGATAAACGAAGGAGGTACCATCGAGGTCTATAAGGACGGAAAGAAGATCGACTACAAACTCGGGCAGGAACTGAAGGAATACGGAAATTATGAGGTTGTCGTTACGGATAAGTTAGGCAACTCCCGTACCTACAGCTTCACCCTGGAGTTCCAGATGAACGGCTGGGCAATCACCCTGATCGTACTAGGCCTTGCAACCTTGGTCGGACTCACCGCCACCATCGTCATGAAGCGGAAACGCCTTTTCAAGAAGTGACGGAAAAGGCGCAAAAACACACTTCCTTGCATAACAGGATAAGGGACTGGTGCAATTTGCGTCAGCCCCCTCTCCGACAAGGTCGGCAGCGGGAAACCCGCATGACGAGATAAGACACGAAAAAAGACAGAAGGAGGAAAGGATTTGAACACGAATGTTTTGACGGACGTCGATTTCTACCCGGTCATCCAGCCGATACTGGAAATACTCGACGCCATATTATGGCCGGCGATTGCGATAGTTGTCGCGGTCGGCACCATCTACTGCATCTTCCTCGGAGTGAAGATCTCAAAGAGCGACGAGCAGAATTCGAGAGAGAAGGCGAAGAAGGACCTTATCGGGGCCGTCATCGGCTTCGTACTCATCTTCGTATTGATACTGGCTTTGAAGATCGCGGTCCCCATCCTGGAGGACTGGGTCAAGTCACAGATGTAGAAGGCTGAGAAAAAAGGGGAAAGGAGGCGATGCCATGCTCCTGAACGATCTGATCGAAGGTTTGAAGGACATGTTCTTCACCTTCCTATACACCTGCTTCAAATGCATCTGTGAGCTCATCGACTTCATCAAGGAGATCTTCTACATGCTCTGCGGGATCGAGTCCGTGGAGATAGGCGGAAGCCAGGGAGACCTCCTGACGAATCTCATCCGCTCCGATTCCGTGAAGAAGGCGTTTCTAACGATATCCTTGATTGGCGTTATACTGCTTGTCCTCTTCACTGGAATTTCCATCATCAAGTCGAACTACCAGGAGAAGCAGAGCTGGTCCGGGGCCCTGAGAAAGAGCGGACAGTCATTGATCATAACATTGCTGATTCCGTTCACCGTCCTTGCCGGAATACTGCTCACAAACACTGTCATGTCTTCCGTCAACATAGCCATGAACCCTTACGGGAACACATCCCATCCTCTTATCGGAGGGCAGTTCCTCTCGACCATCGGGAACGGATGCTACATCGGCTCTGAGGACAAGAACGCCGTCATGGCGAAGTTCGTCTCCGGAGAGCTTGACTACAAGGACATCACTCTGGTCAAAAGCTACTTTGACATCCAGGACATGAACTACCTGATCGGGATACTGGGTGGCTTTGTGATGCTCGTCATGTTCGTACTCTCGAGCATCTCCTTCATCCAGAGAATCTTCGACATCATTTTACTTTACCTCATCAGTCCCGTATCGATAGCGACCATACCTTTGGATGAGGGCAACCGCTTCAAGCTCTGGAAGGACATGATGATCGGAAAGATACTCTCTGCCTACGGAATCATACTGGTGACGAATCTCTTCTTCCTCATCATTCCTCAGGTTTACCAGATGCGGTTCTTCTCCTCGGATTTCGAGAACGGAATCGTCTATATCCTCTTCCTTCTCGGCGGAAGCTTCGCCGTAAGCAAGGCTAACGACGTCATCGCAAGACTCTGCGGAGCCGATGCCGGAAGAAACGAGATGGCGAGCATGATCTACAACGTCCGCTCTGGATTGGCACTCACCCATGCCGTCAACCACAAGGTCGGAGGGATGATGGGGAAGTTCGTCGGCGGAAGCTCCTACATGAAGACGAGAAGCAGAGGCGGAACGAGAAAGCAGGCCTTGCAGTCCGCTTCCAATGCCAGAGTGAACGAGCATGTCCACAAGGCGCCCAAGAAGCCACAAAGCAAAGCAAGAAAGGCAATCGGAGGAATTACACGCTTTGCCACCATGCCGGCCGGAATGCTCCATGACATCTCCCAAGGCGGCGTTATCGCCATGGGAAAGAATTTCTCCTCCCGTCTGGATAACGCCCTGCATGGGTCGACGTTGCTAAACCACAACGAGGTGAAGCCGAAGGCAAACCGTGCCGAGAACAAGCTGAAGGGCAGAAGCGAAGCGAACGGAGACAGACCTCAAGGAAAACCAAGAAGCCATCTGAAGAGAGCAAACGGAGTCATGAGAAGAGACGATTCGGATAGAAAGACGATACGGAGAGTAAAAGGAGGGCAGAAGAGATGAGAACCATACCGAAGGCCAGCAAGGTGAAACTCACCTTCTATAAGGGAGTGACCATAGCGGACGTCGCCATCGCTTTGATTGCGTTGTCCGTCGTTGCCATAACCCTTTCCTCGAACTTCCCCTTCAAGTGGTATCTTGCGGGCACGGTCCTTCTTCTTTCCGTCCCTCTCTTCCTGACGTTCGGAACGGAGAGACTATACGTCCGGATTGCCTACCTGTTCCGTTATCTTTTCTCGAAGAAGGGGTACACGGATAAGAATGCCGATTCCTTGATTCCTTATAGAAGCGTCAATGACGGAATTGTCTGCTCTGAGGACGGAAGCTGCTTCTCCGCCATCGAGATAGAGCCGATCAATTTCAGCCTTCTCGACGAGGCTAAGCAGGATGAGATGATCGACTTCTGCTATGCGAGAGTCCTCGGTTCCATAGAGCCTGGATACCAATGGGTGTTGAAGAAGCTTGAGAAGCCGCTAATTTTAGACGGGCAGCTGAAACAGGAATTTGAAAGAGCCGATTCCTTGAACGAGAGAAAAAGCAGAGGAGAGATGACACAAGCTGAGTTCCTTCCTAGATGCGACGCGATCCAATCGAGATTCGACGAAATCGACATGATGAATTCGCAAGGGATATTAAGACCATGCTATTTCCTCTGCCTTGTCGGGACGTCAGGAAAAGCCGTCAAGGGGACTTTGGAGGATGCCCTTGCCATTCTTGCCTCTTATGGGATTTCAGCCCACAGGCTGAGCGATAAGGAACTTCTTGAGTTGGCGAACCAGGGAAAGGAAACGACAGCGGGAATTGATCTTCCTAAGCGGCTTACGTTCGGGCTTTTTTCCTCAAACGAAGAGGGTAGGTACTGCTCCTATCTTTCCGTCAGCAGATATCCTCTGTCAGTCTTAAACGGATGGTCAAGAGAGCTCTTCTCGATGGAGAATACCTCCGTCACGATGCGGATGAATCCGATCGAGAAGCAGAAAGCGATACGAAGAATCGACAATGCCGTTCTGGAGCTAGGCACCCTGTCTTTTGGAAAGGAGAGCCAACAGCAGGAAACCATCCTCCAGGCCGATACGCTAAAGGACCTTCTCCAAGACATCCAACAGAACAACGAAACCCTCTTTGATACGGAAATCATCGTTGCTGTCTATGACGATGACAAACGATGCCCGAACCGCAAGAAGGCGAAGGCGAAGCTAACGGAACTCGGGTTCGGCTATTCCGAACTAATAGGAAGACAGATGGATGGGTTCGTATTCTCGATGGTTTCTCTGACCGACATGGTCAAGATGAGCCACGGAATCCAGACCAGCTCTCTTGCCGCCTCTTTCCCCTTCGACATGGACATCAGGATGGACAAGGAAGGAATCCTGCTTGGCCAAAGCTCCCTTCCCGTCTTCTTCGATCCCTTCAAAAGAGATGCAAGCCACGTCAATTCCAACATGGTCGTCATCGGCCAATCCGGAAGCGGGAAGAGCTTCGCCTCGAAGAAACTCCTTCTGAATCTGTCGACCTTAGGCTCGAAGATATACGTCCTCGATCCCGAATCCGAATACGGATCCTTGGCACAGAAGCTTGGCGGAACGAGCCTTGATGCCTCCGATGGGACCTACGGGCGGATCAACCCGCTCCAGATCATGACCACGATGGATGACGAAGGCGGGGCGGGAAGCAGCTTCTACGCCCATCTTCAGTTCCTGGAGCAGTTCTTCCGCCTGATTCTGAAAGGGATCGGAAGAGACGCCCTGGAGATCATCAACCGCATCGTCGAGGAGTCCTATGCGAGAAAGAACATCGGGCCTCTCACAAATCTCTCATCTTTGAAACCGGAGGATTATCCAACGATGGAAGAACTGTGCGGTTTGATCGAAGAAAGACTCGGTAAGGCAAAGGACGAATATGAACTCAGCTGCCTTAGATCGGCATCGAACTGGATGGCACGGTTCAAGAAGGGAAACCGCGACAGCTCCCTCTGGAACGGATTTACGACCTTTTCGCCTAAGGAGAACTTCATCGACTTCGATTTCCAGAGACTTCTAGCCAACCACAACGACGTCACGGCCAACGCCCAGATGCTCCTTCTCCTCAGATGGCTTGAGAACGAGGTTATCGGAAACCGCGACTTCAACCGCACGCATGGGACAGAGAGAAAAATCGTCATCGCCATCGATGAAGCACATCTGTTCATCGACGAGAAATACCCGATTGCCCTGGATTTCATGTACCAGATGGCCAAGAGAATCCGCAAATACGACGGCATGCTTCTCATCATCACCCAGAACGTGAAGGATTTTGCCGGAACCCCGGAGATAGCCAAGAAATCGTCTGCGATCATCAACGTCAGCCAGTACTCGATGATCTTCCCGCTCTCGCCGGATGACATGTCCGACTTAGGAAAGCTATACGAGGCAGGCGGAGGATTCTCGGAATCGGAGAAGGACTCGATACTCCACAATCCCAGAGGAACCTGCTTCTTCATCGGCTCTTCCGAGGAAAGAAACGTTGTGTCCGTGACGGCAAACGATTTCGAGAGAAGCCTATTCGAAGGATAGAGAATAAGAAACTATCGACGAAAACGGAAGGCTTCCTAAAAGAAGCCACGTCTTTCAGGTAAGGAAAAAGGAGGAAAAATGGAAGAGAAAAAGGAAAAAGAAGCTAAAAAATACACGAATAAGAGATTTACGAGCGAAGAGATGGACGAGCTCATCACCCAGATCGACGAGAGACTACACGACTTCATGAAGGATGGAAAGTACAAGGACGTTCTTATCGCCATGGGAAACCTAGGGAAATACTCCCTCAACAACCAGATCTTCATCCTCATGCAGATGCCAGAAGCACTCACTGTCCATGGGATGAAAAAATGGAACTCTCTGGGAAGACACATCATCCCGGGAAGCAAGGGAATCAAGATCTTCAAGCCCGTCGTCAAGAAGAAGGAGGTGTTCGTTACCGACGAGGACGGCGCAATCGTAGAAGACGATGAAGGGAACCTGCTAAGGAAGAAAAAGGACGTCCTGGTCGGCTATCAACTGGGCTATGTCTTCGATATCAGTCAGACCGATGGAAAGCCGATCGACGTCTTCCGCTTCGACAAGGGAAAGGCTGTAGAGAACAAGGAAATCATTCTAAGAGGCCTATCGAAAGTAGCTGAAGAGAACGGATTTGGCATCTCCCATGCGGACGAAAAGGATTTGGGACCAGGCATATACGGAGAATGCAACCACTTGACCCATCAGATCAAGATCTTGGAGGGGATGCCGGACCTCCAGGAGATATCCACGACGATCCACGAAATCGGACACGCCTTGGCCCATTCCTCCTACCGGGAGGATTTCAAAGGCCTCACTCCAACCGAGAAAAGAGGAATCAAGGAAGTCGAGGCGGAATCCATCGCCTGCATCGTCTGCAACTACTTGGGGCTGGATACCGAGAACTTCAACTTCAGCTACATCGCAGGTTGGTCCGAAGGAGACATCGGTAAGTTCAAGGAGAACCTTGAAGTCATCTCAAAGCAAGCGAGAACCATCATCGACGGAATCGACCACGAATTCGAACTAGTTGAGGCAAAGGAAAAGGAAGAGGAGAAGGCGATAGCGCCTCCCGAGGCCTGGATGCCGAAGGAGAGAAAGGAGCTCGTCATGGGATGAACTTCAACGCAAGCTCTATTCCTATCGAGATGAAGGAAAGGAAGCAATGGGTCGCCTATTTCAAGAAAGAGATCCCGGGATCAAGCCATCTTGGGAAAGTCATGGTCTCCCCCATCACCTATAGACACGCCAGAAGCAACGAGCCGTCCGATTGGACGGACTTCTACAAAGCCAAACTCTTCCTGACGGAGAACGGCAGAATGGACGGCCTTGTCTTCGTCCTGACCGAAGGAATCGTCTTCATCGACATCGACAACTCGATCGATGCCAACGGAAGAATCAACGAGATTGGAGAAAAGCTTTTGAAAGCATTCCCGGATACCTATGCCGAGAGAAGCTGCTCCGGACACGGCATCCACATCCTGATGAAGGGAAAGCTTCCGAAGGACTGCATGAAGCGGAACGATTCCATCGGACTGGAGATGTACGACACCAAGCGCTTCTGCTGCATCACCGGCGATGTCATCGATAACAGAAGAGCATTGCTGGATTGCTCTCCGATGATAGGAAAAGCTGCTCTTTCCCTCATGGGAAGAAAGGAAGCAAGCCACATCCCAAAGCCTTCCTACGGAAAGCCCCTGGCAAGCGACCGGTCGGTCATCGAAAAGGCGTCCAGAAGCAGAAACGGAGAGAAATTCCTAAGACTCTACCAGGGCGATGATTCGGGATATGCGAGCCGGTCAAGCGCTGATCTGGCGTTAGTGGCGATGATTTCGTTCTATACGCAGGATTCGGATCAGATCGACCGCATCTTCCGCTCGAGCGGTCTCATGAGAGAGAAATGGGACAGCCCTAGAGGCGACACGACCTATGGAAGAATGACCATCGAGACGAGCCTTAGAAACACCAGAAGAGTCTACGAGATGCAATAGAGAAGGAGGAAAGAATATGGATTTCGAAGATATGTACGACGAGCCGAAGGCGATCCGGGTCGTCACGAAGCTTCCGGACGAGGAAGCAAAAGAAACGATGATGGAGAACGGATACGGGACAATCTCCGAGTTCTGCAAAGGACTTATCGATATCGCCCCTCTTCCGACGGACGGTTCCGTCACCATCATCTGCAACGATGAGTTCCTGGTCAACGGAATGAAGCCGAATATCGTCACGCCGGAGACCGAAGGGGTCATCTGCGGCCCCATCATTCTCTGCGGATACGATCCTGAGAGCGGTGATTCGATTTCCCTTACCGACAAACAGGTCAAGGAAGCACTCGAATACTGTGAGCGGAACAACCTCCATGGGATGTCCTTGGAAGGTGCCTTCCGATACTCGAAGGTGATCGGTCCGCTTCAGAGAAGCTACGATGCGCTTATAAACAAGCAAATGGAGGCCTTCTGATGAAAGCGAAAAAGAAAACGCCGCTTACGGCAAACGAAATGAGAAAGTCGGTGAAGACGAAAGTCAGGAAGGAATACGAAGCCTTCCTCTCCTCCTACCGGAAGCTCGACGACGAGAAGAGATTCAGGAAGATGGTGGAGGATGCCGAGATGATCGGATTCTACCGGAACGTCTACATCATCATCGTCATCATCGGGGATTTCACGGTAGAGGAATGGAAGTGGCTCTATCTCTACTACAGAGGCATCGACATCATCAAGGATTTCCATAGGTCCTACGTTGCCTTCAAGAAGGACAGCGAGGAAGAGAAAAACGGTTCCAAGGACTTCCTCTTCTCTGCAATGGAATTCCAAGCTGGAAGCGTAGGAGCCTGTGCCTGATGGCGAACTGGGCTGACGTAGAGATGGCTGTCGTCCTGCCATCGAGAAACAAGGACAGGTTCCTTAGTTTCTTCATGGACAAAGACGGAAATCCGAAACGATCCGACGGCAGGCATATCAAGCGATGCTTTCTCGACGAAGTACATGAAGAGAAAAACAGCCATGGGATGAGCTGCCTCCGCATCGAATGCCAGTGCGCATGGTCCGCCTACTCCTCCTTCTTCGTCTCGAAAGAGGAAAGGGAAGCGAACAAAACGTTGATACCGCTTTTAGAGGCGATGAAGGAATCGGAAGGCCGCCGGATGACGTTCTATGCCAACGAACCCGGCATCGGATTCGAGGAGACGGGGAGATACCAGGAAGGAATCGATGAGGATATCTACTACGATTCGAGAGACCTCTACAGAGATCCCTATTCCGAATTCCTCGAGGAAGACGAAGCGGACGGGAAAACGGAGAAGCAAATGGAATGAGGAGGAAACGATGCCAAACTACGTGAAGAACAAGATCATGGTCGGAAAGAAGGAATACGTCGACCGAATCAAAAAGGAACATTTCCGAAGAGATCAAAACACCGGAACAGAGGAGCTTGATCTGAACACCATCGTCAAGATGCCCGAAAGCCTGATGATCGAATGCGGTAGCCGGAGCTATGACGGCGTGAAGCTCTATCTCGCCAGAAAAGATCCAAGCTGCGATTATGCCGGGACCAAGGAGGGCAAGATGGATGAAGAGGAATACAAAGACCTCACCGAAAAGCTCAAAGCCTCCCAGATGTCTCCCCATAAAAGCGCGGACAAGGAAGAATATGAATTCCTTGTCAAACACTACAAAGATGACCTGGAAAAGGTTATTGGGTTAGGAAAAAGGAGCTGCGAGAACATGATGAAATACGGCTCCTGCAACTGGTATGAGTGGTCCATCCGACATTGGGGGACCAAATGGAACGCTAGCGCAACCGAAATCACCGACGGTGGGAAATCCATCCTCTTCGAGACGGCTTGGAACCCTGCGCTCCCTGCCGTGCTCGAGCTTTCCAAGCAGCATCCGGAGATGAAGATCGCCTTCCTCTACAGCGACGAGGAAATCGGTAACCATGTCGGTTACGCGCTCATGACGGATGGGAAGATTGATTTCCAAGGGACATTCTTAGACCAATCTATCGATGCCTACAAACTGGCTTTCGATCTCTGGGGATGTCAGGAAGACTACAGATACGATTCGGACAGAAAGACCTATGTCCAGAAAGGCGGGACCAATCATGTCTCGCCCAATATGGAATAGGAAACAAAAGGAGAAACACACATCGATGAAAAAGAACAAGACAAACGCAATCATCGGTTCGAAGCCGAACAGGAAACGCAAGGCACCCTATATCGTCTTAGGGGCATTGGCCCTTGTCGGAGGGTTGGGCTTAGCCTTCTATGGCGGTTACACGCTTGGGAAGAACGCCAAATCCGATGACGACAAGAATAGCGAGACCGTTGCCATCAAGGACAACCAAGTCGCCATCAAATGCGCCTACAACGCCAAGAGCGGCGCCAAATACGGAACCTACGACCTCACTTATTCCGTCACTCCTACGATCTACACCGACCAGATCATTGCAAAGATCGCCTATCAGGACGGAACGAACGTGGAGAGCGGGACCGTCGCTCTCGAGCACGACACCATCAAGCATGAGGTCAAGGTCAACTGTCTCAAGGCGTTTACCAAGAAGATCGTCCTGACTTTGTATGCCGAATCCAATCCGAACGTCAAGGGAACCATGACCTTCGACTTCAGAGAACGGATCAACGTCATCCTTCCCGATGCCATCAACCTCGTCGAAGGGCAGGTCCCAGCCATCAATCCGAGAGTCGACACCACCGGAGGAACCGTCTTGGTCGACAAGAACGTGACGGACGTCACCTATTCCTGGAACCCGGATTTCCTGGCTTGGGTCAAGGAGAAATCCATGAAGGAGCTGAACAATTACAAAACGGAGAATCAGGCAAACATGAGCTTCCAGGACGATGCGTTCACCGGCTTCGTCGGATTGGGATCCGAGGATGCCACGTCTTTCTTCAAGAAAGCGTTTAAGGCCAACGAGTTCCTCACCACCAAAGGCGGGAAGTACACTTGGCAGGAAGCCTATTCCGACGACGACAGCGAAGATCCGTGGAGCTCCTGCAGCTCGACTTGGTATCTCGGATCTGCTACGAAGACCGATTTCATGGATGAGTTCTCCGGAACCAAGCCGGTCTTCGACTGGACCTGCAAGGTGAACGGGGTCAGCTATGCCAAATCCTTCGGATTGACCCTAAGCTCTATCAACGTCACCTCTATCTCCTTGAGCGGCTCCACCTACTGCTTCTAAAGACATGAGCACGAGAAGCTACATCTGCAGAAAGAATCCGGACGGCACATATACCTGCGTATATTGCCATTGCGACGGATATCTCACCTATAACGGGGCGATGCTTCTTGATCACTATGACACCAAGGAGAGAGTCGACAAGCTTCTCTCCTTGGGAAGCATGTCTTCGTTGGGAACAAGCATCGAGCCGGATCCTTCTATGCCGCATACCTTCGACGACCGCCAGGAAGACGTCACTGTCTTCTATGGAAGAGACAGACATGAGAAGGGGATGGAAGCGAGGAACCTTAATTTGGAGGATATCGATAGCCCTGATTCCTGGATTGAATTCTGCTATGTGTTCGGACAGGACGGGAAGTGGAGATACTTTCAATGCGGTCATCTATCGGAAGGGATGAAGGACCTCAAGGAAGGACTGAAAGAGGAATACAGCAAACTTGGGTATCCAAGACCGGAAGGATATTACGGGTTCTATACCGCCAAGGAAATCGAGAAACTCCGATATGACTACCAGAAACAAAGACAGGCCGAGATGTAGATGGCTTTGCTTCTATCTTCTCATCCAAGCTATATGCGTGTCTGTGACTTCCTTCGTCAGAAACATAAGCGATATCCGAAGAGCAGACTTTTCGATAAATGAGAACGGAAACATCGTTCTTCCTTACGGAAAGGATGTCGGAATCATCTTCTCTGAGGATTCCGTCAAGGTGAGGAATTGCTATCTCTATGGCAGAAAGGAACGCCTTGCCATATGCAGCTACATCTATCAGGGACTCTCGGAAAGAGGGGTCCGTGAGCGTTCCATACAAAGCCTGTCAGCGGAGCTTGCGCTCCATGCCATCTGCTACCGGCTCGGAATAAGAAGAGAACAGGCCGTGGATGCCGATCTGGACATCCATGGGGATGAAAGATGGTACGTAAGAGCCGGATACTCTTTGCTTGAGGTATTCGGAGTCTAGACAAAAAGAGGAGGAAATTTGGATGGAAAAGAAACCA
>ERZ808240.511-NODE-511-length-50797-cov-15.326002_pt1 | contig 50797 bp, 62 predicted proteins | sample MGYA00521084_ERZ808240 | MGnify/ENA primary metagenome ERZ808240 (study PRJEB31516, sample SAMN03275571) | gut metagenome | biome: mammalia-associated habitat; material: feces | host: Papio cynocephalus | place: Kenya | collected 2012-08-06 ...
AAAGGAACTGCCTTTTTCAATATTTATTTTTCCGAAAGTTTTTTTACGCTAACATGGCTGCATCTGACATTTTTCAGATACAGCCATTGGGAGATTTCTTTTTCTCTTAGTAATTGTAATTGATCAGCTGTGCATCGTTTGAAACTGTCTTCTTGCCAACTTTGATCTTAGCAACTACTTTAATGTAATATGTAGTATATTTGTTCAATTTCTTTTTACCATATTTTGTAAGCGTTACACTCTTCGCCTTTTTGCTGAGAGATTTCACTTTTTTGTATTTTCCGTCTCTGCTTGTAGACATCAATACATTGTAGCCCTTTGTACCGGAAACTTTTGCCCATTTCAATTTAATCTTTGCATTGCTGGATCGGAGAGAATAATGTTTCTTTCCGGTTACATTGCTGAGCCAGAAGTAACGATATCCGGACCATCCGCTGTACATCTTTGTCACACCGTTTGTTGCATAAAGACGAACACGGTATTTGTACGGTGTGTTTTTACGGAATTTTGTAGAAGCAGAGTACGTTGAAGAACAGGAAATTGTCTTAATCAGCTTTCCTTTCAGATTACGAACTTCTACTTCATATCCATTTGCTGTTCTATTTGGATCTGCTGCCTGGAATGTAATCGTACCAGCAGAAGCACTTCCTGTGTAAACGCCAAAATTGGATGTAGATGGTGTAGCAGGTGCTGTCAATACAGATCCTGTGTTGCCGGTAGGAAGGGAAGTTCCTGCTGTCTGTGTGTAAGTTACTGTAGTATAACTATCCGAAGCTTTAAACCCGCTGGATGAAGTACGGCATGCTACAACGTTAAATCCGTACCAGGTTGCCGGTGCGAGATTTCCAACTGTTGCAGAAGTTGTTGTTACACTTAAGTTCGGTACGATATTGTCATAACGGCTGGTAATATCATAGGAAGTTGCACCTGTTGCCGGTGTCCAGCTGAAACTGATCGCATTTTCTGTTACAGCAGTTACCGTCGTCTGCACTTGACTTGCATCCGGAGCAGTAACCACTTCAAACGGTGCAGATTCCGGACCTTTATTTCCATTCTTATCAATGGCATATACTTTAACATAGTATGTTCTACCTGCAGACAGCTTATAATAGCTTTCCTTGATATCATATGCTCGTTCTGGTTCACTCCATGCCATACCATCGCTAATGGAAGTATAATAATCCGATGCGCCAATCACCGTATCCCAAGTAAATTCAACAGAACTATCCGTTGCCCTTATCTGTCTCAGATTTGTCGGTGTGCTCAATGCTGCTTCTGACGTTGTCGGTACAAATGCTACCGCAGCCATCAGAAAAATAAAAGTTACAATTGCCTTTACATAGTTTTTCATTAAACTATACTCCTTTCTCTTTTTGATCGCCCTCTTTTAGTACGATACGATTTAAGTCTATTTTACTTCCTTTTGCCATACTTTGTCAACTGAATCTTGTTTCGAAAATCAAACTTTACCTCTCTTTTACAGAGATTTTTCAATCCAGCTGCCAAGGACATCAGAAAGGACGGTACGCTGTCCACAGAGTCCGTGATTGGTCTGCAGTCCTTTGTAACAATATTTTCCATTTCCCGGCTGATCTGTCAAACGCTTATAAAGTGGCCGGATCATAATATCCGGAGGTGCCACCGTATCTTTTTCCGCTGCCACAAAAAGCACATTCTGGTCTTTCAAATGATCGTAAGTATTGATGACAGCATATTCTTCACTCTGGTAATGCGCATTTTCGTAGACTTCGCTCGCCGAAGTCATTTTGAGGCACTGACCCTCACCCTCGATCATGATAAACAGTTCCTTTTCGAGTCCATTTTGAAAAGCCGCACGCAGATCGTATGGTGCAATCGCGGCAACTCCGCGGATAAATCCGAGTTTACCGGCGGCATTTAATACCGTCATGCCTCCCATACTGTGTCCGACGAGGAAGATCGCATCCGGGTCGATATTATACTGATCTGTTGTCGCCGGGTTGTGCGCCCATTTGGTGATAGCGACGGCGTCGTCCACCAGATTGGAAAAAAGGTAATTTCCCTCACTTCCCCAGGCACCGCGGTGATTTACATGGATCACCACACCGCCCATCCGCATCAGGGCGTATTCCAGATCATTGTTGGTCGTATATCCAGGAAATCCGTGGAACATCACGACTACCGGGTGTGGTCCTTCGTACTGCGCGCCGGGTTTCAAAAGGTAGCCATACAGATGGCATCCTCCGCTGATGATATTGAGGGGAAGAGCATCCGGCATCTCTTCAGCAGTTTCATAATCAAAGTCTGTGTAAGCATTGTTTTTATTGAATCTCATAGGCATCTCCTTTATAATCAATGTTTATTAACGTCAGTCCTTCCGGTGGCGCCGTAGGACCCGCAAGCGCCCGGTCTGCCTTGGTTATCGCCTCTTCGACCGTTGAAATTTTTCGTCTGCCAAGTCCCACTTCCACGAGTGTCCCCGCGATGATCCGCACCATGTTATACAAAAATCCGCTTCCTGTCACGCGGATACAGATCTGATGTCCTGTTTTTTCCACCTCGCACCCGTAAATCGTCCGCACCGTCGTCTGCACCTGACTCTTTGCCGAGCAAAATCCGGCAAAATCGTGTTCTCCGATAAAAAGCTGTGCCGCTTTCTGCATTTTTTCCACATCTAACGGAAGATAGACAAAATACGAATACAGCCGCTCTGTCGGAAGCTGAATCGGCACATTGCTGATATGATATTCATACGTCTTTTCGCTGACCGCATAGCGCGGATGAAATGTCTCCTTTACCGACTCGGATCTCATCACACGGATGTCTTCGGGCAGCCGCTGATTGACAGCGATCGCGATCTTTTCTGCCGGGATTCTGGTATCTGTGTCAAATACTGCCACATTTCCCTGCGCATGCACACCGGCATCCGTCCGGCTCGCCCCGATCAGTTCTACCGGCTCACGCAAAAGTTCCCGGAGGGCATCTTGCAATACTTCTTCCACAGAAACAGCATTGTTCTGGATCTGCCATCCGTGATAATTTGTCCCATCGTATGCTACCACTAATCGAACGCGCATCATTCCACTCCTTTTACAAAAAATGTCTCACAATCAATAGTATAATGATATATAGTACCACGATTCCCATAGCAAGGCCGTCTTCCTTCCGGTATTTCGGCGGTTTCATCTTCGTACGCCCCTCACCGCCGCGGTAACACCTTGCCTCCATCGCAAGCGCCAGGTCATACGCACGCTTCGTCGCAGAAACGAGAAGCGGTACCAGGATCGAAACCATGCCTTTCAGCCGTTCAATCAATTTTCCCTCTTCAAAATCCGCACCTCTTGCACTCTGCGCACGGATAATACGGTTGGCTTCTTCCAGAAGAATCGGGATAAAGCGCAGCGCAAGCGACATCATCATTGCGATGTCATGCACCGGTACTTTAATCTTTTCTAAGGGTTTCAAAAGCGCCTCGATAGCATCCGTCAGCTTATTTGGTGTCGTTGTATACGTTAGCAGTGACGAACCGATGACAAGATAGGTCAGCCGGAGTGCCATAAAAGCTCCCCGCTTGATGCCTCCACTAGTGATTGAGATAAATTTCCACTGAAACAGCACATCGCCTGCCTGTGTAAAAAACACATGGAAACATGCCGTAAATAAAAGCAAAAACAAGATTGGTTTTAACCCTTTCGTAATATAGCCAAGCGGCACCTGGCTGAACGCAATGACTACACCAAGAAATACCGTTACTACCACATATCCGGCAAAATTCTGAAACAAAAATAAGGAAATCAGATACAAGATCACCGCAATGATCTTCATGCGGGGATCCAGTCTGTGAATCTTTGATTCTACCGGATAATATTGTCCTATCGTAATATCTCGTAACATTTATCTCTCCCCTTTTTGGTAAGTCAGAATAGCATCTGCTGCCTGTTTTACATTGATGGCATTGTGGGGAAGGCGGATTCCTTTTTCTGCCAGCCCCTCTACCACATACGTCACCTGCGGAGCAAGAATACCTATTTTTTCCAGTTCCTTGTAGTGAGAAAATACTTCCTCCGGCGTTCCATCGTACGCGATACAGCCGCTGTCCATAACGATCAGACGCTCGGCGTATTTTCCCATGTCTTCCATGCTGTGCGAAACCACAATCACCGTGATCTTTCGCTCCCTGTGCAATTTCTCGATCAGGTCCAGAATATCATCTTTTCCCTGCGGATCCAATCCAGCGGTCGGTTCATCCAATATAAGGATTTCCGGCTGCATCGCAAGCACTCCGGCGATCGCCACACGCCTTTTTTGTCCCCCTGACAATTCAAAGGGAGAGACGTCTAACAGATCTTCGTCGATCCCCACCTGCTTCAATGCCTCATACGAGCGCAAATCCATTTCCAAATTATCCAATCCAAGATTTTTCGGGCCAAATTTTACATCTTCCAGCACTGTCGTCTCAAAAAGCTGCTGCTCCGGATATTGGAACACGATCCCAACTTTCGAACGCAGTTTTTTCTTCGAAAATCCTTTTTCATTGATGTCTTCACCATTATAATACACACCGCCGTCTGTCGGTTTCAATAGTCCATTCAGATGCTGGATCAACGTCGATTTTCCGGAACCCGTGTGTCCGATCAGTCCGATAAATTCTCCCTCGTTGATCTGCAGATTGATGTCATAGAGGGCTACTTTTTCAAATGCGGTTCCTTTTCCATATACATGTTCCACATGATTTAACAATAAAGCCATTTTCGTCCTCCCTCGTCAGGCGAGTTTTTCAGCCAGACAATTTACAAACTCATCTACTGTGATCAGATCCGTCGGAATATCCATCCCCTGCCGTCTCAGTTCCAATGCCAGTTCTGTAACCTGTGGCACAGCAAGATGATATTCCTGCAGTTTCTCTGCCTCCGCAAATACCTGCTTGGGCGTGCCCTGCATCGCGACCTTCCCGTGATTCATAACGAGTACACGGTCTGCCTCGGTCACTTCATCCATATAATGTGTTACCCATAAAATGGTAATTTCTTCCTTTTTATTGATCTCATGAACCGCTTTCAACACTTCCCGTCTTCCGACCGGATCAAGCATCGCCGTCGATTCATCAAATATAATACATTTTGGCTTCATCGCCAATACCCCGGCAATCGCCACACGTTGTTTTTGTCCACCCGAAAGATTGTTCGGTGATTCTTTCCGATGTTCATACATCCCTACTTTTTTCAGCGAATCGTTGACACGCTCCCAGATTTCAGCTGTCGGCACGCCAAGATTTTCCGGTCCAAATCCCACATCTTCCTCGACGATATTATGCACGATCTGATTGTCCGGATTTTGAAATACCATGCCGGCACGCTGCCGTATTTCCCATACCATTTCCGGTTTTCTCGTATCGATTCCGTCGACTTCGATACAACCCTCTCCCGGCACTAAGATCGCGTTGATCAATTTGGCAAGGGTTGACTTTCCGGAACCATTGTGGCCCAACACCGCGATAAACTCCCCTTTGTTTATCTCAAATGATAAATGGTCGACTGCCAGCTCTACGCCTACCACCTGCTCTTCATCATCCCTGCGTATATATTCATACACTACATCCTGTATTGATATCACAATGGCACCTCCTGCATTATTTTAAAAGAGCGATACGGTAAAAAACCATATCGCTCTCTTTTTACACATAAACGTGTTCTTATACTAATTCAATAACAACTTCCATAGCTGCGTCGCCCTTACGTGGTCCGATCTTGATGATACGTGTGTATCCACCTTTGCGGTCAGCATACTTTGGAGCGATTTCGTCAAATACTTTGCTTGCTACATCAACTGTCTTAGTTCCTTTTCTCTTACCAGCTGTTGTGGTAGGAACTTCTGTGATGCCATAAAGCATTTTGTTCATCTGACGTCTAGCATGGATTCTGGAAGGAGCTTCTTTTTTGATTTCTTTATCTACTTCATCAAAAACAGTAACTTTCTTTCCATCTACTACTTTCTTTACTCTCTTACCATCTTTATCTTTCTGGGCAACTTTAGCCTTGACAGTAACAGTCTCAACGTTATCTTTTTCGCGAATGCCAAGCGCGATCATGTGCTCAGCAATTCTGCGGATTTCTTTAGCTTTTGCTTCTGTGGTAACGATTTTTCCATGATAAAGAAGGTTTGTCACCTGGTTACGAAGCAAAGCTTTTCTCTGGCTGGATGTTCTTCCAAGCTTTCTATAACCTGCCATTTTCATGTCCTCCTTGAATATTTATAAAACAAAGTTCGATTAATCAACATTTTCACGCAATGACAATCCAAGTTCTTTCAACTTAGCAAGCACTTCTTCCAAAGACTTACGTCCCAGGTTACGTACTTTCATCATGTCATCGGCTGTCTTATTGGTGAGTTCCTCCACCGTATTAATTCCTGCTCTCTTCAGACAGTTATAAGAACGAACAGACAATTCCAACTCATCAATGCTGAGTTCAAGAACTTTCACAGAATCGTCTTCCTCTTTCTCCACGATTACTTCTGCCATACGAGCTTTCTCTGACAGATCGATAAAGGTATTCAGATGCTCACTCATAACCTTAGCTGCAAGGCTGACTGCTTCATCCGGATCCAATGTACCATTGGTATATACATCCAATGTCAATTTGTCAAAATCTGTAATCTGACCAACACGAGTATTCTCGATGTTGATATTTACACGCTCAATCGGAGTAAAGATAGAATCAATCGGAATTACGTCGATTGCCATCTCTTCTTTCTTATTTTTGTCAGAACTTACATATCCACGGCCGTTTACTACTGTCATTTCAATGTAAAGTTTGCTGTCTGCTCCACCGTTCAATGTAGCAATGACCTGATCTTTGTTGATGATCTCAAGATCAGAGTCGCATTTGATGTCCGCTGCAGTGATAACACCCTCGCCATTAGCATCAATGTACATGGTTTTTGTCTCATTGAGGTTATCGCTGTGATTCTTAATTGCAAGACTCTTAATGTTCATTACAATCTCAGTAACGTCTTCTTTGACACCAGGGATCGCACTAAACTCATGAACAACGCCATCGATTTTAATGTGACTTACTGCTGTACCTGGCAGCGATGAGAGCATAATTCGTCTCAAAGAATTACCCAAAGTTGTACCGTATCCTCGTTCAAGTGGTTCTACTACAAAACGTCCATATTTCTTATCTTCAGAAATTTCCGCAATTTCAATTCTCGGTCTTTCAAATTCAAACACTCTAGGACCCTCCTTTTGGGTTTACTTAATTACTTGGAGTACAACTCGACGATAAGCACTTCATTGACAGGTACATCAATCTCAGCTCTTGTAGGAACCTGTGTAACTGTTCCTTTGAGATTTTCATGGTCAGCCTCTAACCAAGCTGGAACCATACGAGATCCTGTAACTTCAAGAATGTCTTTGTATCTCTGTGCTCCCTTAAATTTTTCTTTGATTTCAATAACATCTCCAGCTTTCAACTGATAAGATGGGATATTAACTGGTTTACCATTTACAAGCACATGCTTATGATCTACGATCTGACGTGCTTCTTTTCTTGTTCTACCATAGCCAAGACGGAACATAACATTGTCAAGTCTCAACTCAAGGAGAATCATCAGGTTTTCACCGGTTGTACCATATTTCAACTTCTGTGCCTTTGCGTAGTAGTTACGGAAAGGTTTCTCAAGTACACCATAGATGAATTTCGCTTTCTGTTTCTCTTTCAACTGCATTCCATATTCGCTTAATTTTCTTCCGCTTCTTGCGTTTCTATTTGATTTCTTGTCGATTCCAAGATAAATTGGATCGAGGTCAAGAGATCTACATCTTTTCAGAACAGGCGTCATATCTCTAGCCATTTTAATACCTCCTATACTCTTCTACGTTTTGGTGGTCTACAACCATTGTGAGGAACTGGTGTTACGTCCTGGATACTTGTTACTTCGATTCCGCAAGCCTGAATTGCACGGATCGCAGCTTCTCTACCAGAACCTGGTCCCTTAACCATTACTTCTACTGATTTCAAACCATGAGGCAATGCAGCTTTTGCTGCTGTCTCTGCAGCCATCTGTGCTGCATAAGGTGTGGATTTTCTGGATCCTCTGAATCCAAGTCCACCTGCACTTGCCCAGGAAATTGCATTTCCCTGCATGTCGGTCAGTGTTACGATTGTATTATTAAAAGATGACTGAATATGTGCTTGTCCGCGGTCAATATTCTTTTTAACACGCTTTTTTGTCACTTTTTTTGCAACTTTCTTAGCCATTGACAAAACCTCCTATATTATTTCTTCTTATTTGCTACTGTACGTTTTGGACCTTTACGAGTTCTAGCATTCGTCTTTGTCTTCTGTCCACGAACCGGAAGTCCTTTTCTATGACGGATTCCTCTGTAGCATCCAATTTCCTGTAATCTCTTGATGTTCAAAGCAACTTCTCTACGAAGATCACCCTCAACAACCTGAGTCTTGTCAATAACGTCACGAATTTTAGCGACATCGTCATCGGTCAAATCTTTACAACGAATGTCTGGGTCTACGTTTGCTTCGCTCAGGATTCTTTTTGAGCTTGCAAGACCGATACCATAAACATAGGTAAGACCTATCTCTACACGTTTTTCTCTTGGTAAATCTACACCACTGATACGAGCCATGTGTACTTTACACCTCCATTAAAATTTTAAAAATGTTTGTTTCGTGAATCTTCTGTGATTCACTATAGCCGCTTTAAATCACAACAACTCTGCTGACCAAGAACCCGTTTTTCTTTTTCCAAAGAATCACCGGAGAAACATCGGCAGTGCTTTTCGTTGCGATATCACAGTTCCCGCAATGACGGTGGAATCTACAATTCCTGCGGGGTCCGCTGTAACACAGAAAGCAAGACATTATATAAGCACGAAAAGAACCCGAAGTCGCCTTCAGGTCTCTCAGATATATTTATTAGCCCTGTCTTTGTTTGTGTTTTGGGTTCTCACAGATGACTCTGATACGACCCTTTCTTTTAATAACTTTGCATTTTTCGCAAATTGGTTTTACTGATGATCTTACTTTCACAGTAATAACCTCCTTTCACATGTTTTGACATGTTTGTATCTATAAATTTCCATCTTTTCGGACTTTCTTGGGTTAGGGAAAGTCTTATCAGAGCGCACTTAGCCCTCTTTAGACGAAAATCCATTTCTAACTATAACATAAATCACAAAGGAATGCAAGCACTTTTTTATTTATCTCTCCAAACAATTCTTCCTTTTGTCAGATCATAGGGAGACAATTCCAATGTTACTTTGTCACCAGGCAGAATACGGATGAAGTTCATCCGGAGTTTTCCGCTGATATGTGCCAATACTTTATGTCCGTTTTCAAGTTCTACCTGAAACATTGCATTTGGCAGTTTTTCAACAACAGTTCCTTCAATTTCAATTACGTCTGCTTTTGACATACCATTACTCTCCTTTTTCGTGCCCTTATCAAGACACACTATTTACAATGATAAAATTTCTGGTTCGCCATCCTTACGGATATAGATGGTGTTCTCATAATGCGCCGAATTTTCGCCATCCTGTGTCACTACTGTCCAGTCATCGTCTAAGAACCAGACCGGCCAGTCTCCGGCATTTACCATCGGCTCGATGGCAAGCGTCATTCCGGGTTTCAAGACGGGACCATGCCCAAATCTCGGTTTAAAATTCGGTACTTCCGGCTCCTCATGAAGCCGCCTTCCAATTCCATGTCCCACCAGATCGCGAACGATGGAAAATCCATTTTCCTCCACGAATTTCTGGATTGCTACAGAAATATCATATAAGTGCCCGCCGGCAACCGCATATTTTATTCCTTCAAAAAAGCTTTGCTTCGTCACATTGATCAGTTTTTGATCGTTTTCTGATATCTTGCCGACAGCATGAGTTCTTGCAGCATCCGAATGATATCCTCGGTAGATCACACCTGCGTCCAGGCTAACGATATCTCCTTCCCGAAGAATGACATTTTCTTTCGGAATCCCATGCACCACTTCATCATCAATGGATACACAGATGGAGGCCGGATATCCTTCATAATTTAGGAAAGAAGGAATGCATCCGAACTCACGGATCCATTCTTCTCCTTTTCGGTCAATCTCCAGTGTGGAGATGCCCGGTTCAATGATTTCACCCAATCTGTTGTGAACTTCTGCCAGAACCTTTCCGGCTTCACGCATGAGCCGGATTTCTTCTTCTGACTTGATTGTTATTCTTTCTTTTTTTCTACGCATGTCATTTCACTCTGCTTTGTCTGCGGATCAGCCAAGGATCGCTGTGATATCATCAAATACTTTCTGCAGATCCTGCGTTCCGTCAACCTCTTTCAAGATTCCTTCTTTGGTATAATAATCAATCAAAGGCTGCGTCTGTGTATGATATACTTCCAAACGCTGTTTTACGGTTTCCGGCTTGTCATCCTCACGAAGAATGAGCTCGCCGCCACATGCGTCACAAATTCCTTCTTTTTTGGTTGGATTATATTTAATATGATAGGTTCCTCCACATGCTACGCAGGCACGTCTTCCTGACATACGGTCAATGATGTTCTCATCCGGAACTTCTACATTGATGGCATAATCCATCTTTTCTCCAATTTTTGCCAATGCTTCTGTCAATGCTTCTGCCTGTGGAATCGTACGTGGGAATCCATCGAGTACATATCCTTTTTTTGCATCATCCTGTGCCAGACGGTCTACTACAAGGTCAACGACCAATTCATCCGGTACAAGAAGTCCTTTATCCATATATGTTTTTGCCTTTTGTCCAAGTTCTGTATTCTCTTTGATATTTGCACGGAAGATATCTCCGGTGGAAATGTGTGGAATACCGTATTTTTCGGAAATCATTTTTGCCTGTGTACCTTTTCCGGCACCAGGAGCACCAAGCATAACAATTTTCATAGCCATTCTCCTTTTCATTTCAATGCAAAAAAGGTAAGCGACCATACGAAAATAAATTTTCGCAGGTCGATTGCCTTTTTATACTATCATCAATTTCCCAAGAATCCTTTGTAATTACGAACTAACATCTGGGATTCAAGCTGTTTCAATGTTTCAATAACAACACCAACAATGATGATCAAAGATGTACCGGTAAAGGATACGTTTGCTCCGAACACACCTGAGAAGACGATTGGAAGCACACATACGATAACCATTGCGACAGCACCGATAAAGATAATGCTGTTAAGTACATTGGTAAGATAATCGGTTGTTGGTTTTCCGGGACGAATACCCGGAATAAATCCACCCTGCTTTTTCATGTTGTTTGAAATTTCAAGCGGATTAAATGTTACTGAGGTATAGAAATATGCAAAAAAGATTACCAATGCGATATATACGAGTAATCCTAATGTATATTTGAAATCACCCCATGAACTAACATTACACCAGTCGCTCTGATTGCAGACCTTGAGGAATTTCTGGATCAAGGTTGCTCCTTCTCCGGATGCCGGTTTCACACCTGCAAAACTGGCAATAACAACTGGAAGCTGTAACATGGAACTTGCAAAGATAACCGGGATAACGCCGGCTGTATTCACTTTCAACGGAATGTGGCTGGACTGACCGCCAAACATTTTCCGTCCCTGCATTTTCTTTGCATACTGTACAGGGATTTTTCTCTCGCCGTCCTGAAGCCATACGATAAACGCAAACATGGCAATAATCAGAACAAGAATGATCACTGCTGCAAGAATTCGGTTTGTGACATTGGCTGCGCTCTTGATGAACTGATTGTACAAAGAGATCAGGTCACTAGGAATACGTGCAACGATGTTGATCAACAGGATGATGGAAATACCATTTCCAATTCCTTTTTCTGTGATTTCTTCACCAAGCCACATAAGGAATGCAGCTCCTGCTGTCAAAGCAACAACGGAAATGATCACAGATGTATATCCAGATTCTGTAAAGAATCCCTGGTTACGGAATCCGATAACGATAGCAAGACCTTCGATCAAAGCAAGTACGATAGACAGATATCTTGTGTACTCGTTAATCTTCTTTCTTCCATCTTCTCCATCTTTCTGCAGTTCTTCCAGACGCGGAATTGCGATGGTAAGGAGCTGTACAATGATGGATGCTGTGATGTATGGTGTGATGTTCAATGCAAAAATGGACATTCTTGTAAAGGATCCACCGGTCATAACATCGAGGAAGTTCAAAGCCTGGTTGTTATCAAACAAATTCTGGATGACATTTGTATTTACGCCCGGAAGCGGAATATTACATCCGATCCGGACGATGATAAGCCCCAAAAATACAAACAAAAGTTTGTTTCGGATCTCTTTCGTCTTAAACGCATTTCTTATCGTTTCAAGCATTAGATCACCTCTGCTTTTCCACCAACTGCTTCAATTTTTTCAACAGCACTCTTACTAAATGCGTTTACTTTAACTGTGAGCTTTTTGGTTAATTCTCCATTTCCAAGAATTTTGACTCCGTCTCTAGGATTGTTTACAATCCCTTTATCCATAAGAGTTTCAACTGTTACTTCTGCGCCATCTTCAAATGCATTGAGACGGTCAAGTCCGATAGCAACAATGTCTTTACTATTAATATTTGTAAAACCTCTCTTAGGCAGTCTTCTGTACAGTGGCAGCTGACCACCTTCGAATCCTGGTCTAGGTGCTCCAGAACGTGCTTTCTGTCCTTTATGACCTTTTCCGGCAGTTTTACCATTTCCTGAACCATGTCCACGTCCACGACGGAATTCATCGCTGTGTTTGGAACCTGCTGCAGGTTTTAATTCTGATAAATTCATTTATGGCACCTCCTTATATTAGATTTCTTCTACTTTAACCAAGTGTCTAACTTGCTGAATCATTCCTCTAACTGCATCGTTATCAGGCATCTCAACTGTTTTGTTGAGCTTTCTGAGGCCAAGAGCCTCAACTGTTTTACGATGTTTAGGAATGGCACCAATGGTAGATTTTGTTAATGTGATTTTCAATTTTCCAGCCATGAAAAAGTACCTCCTAACCTAACACTTCTTCTACGGAAAGTCCGCGAAGTTTTGCTACTTCTTCCGGTGTCTTGAGTTCGCTCAAACCAGCGATCGTTGCAAGTACAACGTTCTGTTTGTTACGGGATCCCAAAGACTTTGTACGGATATTTTTGTATCCTGCAAGATCCAATACGGCACGCGCCGGACCACCAGCGATGATTCCTGTACCTTCTGGAGACTTCTTCATAAGAACTTCAGCACTGCCGAATTTTCCGATGAAGTCATGTGGAATACTTCCATTCTCATCGATTGGTACTTCGATGAGTTTCTTCATAGCATCTTCTTTTCCTTTGCGAATTGCTTCCGGAATTTCCATTGCTTTTCCTAAACCTGCTCCAACGTGTCCGTTGCCGTCACCTACTACTACCAATGCGGTAAATCTGAAGTTACGACCACCTTTAACAACCTTGGTAACACGTTTAATTGATACTACATTATCTTCTAATTCAAACTGACTAGCATCAATAATTTCACGTTTCATGAGTTTTCCTCCTTGTTTAGAATTGAAGACCAGCTTCTCTAGCTGCATCTGCTAATGCCTTAACTTTACCCTGATAAATGTAACCGCCACGGTCAAATACGACTTCGTTGATTCCATTATCCAAAGCTTTCTTTGCGATAACTTCACCAAGTTTTGCTGCAGCTTCTACATTATTCGTTTTCTCCAGGCCTTCTTTTACTTCACTCTGAAGAGTAGAGGCAGAAACGATTGTATTGCCGGCAACATCATCAATTACCTGTGCATACATATGATTGTTGCTGCGGAATACTGCCAAACGTGGTCTCTCAGGAGTTCCGGACAAACGGCTACGTAATCTTCTGTGTTTGTTTACGCGAACTTCGCTTCTATTTACTTTACTAACCATTCTATTTTACTCCTTTCTATTTCTTACCAGTCTTACCAACTTTACGTCTGATCACTTCATCAGAGTACTTAATACCTTTGCCTTTATATGGCTCCGGTGCTCTCTTCTCTCTGATCTCAGCGGCATATTGGCCAACTTTTTCTTTATCAATTCCCTTAACGATAATCGTGTTCTGACCATCCACAGTTACTTCCAATCCTTCTGGATCTTCCATTTCTACAGGATGAGAATATCCAAGAGATAATACTAATTTTTTACCCTGCTTTACAGCTCTGTAACCAACACCATTTACTTCCAATGTCTTAGAGTAACCTTCTGTTACACCAATGATCATGTTGTTGATCAATGTTCTGGTCAAACCATGCAGAGATTTCATTTTCTTCAAATCATTTGGACGGGAAACTTTGATCTCGTCTCCGTCTTTTTCAATTTTCATTTCCGCAGGCAATACTCTTTCAAGTGTTCCCTTTGGTCCTTTTACTGTCACCTTATTATTTTCTGCAATATCTACAGTTACACCTGCAGGTACCGCGATAGGCAATCTTCCAATTCGTGACATTTGCCGTACCTCCTATATTTTGAATAAGTTCCATTCGGCAGAGAATCTGCCTCACAGAGTTTAAACTACCATACGAATGCTAATACTTCGCCGCCTACGTTCAACTTACGAGCTTCTTTGTCTGTAAGAACACCTTTGTTTGTTGAAACGATAGCGATTCCGAGTCCGCCAAGAACCTTAGGAAGTTCTTCTGCGTTAGCGTATACACGAAGACCTGGTTTGGAGATTCTCTTCAAACCGGAGATGATCTTTTCGTTTTTGTCTTTACCATATTTCAATGTGATGTGGATTGATTTAAATCCATCAACATCTACCAAATCAAAACCTTTGATATATCCTTCCTTCAAAAGAATCTCTGCAATCGAAATCTTCATCTTAGAAGCAGGAACATCAACTGTATCATGTTTTGCAGTATTTGCATTACGGATTCTTGTAAGCATATCTGCAATTGGATCGCTCATAGTCATTACATTTTCCTCCTTAACTAGATAACAAGTTCGGTCTTACCAACTTGCTTTTTTGACACCTGGGATCTGGCCTTTGTATGCCAACTCACGGAAACAAATACGACAAATTCCGTATTTTCTCAAGTATGCATGTGGACGACCACAGATTTTGCAACGGCTGTATTCTCTGCTTGAAAATTTAGCTTTACGCTGCTGTTTAATCTTCATAGACGTTTTAGCCATGAAAAACCCTCCTAACTATTTCTTAAACGGCATACCAAACTGTGCCAACAATTCACGTGCTTCTTCATCAGTCTGAGCAGTAGTAACAAAGATAACGTCCATACCACGTACTTTATCTACTTTATCGTACTCGATCTCAGGGAAGATCAACTGCTCTTTGATACCCATAGCATAGTTTCCACGACCGTCAAAGGCATTTGGATTTACACCTCTGAAGTCACGTACTCGAGGCAATGCAAGGTTGATGAGACGATCAACGAACTCATACATCTTTTCACCACGAAGTGTAACTTTACATCCGATTGGCTGTCCCTCACGGAGTTTGAAGTTTGCTACAGATTTCTTAGCTCTTGTTACTACAGCTTTCTGTCCTGTGATAATCTCAAGGTCACTGATCGCTGTATCCAAAACTTTTGAATTTTCCTTTGCTTCACCAACGCCCATGTTGATAACAACTTTGTCGAGCTTTGGTACTTGCATAATATTTTTGTACTCGAATTTCTTCTGCAATGCAGGAACGATTTCGTTCAAATACGTTTCTTTTAATCTAGCCACTTTAAGTACCTCCTCTCAAATTAATCAATCACTGCGCCAGTTGCTTTTGCATAGCGGACTTTGTTTTTACCATCCTCAGTTTTGAAACCGATTCTTGTAACTTTTCCGTCTACTACATACATTACGTTGGAAATGTCAAATGCAGCTTCTTCTTCAACGATTCCGCCTTTTGCATTTGCCTGATTTGGTTTCACATGTTTTTTCACCATGTTTACTCCCTCAACTTTGACTTTTCCATCTTTTACTTCGATTACTTTACCTTCTTTATCTTTATCGACACCGGCAATAACGCGAACGGTATCACCTACTTTGATCTTTGATGTTGCCACTTCAGGGACACCTCCTTATAATACTTCTGGAGCCAAAGATACAATTTTCATAAATTGTTTATCTCTCAACTCTCTAGCTACAGGTCCAAAAATACGTGTTCCTCTTGGGGTCTTGTCATCTTTGATGATAACTGCTGCATTTTCATCAAAACGAATATAGGAACCGTCTGGACGACGAATTTCTTTTACTGTACGAACAACAACAGCTTTTACTACGTCTCCTTTTTTAACAACTCCACCTGGTGTTGCATCTTTGACCGTAGCAACGATGATATCGCCAACTGCTGCATATCTTCTAACGGAACCGCCGAGTACACGGATGCAAAGCAATTCTTTTGCACCGGTATTGTCAGCAACTTTAAGTCTCGTTTCCTGCTGTACCATAATAGTAACTCCTTTCGAAATTTTGAATATAACAAAATTTTTGCTTTTGCAAAAAACTATCTAGCTTTTTCGATTATTTCTACAAGTCTCCATCTCTTATCTTTGGACAATGGTCTTGTTTCCATAACTTTTACTCTATCACCGATGTTACATTCATTCTGCTCGTCATGAGCTTTCAATTTATACGTTCTCTTTACGATTTTTCCGTAAAGTGGATGTTTTACGTTGTCAACGACAGCAACAACGATTGTCTTATCCATCTTATTGCTTACAACTTTTCCTACACGAGTTTTTCTAAGTTTTCTCTCCACAACAAAGTCCTCCTTTCTTACACCTTCTAGTTAGCGGCTTTCTGTTCCATGGACATTGCTGTCTGGATACGAGCGATATTCTTTCTAACTTCTTTAATTCTACTTGTGTTATCAAGCTGGTTTGTTGCGTTCTGGAATCTCAAGTTGAAGAGTTCCTTCTTAGCAGCTACTAACTCGTCATTTAATTCGGCAAGTGATTTACCATTCAAATTGTTCATGAATTCCTTACTCTTCACTGCCCGCACCTCCTTCTAAGTCTGCGCGTGAAACGATCTTACATTTTACCGGCAATTTGTGTGTTGCAAGACGAAGAGCTTCTCTTGCTGTCTCTTCTGGTACACCGGCGATCTCGAACATTACACGTCCTGGCTTAACTACAGCTACCCAATATTCCAAAGCACCTTTACCTTTACCCATTCGAGTTTCAGCTGGTGTCTTAGTTACCGGCTTGTCTGGGAAAATCTTGATCCAAACTTTACCACCACGTTTGATGTAACGTGTCATAGCAATACGGGCTGCCTCTATCTGATTGGATTTAATCCAGGCTGGCTCTGTAGCAACGATACCGAAATCACCGTATGTGATCTTGTTTCCGCGCAAAGCCTTACCTTTCATAGAACCACGAAACTGTTTACGACGTTTTACTCTTTTAGGCATTAACATTATTTATCGCTCCCTTCCTTTGAACTAGCCTTAGCTGGTTTTCCACCTTTGGTTGGAAGTACTTCACCATGATAGATCCAAGTTTTAACACCGATCTTACCATAAGTTGTGTTTGCTTCTGCGAAACCATAATCAATATCTGCACGAAGTGTCTGAAGTGGAATATTTCCTTCACTATAGAACTCTGTACGAGCCATATCAGCTCCACCAAGACGTCCGGAACAAGATGTTTTGATTCCTTTTGCGCCTGCTTTCATTGCTCTTCCCATGCAGGATTTCATTGCACGACGGAAAGAAATACGATTTTCAAGCTGCTGTGCGATATTCTCAGCAACAAGCTGTGCATCGCTGTCTGGTTTCTTTACTTCTTTGATGTCTACGAGAATCTTCTGATCGGAGAACTTAGCAAGCTCTACTTTCAATTTCTCGATCTCTGCTCCACCTTTTCCGATTACTACACCAGGTTTTGCTGTATATACGATAACTTTAACACGTCCGGTTGTTCTCTCGATCTGAATCTTGGAAACTCCTGCATGATACAGTTTTTTCTTCAAGAACTCACGGATCTTATAATCTTCTACAAGAGCATCAGCGAAATTTTCCGGCTCTGCGAACCATTTGGATTCCCAGTCTTTGATAACGCCGACTCTCAAACCATGAGGATTAACTTTTTGTCCCATTGTTATTCTCCTTTCACTATCTCTCATTCAAGATTACTGTAATATGGCACATTCTCTTCTCGATTCTGTAAGCCATACCACGAGCTCTTGGGCGAATTCTCTTCATTGTCGTTGCTTTGTTTGCAAAGCACTCTTCAACGTAAAGATTTTCCGGATTCATTCCATTATTATTTTCAGCATTTGCAATTGCAGATTTCAATAACTTCTCAATTACAGATGATGCATATCTAGGGTTATATGCCAAGATACCAAGTGCTGTCTGTACATCTTTGCCGCGGATTGCATCCAATACAAAGCCAGCTTTCTGTGCGGACATTCTTGCATATGACAACTTAGCGGATGGTCTAGTATCTTTATTCTGGTTTCTTTCTTTCTTGATCTGTGATCTATGTCCTTTAGCCACGGATGAAACCTCCTTTCAATATTTAAAACATTATCTGCCTTTTTTCTCATCTTTTCCATGTCCACGATAGGTTCTTGTTGCAACAAACTCACCGAGTTTGTGTCCTACCATATCCTCTGTAATATATACAGGAACATGTTTTCTTCCATCATGAACAGCGATCGTATGACCTACCATGCTTGGGAAAATCGTAGAACGACGTGACCATGTTTTAATAACTTGTTTATCTCCAGATTCGTTCATGGCATCTACTTTTTTAAGAAGATGCGCATCAGCGAATGGTCCTTTTTTCAATGAACGAGCCACTAGCTTTACCTCCTTTTATGCTTTATTTTGCTAAAGCTTTACCATCTCTTCTTCGAACGATCATCTTATTCGACTGTTTGTTTTTCTTTCTTGTCTTAAGACCAAGTGCAGGTTTGCCCCAAGGTGTACATGGACCCGGACGTCCGATACCGGTCTTACCTTCACCACCACCATGTGGATGGTCATTAGGGTTCATGACAGAACCACGAACAGTTGGGCGGATACCCATATGACGTTTACGTCCTGCTTTACCGATGTTGATCAAGTTGTGCTCAGAGTTTCCAACCTGTCCGATCGTTGCACGGCAGTTGATTGGAACCATTCTCATTTCGCCGGATGGCATACGAAGTGTTGCATATTTGCCTTCTTTTGCCATAAGCTGTGCACTGTTTCCTGCTGCACGAACGAACTGTCCGCCGTGTCCAGGATAAAGTTCAATGTTGTGTACCAATGTACCAACAGGGATGTCTTTGAGTTCAAGACAGTTTCCAACTCTTGCTTCTGCTGTCTCACCATTCATAACCTGCTGTCCGACTTTCAAACCAGCTGGTGCAAGGATATATGCTTTCTCGCCGTCTGCATAGCAGATCAATGCGATGTTTGCTGTTCTGTTTGGATCGTATTCGATGCTCTTAACTGTTGCAGGAATTCCATCCTTATTTCTCTTAAAGTCGATGATTCTATATTTTCTTCTAGAACCGCCTCCGCGATGTCTGACAGTGATCTTACCCTGTGCGTTACGTCCCGCATTTTTCTTAACGGATGTTGTAAGGGATTTCTCCGGAGTTGATGTTGTGATTTCAGAGAAATCATATCCGGACATCTGTCTTCTAGAAGGTGTATATGGGTTAAATGTTTTAATTCCCATGAGTTACACTCCTTTCAATTCAATCAAATGTTTCTTATAAGCCTTCAAAAATTTCGATATCAGCGCTATCCTCTGTCAACTGAACGATAGCTTTCTTTCTCTTAGCAGTTTTACCTGTTGTCATTCCACGTCTGCGGTTTTTACCTTCGCAGTTCATTGTGTTGACTTTCGCTACTTTTGTACCAGCGAACATTTTTTCAACTGCTTCTTTGATCTGACTCTTTGTTGCCTCAGTGTGTACATAGAATGTGTATTTCTTCAATTCCATGCCAGCCATAGATTTCTCTGTGATAACTGGTTTTGAGATAATGTCATAATATTTCAAATCTGCCATTATGCGTACACCTCCCCGATTGCTGCAACTGCACTCTTTGTCAAGATGACATTGTCATATTTCAAAATGTCATATACATTGATGGAGTTTGCGAATACGCCTCTTGCGGTAGGAATGTTGCGAACAGAAAGTGTTGCATTTTTTCCTTCTTCCGCTACTACGATGAGCGCTTTTTTCTTATCTAAACCGTTCAAAAGGGTTGTGATTGTCTTTGTCTTAGGAGCGTCAAATTCCATTCCTTCAACAACAACAAGTTTTCCCTCGTTTACTTTTGTTGTCAAAGCAGACTTAATTGCAGCTGCTTTTTCTTTTTTATTCATTTTGAATGAATAATCTCTTGGTGTTGGAGCAAATACAACTCCGCCGCCTTTCCACTGTGGAGCACGGATCGAACCCTGTCTTGCATGTCCGGTTCCTTTCTGTCTCCAAGGTTTTCTACCACCGCCACGAACTTCAGAGCGTGTTTTTGCTTTCTGTGTTCCCTGGCGTTTGTTAGCAAGTTGTAACACAACTGCCATATGAACCAAATGTTCATTTACTGGAGCAGCAAAGATAGAATCGTTCAATTCCATTTTACCTGTTTCTTTGCCTTCCATATTGTAAACAGATACGCTTGCCATCTGTGTCATCCTCCTTTCCGAAAAGTTATGCCTTAACGGATTCTTTAATAATAACAGTTGATTTCTTAGGTCCCGGTACTGCACCTTTTACCAAGAGAAGATTGTTTTCTGCATCTACTCTTACTACTTCAAGGTTCTGGATAGTAACCTTTACAGCACCCATCTGACCAGGCATTTTCTTGCCTTTGAATACTTTGCTAGGATCCGATGCGGAACCATTGGAACCTGCATGTCTATGGAATTTGGAGCCGTGACCCATAGGTCCTCTGGACTGTCCGTGACGTTTGATCGCGCCCTGGAATCCTTTACCTTTGCTTGTTGCTGTTACGTCAATCTTGTCACCAGCTTCAAAGATATCTGCTTTGATTTCCTGTCCTAATGTGTACTCCTCTGCACCGTCAAGTTTGAACTCTGTAACAAATCTCTTGTTGTCCACACCTGCTTTGGAGAAGTGTCCCTGCATTGGTTTGTTGACGAGTTTCTCACGGATATCGCCATAACCAACCTGTACTGCACTGTATCCGTCTGCCTCTTCATTTTTGATCTGAGTTACATAAACCGGACCAGCTTCAAGCACAGTAACCGGTGTCAAAACACCGTCTTCGTTGAAAATCTGAGTCATTCCAACTTTTGTAGCTACGATAGCTTTCTTCATCTTTCTTTACCTCCTAAATTCTACAGCGGATCACTTTCATAATTGGTCGTTTCTCACAGGTAGAAACCTGATCCAAAAAGCGGAAAGTAATCATCCTAGATGGTTTTCCCTGATCCTGAACCGGAGGACCGCTTCCAACCTTAGGACCGGGGCACTATTTTCACCCCGTAGGTCTTACACCTTACTTATATTAAATGAATTATTTCATTTTAATATCAATTGCAACACCAGCTGGCATTTCCAAACGGGATAATGCATCAACTGTTTTCTGTGATGGCTTAAGCACATCGATCAGTCTTTTATGAGTTCTCTGCTCGAACTGCTCTCTGGAGTCTTTATATTTATGAACGGCTCTCAGGATCGTAACAACTTCCTTCTTTGTAGGAAGAGGTACCGGACCGCTTACTTTTGCTCCTGTTTTCTTAATTGTATCAATCAGTTTGGCTGCTGCCATATCGATTAACTGATGATCGTATGCTTTTAAAATGATTCTCATTGTCTGCTGACTTGCCATAAAAAAAGCCGCCTCCTTTTCGTACTGAATTAAATAATAGTTCGTACGACAAGTGGTGACTGTACACTCATCCGTGTGTGTCGTGCCGGTTCACACGAAAATGCCACATCGTGGCATACTTTCTCACACGTTTATCTGCTCTCTATCTGGCAGAAACTATGTTACGTACAGTGACTTGCCGTCAGGTTTACCGACCGTGATATGCTGATCTACGGTCTCTTGACATTCGCTCCACGGAAAACCCATCCATCGGATGGCAACCTCACGCTTCTTCGCTATCATGTCACAGCAATTGCTATTATACACTAAGTTTTGGGGGAATGCAAGTACTTTTTTTATTTTTTTATGCAAGTTTTTTTGCTTTTATCGAATTCGTGAATTTATAGATTTTAAATCATTCTCTTGTACATCAATCACCTCATATCCATCCTCTTCCAGCTCTCTATCAACCGAATTTATAACCTCCTCACTTACATCTGGTCGATTTGTCGTTTTTAATGCATCATCGTAAACTACATGATAAGTCCTAAATGTCTTGTCACAGTCAATTCGCGTATCATGCTTAAAAGGATTTCTGGCTATGTCCGGTTTTTCATCCCAATAATGCGTCATTACATTATTATATAACATATATGGTTTTAGCGTCTGACACTTTACAAATTCATACTTTTGCTTCTTCGCCTCTCTGCAAATATACATATGCGTACTCAATGCCAATTTATCGCTAATAGTAGGATATGGCACTTTCATTCTGATAACATCCCTTTTGCTAATCAATTAGCAGCCTTCCCTCTGAATCAATATCAACATAAACAGGATTGTGTAGAGTTTCTCTCTCTGACAATAGCATCAATGTATCGAAATGTTCCTCTGTCAACTTGACAGAATCTTCTTTAGAAAAAACAAAATAATTTTTATCCAGATCCACAACAATACTATTTTCAATCATTTCAATCGGATACATAGAATCTAATAGCTGAATCATTTTTTTGTCATCTTCATTAAAATCCTTTTCATCCAAATTCACATTGTATTCTCCACTCATTATCCTGGCTTTCTTTGAATTCCAAAGATTCATCTTATGTGTTAATTCCGACAGTTCTTCTTCCGTCATTGTTTCAACAATAAAACCACACTTTTTGGCTCTTGTCTCATTCACACTATCTTTCTTCGCTTCATATGTTTTCATGGCAGCTGCATCAAAGGCCGTTCTCTCTTTTGTATAATCTCCCCACACATTACTAAACACCGGTCCCTTTTTATATCCACGCAAATGACTAAAATCCGTTTTTTCTCCCGATGTTTTTGCAAACGCTTCATATAAAAGAAGGAATTTTTGCAGTTTTAATGATTTGCTATAGGATTTTTCACTATTTTCTTTGAACCATCCACTCAAACACAATTTTCTTTCATTTGAATAAATCACAATTATCCCTCCAAAAATATATTTTCATATTAGTTTACTTTAAATATGAATTACCGTCAAGACATTTTATTAAATTTATTGCAAAAGGAGACAGCGGTTCTCACCAGACTGTCTCCTTCTTTTTCTACTCTTCTGCTTTCTGTACTTCTACGATCGCATCCTTTTTCATAGGGATACGGCAGTTTTTGTTGTTTCCAAATTCTACGATCACAACATTATCGTCCGGCATGTCGATCACGACGCCATAAAATCCGCTTGTTGTCAGGATACTGTCACCTACAGCAAGACCACCGATCAATGCCTGATGTTCTTTTTCCTGTTTTTTCTGTGGTCGGATCGCAATCAGCCAAAATACACCGATGATAACTACGATATAAATAATCATTCCAACTGTTCCCATTTCTTTACCTCCTGGCTCTGTTACGAGACTTAGTATTCATTAGATTCCATCGAATCCAATTTTTTCTTTTTATATTCTTGAAAACGATTTTCTTCAATCGCATCGCGAATCTCACTCATCATTGTATTATAAAAATAAAGATTATGCAAGACCAATAATCGAAGTCCTAACATTTCTTTTGCTTTGAGCAGGTGTCGGATGTAGGCACGCGAGTAGTGGCGGCACGCCGGACACTGGCATCCTTCCTCGATCGGACGCTCGTCCAGTTCAAAGCGTTTGTTCATCAGATTCATCTTTCCAAAGTTGGTGTAGGCGTGTCCATGACGGCCATTTCGCGCCGGATATACACAATCAAAGAAATCCACACCGCGCTCGACACTTTCCAAAATGTTCGCCGGCGTTCCGACTCCCATCAGATATCTCGGTTTGTTGTCCGGAAGATGCGGCACAACTTCATCAAGAATGCGATACATCTCTTCATGGCTCTCGCCGACAGCCAGTCCGCCGATGGAATAGCCCGGCAGATCCAATTCGGAAATCCGCTGTGCATGTTCAATACGGATGTCTTCAAACGTTCCTCCCTGATTGATTCCAAAAAGCATCTGCTCTTTATTGATCGTATCCGGAAGGGAATTTAACCGATCCATCTCACGTTTGCAGCGTTCCAGCCAACGTGTTGTACGCGCGACGGACGCTTCCATATACTCGCGTGTCGCCGGATGGGGCGCACATTCGTCAAATGCCATGGCGATCGTCGATCCCAGATTCGACTGAATCCGCATACTTTCCTCCGGTCCCATGAAAATCTTTCGGCCGTCAATATGCGAATTAAAATAAACGCCTTCCTCTTTAATCTTGCGGAGTCCTGCTAAAGAAAATACCTGAAATCCGCCGGAATCCGTGAGGATCGGACGATCCCAGTTCATAAATTTGTGAAGGCCGCCCATTTTTCGGACGACGTCATCCCCCGGTCTCACATGAAGATGATACGTATTGGAAAGCTCTACCTGCGTTCCGATTTCCTTAAGATCCATCGTAGACACAGCACCTTTGATCGCTGCGACAGTTCCTACATTCATAAATACGGGAGTCTGGATATCCCCATGCGGCGTGTGAAAAGTTCCACTCCGCGCTTTTCCCTCTCTGGCTTTTATCTCAAACATTGTCTTCTCCTTTATCTTTTTTTGGTGTCAATAAGATTGCGATACGAAGATAACTCCAAAGCACGAGTGGGAGCAAAATGGATGCTCCGAGGCAGGCTTTAAACAATCCTGCTGCCTGTGGTGATGTCGTCAGTGCCGCAATCAGTGTAATAATATATAGTGCAAGCAAAAGAATAATACCCACCATCGCGATAATTCGGATGGATTTCGGATATCTGCTTTTTGTTTTTTTCTTATTGTCCGTCATTGTCTTCCTCACTTTCTCTGCGGATGCGTGTCAAATGTTCCTTTAACTGCTTTTCATAGCCCTGTTCTGACAGGTTGTAAAAATGCATGTCTTTGCAGGCATCCGGCAGATATTGCTGTCTGGCATAATGGTTTTTGTAATCGTGGGCGTATTTGTAACCGATTCCATGTCCCAGTTTGGCTGCCCCTTTGTAATGTGCGTCTTGTAAATAGGAAGGAATTTTGTAATCGGGATGCGCCTTCACAAATTCCATCGCACCATCAATCGCCATAATCGCCGAATTGCTCTTTGGTGCGCACGCCACATACGTCGCCGCCTGCGCAAGGATAATCCGGGCTTCCGGCATACCAAGCTGCATGACTGCCTGCGATGCCGCCGTCGCCACGACAAGCGCCTGTGGATCCGCATTGGACACGTCTTCCGCCGCACAGATCATGATGCGGCGCGCGATAAAGCGGATATCTTCGCCGGCATAAAGCATCCGCGCCAGATAATATACCGCCGCATCCGGGTCAGATCCCCGCATACTTTTGATAAACGCGGAAATCGTATCGTAATGATTGTCTCCGGTCTTATCATAGCGGATCGTGCGCTTCTGGATACATTCCTGCGCCACTTCCAGCGTAATATGCACCTTTCCGTCCTCGCCACGCGGTGTCGTGAGGACACCAAGTTCGATCGCATTGAGCGCCATGCGGGCATCTCCGCCGCTGATCTCAGCAAGAAAAGAAAGCGCCTCTTCATCAATTATAGCATGATAGCTGCCCAATCCTTTTTCCACGTCGGTAACCGCCCGTGTCAAAAGGGCTTTGATATTTTCTTTGGAAAGCGGATGCAGTTCAAAAATGATGGAGCGGGAAATCAACGCTCCATTTACCTCAAAATACGGATTTTCCGTCGTTGCCCCGATCAAAATGATCGTTCCGTCTTCGACAAACGGAAGCAGATAATCCTGCTGGCCTTTATTGAAACGATGAATCTCGTCGATAAACAAAATCGTTTTTTTGCCGTACATTCCGCGGTTTTCCTTCGCTTTTGCGACCACTTCTTCCATGTCCTTTTTTCCGGCAGATGTCGCATTGATCTGTAAAAATTCCGCTTTTGTCGTCGCTGCGATCACTTTGGCAAGTGTCGTCTTTCCCGTTCCGGGAGGACCATATAATAGGATAGAACTCAGTTTATCCGCCTTGATTGCGCGGTATAATAATTTATCCTTCCCAATGATGTGCTCCTGCCCCACCACTTCATCTAACGTCGTCGGACGAAGGCGCGAAGCCAGCGGAGACTCTTTTTCTTTATTCATTTCATTCATATATTCGAGTAGATCCATATTTTACTTCCTCTATCTATCTTACATTTTCCACCGGTTTTGTCAACCAGTTCTTTTTCAAAGGCATCGATTTCCGTCTCAGGGACCTCATACGTAATCGACACATTTTCCCCATAATCGACATTTTCTTCTTTTAGTTCTCTGGCAGCTGCCAAATATTGGATTTTTCCAAGATCCACATAATCCGTGCCTATCGTCATACGGTACCCGACTTCCTTCTGGCGGATCTCGCAGTTTTCAAGCGCTTCTTTCGTCGCCGCCGAATACGCCCGCACAAGGCCGCCGGTTCCGAGCAGCGTACCACCAAAATATCTCGTCACGACAGCAAGAGCATCGTGCACCCCGGCCCCGACAAGCAAATCTAACATCGGCCGTCCCGCGGTTCCCGACGGCTCGCCGTCATCGCTGCAGCGCTCCACTTCATTTTTCTCACCGAGCACATACGCGAAACAATGGTGTCTGGCATCATAATGTTTTTTTCGGATCCGGTTTACGATATTCTGCGCTTCTTCCTCCGATCCGATGGGATATATTTCTCCGATAAACCGGGATTTCTTTTCAATTACTTCGGCACTTCCGCCCTGATATATCATCTTTATCGCTTCTGGCATTTCCATTATCCTTTCGCCCCTTTTACAATAGTGTACTAATTTTTCTTTCCCTTTGCAAGACTTTTTGGTATACTATAAGAAAAGGATTGAAAAAAATTCAGAAAGGAAGGATATTTTCTATGAATTTTACCCGAAGAAATACGGTTGAGCGGGCGAGAAAATTGAAATCACCTGCCACTCACCGTTTGAATAAATGCAAAGTTATGGCACTAAGAGTTATTCTCATTTCCCTAGTCGTGATCGCCGCCGTCGCACTCAGCGGCGTGTCCGGCATCGTAAACGGATTGATGGAAACCGCTCCGAGCATCGACACCATCAACGTCATCCCGGATGGTTATGCAACAACCATATTAAATAGCAAGGGAAAGACCATCCAGACTCTCGTAGGAAAAGAGGCAAACCGCCAGTATGCGACGCTCGATATCATTCCGAAGCACCTGCAAAATGCCTTCGTCGCCATCGAAGACGAACGCTTCTGGGTTCACGACGGAATCGATCTACAGGGAATTTTCCGTGCGACATTCAGCGGGCTGACCAATGGTGGAGAATTTCATCAGGGTGCCAGTACACTCACACAGCAACTTTTGAAAAATCAGGTTTTCAATGGGGGCGAAGAACCGACTTTCGCTCAAAAACTGGAACGAAAAGTGCAGGAACAGTACCTCGCCATCCAGCTCGAAAACCGTCTGACAAAAGAACAGATCCTCGAGTATTATCTGAACACGATCAACCTCGGGCAGAATACTCTTGGTGTTCAGGCTGCGGCCAAACGTTATTTTGACAAAGATGTATCGGAACTTACTATCTCAGAATCCGCCGTCCTCGCAGGAATCACGCAGAATCCTGCCGGCTACAATCCGATCACGCACCCGAAACGAAATGCCAAAAAGCGGACAACCATTCTTTCTTATATGAAAGATCAGGGCTACATCACTTCCGACGAATATGAAAAAGCCATGAATGACAAGGTGTACGCCCGCATCAAAGCCGTAAATAAAGAAACTACAGCCGCACAGACAACAACTTCGTATTTTACAGATGCTTTGATCGATCAAGTTATTTCGGATATGAAAAATGAACTCGGTTACACAGAAACGCAGGCCTACAATGCCCTGTACCGCGGCGGTCTCACAATTTATACCACACAGGATGCTTCGATTCAGAAAGTCTGTGACAATGTGATCAACAATCCTTCGTATTATCCGGCAGGCTCCACCTATCAGCTCAGTTACCAGCTTACTGTAACCGATGCCGAAGGGGTTGCCCACAATTACAATGCCGGAACGATGAAAAACTGGTTTACCAAGAAAAAAAAGAAAAAAATCCCGCTTTATTATACCGACAAAAAGAAAGCCAGGCAGTATATTAAAGTATACAAAAAAGCAATGTCAAAAGGCTCCGGATGCCAGGTGGAGGGCGAAAAGATCGACTTTGTCATCCAGCCACAGGTTTCCTTTGTTGTGATGGATCAGACGACAGGACAGGTTAAGGCCATCTGTGGCGGCCGCGGCGAAAAGACTGCCAGTCGTACTCTGAACCGCGCCAGCACGTCACTCCGCCAGCCGGGTTCCACGTACAAGATCCTTTCTACGTATCTGCCGGCTCTTGATACTTCCGGTATGACCCTGGCAACCCAGCAAAAGGACGAGCCGTATTATTATCCGGGCACAAAGCGTCTTGTCAAAAACTGGTATCGCGGTTACCGCGGCACTGTAACGATTCGCAAAGCGATCGCCGATTCCATGAATGTGATCGCGGTCAAAACATTGGAGCAGGTAACTCCGAAAGTTGCGTACGACTATTTGTTAAATCTTGGGTTTACTTCTCTGGTAGAAAGTTACACGGATGCAAGCGGAAAGATATACAGCGACATTTCCCTGCCGATGGCACTCGGTGGTCTGACAAAAGGAGTTTCAAACCTCGAACTGACCACCGCTTTCGCAAGCATTGCCAATGGCGGTGTGTACAATAAAGCAACGTTTTACACAAAGATCATTGACCACGACGGCAATGTTCTGCTCGACAAAACACCGGTTGTCACAAAGACACAAAACAAAAAAGGCGAGGATGTAACGGTCGTCACAACGTCTTCCAGCAAGCAGGTCATGAAAGATTCGACTGCATTCCTGCTCACAAGCGCAATGCAGGATGTCGTAAATTCAGGCACCGGAACCGCTGTAAAATTAAGTGGAATCAATGTGCCAGTCGCCGGAAAAACCGGAACTTCCACTGGAAATAAAGACTTGTGGTTTGTCGGCTATACGCCATATCTTACTGCCGGAATCTGGGGCGGGTATGACGCCAGCGAAAAGCAGAGCAATACGACCTACCACAAGGCAATCTGGAAAGCGATTATGGAAAAATTAAGCAAAAAGCATAAAGATGAGAAAGCGAAATTCACGATGCCATCTTCCGTCGTTTCTGTGCGAATATGCACCATATGCGGAAAACCATTGGCTGAAAACCACTACAGCTCCCGAAGCAAAAAAGAATATTTTGCCAAGGGAACTGTACCGGAAGAAACATGTTCGATTCATTGATGATTGTAACTATTCAGGACTCCCCACCGCCTTTACAGCGGCCCTGAATAGTTACAATAAATTAAGTTCTTTTATATATCGTGCTACTGCATCCTGCCAAGCCGGAAGCAGGGAAAAACCGTTTGCGACGAGTTTTTCTTTGCTCATCCGGCTGTTTTTTGGCCGTTTTGCCTTTACCGGAAATTCTCCGCTTTTGACCGGCGTCACAGAAACGTTACCCATGCCGGCGGCTTGGAAGATTTCTTTGGCAAATTCATACCAGCTGCAGATTCCTTCATTTGTTGCATGATAAGCACCATAGCGGTCACTTTGGATCATATCAACAAGCAGTCTCGCAAGATCATACGTATAGGTCGGAGATCCAATCTGGTCATCCACTACTTTCACCGCACCATTTTCACGGCCGAGGCGGAGCATTGTCTTGATGAAATTATTGCCATTGATTCCAAATACCCAGGAAATGCGGACAATAAAATATTTTTCCACATACTTTTTAAGCACCAGTTCTCCATCATATTTGCTCTGTCCGTAGGCATTGAGCGGCGAAGCCTCGTCATCCGGCTCCCACGGTCTCTCACCGTCACCGGAAAAGATATAATCGGTACTCAGATATAGCATCTTGGAATTCAATTTTTTACATATTTTAGCAATATTCTCTGTGCCGTCCACATTGACCCTGCGACAGATCTCGATTTCTTCTTCTGCACGGTCAACGGCAGTATAGGCACTACAGTGAATGACCGCATCCGGCTGTACTTCTGTCATGACACGTTCTACGGCTGACGCATCGGTAATATCCATCTCGTCAATATCCACGCCGACTGCCTCATGTCCGCGTTTTTGCAGTTCACGCACAACATCGTAGCCCAGTTGTCCTTTGACTCCGGTTACTAAAACTTTCATTCTGCCAGTTCCTTTCCATACATTTTATCAAAATAATTCGCGTACTCGCCGCTGATAATATTCTGCCACCACTCTTTGTTATCAAGATACCACTGAATCGTCTGTTTGATTCCTGTCTCAAACGTATATTTTGGTTTCCATCCAAGTTCTGTCTCCAATTTCGTCGGATCGATCGCATAGCGGAGATCGTGTCCCGGACGATCGGTAACAAATTCGATCAGACTTTCCGGCTTATCGAGTGCTTTTAAAATTGTCTTAACCACTTCCAGATTGGTACGCTCATTGTGGCCGCCGACATTATAAACTTCGCCGACACGTCCTTTGTGAAGAATCAGGTCAATGGCTTCACAGTGATCCGATACATGGAGCCAGTCACGCACATTTTCACCTTTTCCATAAACCGGAAGTTTTTCATCTGCCAGCGCGCGGGAAATAATAAGTGGAATCAATTTCTCCGGGAAGTGATATGGTCCGTAGTTATTTGAACAGCGGGAAATCGTCACCAGCAGTCCATAGGTGCGGTGGTAAGCAAGTACAAAAAGGTCGGCACTTGCCTTACTCGAAGAATACGGACTGGATGTGTGGATTGGTGTATCTTCGCGGAAGAAGAGGTCCGGTCTGTCAAGTGGCAGATCACCGTACACTTCATCGGTGGATACCTGATGATAGCGCTTTACTCCATATTCTTTGGACGCATCCAAAAGCACCTGGGTTCCGAGCACATTGGTCTGCACAAAGATTCCCGGGTCCGTGATGGAACGGTCCACGTGGCTTTCCGCTGCGAAATTCACAACCATATCCGGACGTTCTTTTTCAAACAGATCCATGATAAATTTACGGTCTGCAATATCACCGCGGACAAATTTATAATTTGGTTTATTTTCGACTGGTTTCAATGTTTCGAGGTTTCCGGCATAGGTCAGAAGATCGAGGTTAATGATCTCGTAGTCCGGATATTTATTCACCATGTGATGTACAAAGTTACCTCCGATAAATCCGGCACCGCCGGTTACAATAATTTTCATCGTTTTGTTTCCTCCATTTCTATATCTCTATTATAACCCATAACCCATAGGCGCGGTCAATATCTTTTTACCTTTTTTGCTTCTTTCTTTTGCCCTGCTGCCGTGCACGTGGCTTCCCAGACGGTTTTCCATGGCTTTTCTCATTCTTTTTACCGCTTTTTTTCTCACTCCACGGTCTCGGTGGAATCAGACATTTTTTGTCAAATCCGATGAGATCCGTCCGTCCCAGTTTTAAAAGGGCTTCTTTTACCAATGCGTAATTTTCCGGCTTGCGGTACTGGATCAGAGCACGCTGCATCTCTTTTTCATGTCGTTTTTTCGGCACATAGATCGGCTGCATCGTGCGGGGATCAAGGCCGGTATAATACATGCACGTAGAGATGGTCGCCGGTGTCGGGTAAAAGTCCTGCACCTGCTCCGGCATATAACCGAGATCCCGGACGTATTCGGCAAGTTCCACCGCCTCTTTCAATGTCGAACCAGGGTGCGATGACATCAGATAAGGCACCGCATACTGCTGTTTTCCGGTCAACCGGTTCACTTTGGCATAACGTTTTAAAAAGCTTTCGTAAACCTCATTTTGGGGTTTTCCCATCGCGTCAAGGACGGCATCCGATACATGTTCCGGCGCCACACGAAGCTGACCGCTGATATGGTACTCGCACAATTCCTTCAAAAACGTATCTTTCGCATCCGCCATTACATAATCAAAACGGATTCCCGAACGCACAAAAACTTTTTTCACTTTCGGAAGTTTTCGCAATTTTCGCAGTAATTCAACATAATCTTTATGATCTACATTCAAGTTATTACATGGTTTCGGAAATAAACATTGTTTGTTTTTGCAGACCCCGAATTTCATCTGCTTATCACAGGCTGGTTTCCTGAAATTTCCGGTTGGTCCACCCACATCGTGGATATATCCCTTGAACTCTGGATCTTCCGTCATTTGCTTTGCTTCCCGCAGGATGGAATCATGACTTCTCGCCTGCACGATACGCCCCTGATGAAATGTTAATGCACAAAAACTACAGCCACCAAAGCACCCCCGACAGCTTGTCAAACTGAACTTAATTTCCTGAATGGCCGGTACTCCACCCTGCTTTTTGTAACTCGGATGATAGGTTCCCATATAGGGGTAATCATAAATGTCATCCATCTCCTGCATTGTAAGCGGTTTGGCCGGTGGATTCTGCACGACAAGAACTTTGCCCGGATAGCACTCGACCAATGTTTTTGCCGTAAACGGATCCGTATTTTCGTACTGCTTCATAAAACTCTCGGCGTATTTTTTCTTCTCAGCCACCGACTCCTCGTAGTCAGGAAGTTCAATACTGTCATAAATTTCTGCTCCCTCTTTCGTGCGGTAAACCGTCCCTGCGATATACGTAATGTCTTTCACATCCATGCCGCTCGCCAGTGCTTCGGCGATCTCCAACATACTATGTTCTCCCATGCCATACGAGATAAGATCTGCCCCCGCATCAAGCAAAATGGACCGTTTCACCTTATCAGACCAGTAATCGTAATGCGACAATCTGCGCAGGCTCGCCTCAATCCCTCCTAAGACAATCGGCACATTTTTGTACGTACGGCGGATCAGATTCGAATAAACAACTGTCGCATAATCCGGCCGTTTTCCCGCTACACCTCCTGGTGTATATGCATCCTGGTGACGTCGTTTTTTATTGACCGTATAATGATTAACCATGGAATCCATATTTCCCGCGCACACCAAAAAAGCGAGTCTTGGCTCGCCAAGCACGGTAATGCTCTTGTCATCTTTCCAGTCCGGCTGCGAAATAATCCCCACTTTATAGCCATACGCCTCCAAGTGACGGCTGATGATCGCCGGTCCAAACGACGAATGATCGACATAGGCATCTCCGATCACAAAGACAAAATCGCACTGATCCCATCCCCGTTCTTTCATATCTTTTTTGGATATCGGCAAAAATGCTTTTTCCATGGTTTCCTCCTTAAAGTGAAAAAGGCCAGAAAATGTCTGACCTTTTTATATCCTATCAAATCAGTTGGCTTTTGTACCCGCCCGATCTGGTTTTTATTTCAAATAATCTACCGCTGCTTTCTCGATCGGAAGTCCTTCTTTGTAACGGCTGATAAATTCATCAAAACCTTTTACGTCTGCCGGATCCGGTTTTTCTTCCACACCTTCAAAGCCGGCAAATACTTTCTTTTCGAGATAGTCGTCGAGTGTTTGGCCTTCTTCTTTATTTTTCATATAAGCGGCAAGAAGAGCAATTCCCCAGGCACCGCCTTCTCCTGCTGTCTCCATAACGGAAACCGGCGCATTCATCGCTGCTGCCATGATCTTCTGTCCGACCCCTTTGGTCTTAAACAAGCCGCCATGACCGAGGATGCGGTCTACTTTCACGCCCTCTTTTTTGAGCAAAATATCAAGTCCGACTTTCAATGCACCAAGTGCCGTAAACAGATTTACACGCATAAAGTTTGCCAGATTGAATTTGCTGTCCGGTGTACGAACAAACATTGGACGGCCTTCATTGAAACCGGTAATATGTTCGCCGGAAAAATAATTGTACGCAAGGAGTCCGCCACAGTCGTCGTCTCCTTCCAATGCTTTATTGTAAAGAGTTCCAAACAATTCATTCATGTCGACTTTCATACCAAAACTCTCTGCAAATTCTTTAAACAGATTGACCCACGCATTCAGATCGGAAGTACAATTATTACAATGTACCATTCCGACGAGATTTCCGGTTGGTGTCGTAACAAGGTCAATTTCTTCGTAAACTTCTTTCAGTTCTTTTTCCAATACGATCATCGCAAATACCGAAGTTCCGGCAGATACATTACCTGTGCGGACAGCCACGCTGTTTGTCGCTGCCATACCGGTTCCGGCATCTCCCTCCGGCGGGCAGAGCGGGATTCCTGCTTCCAGATTTCCTGAAGGATCCAACAATTTTGCTCCTTCTTCCGTCAGCACCCCTGCCTGCTCTCCGGCAACAAGAACTTTTGGAAATATATCATGCAGTGTAAAAGAATATCCTTTTTTCTTTGCTTCTTCGTCAAACATTTTTACCCGTTTTTCATCCCAGTCTTTTGCTTCACAGTCGATCGGGAACATGCCGGATGCTTCGCCGATGCCAAGCACTTTCTCTCCGGTCAGTTTCCAATGAATATAGCCGGCAAGTGTCGTCTGGAATGCAATATTTTTCACATGTTCCTCGCCATTTAACATCGCCTGGTACAAATGCGCAATACTCCATCGCTGCGGAATATGATAAGATAACAATTTTGTCAGTTTTTCTGATGCTTCTTCTGTGATCGTATTTCTCCATGTACGGAACGGAACGAGCAATGTGCCCTCCGCATCAAATACCATATAACCATGCATCATGGCACTGAATCCAATGGCTCCTATCTTTTTCAGAACAACTCCGTATTTTTCTTTTACATCTTCCGCCATCTTTGCATAACTGTCCTGAAGTCCTGTCCAGATATCCTCCAGAGTATAGGTCCATATACCGTCTTCCAAACGGTTTTCCCAATCGTGGCTTCCCGATGCGATCGGTGAGTTATCCTCTGCCGTTAAAACTGCCTTAATTCGTGTCGAACCAAATTCGATTCCTAATGATGTCGTGCCATTTTCAATTGATGTAAGTATTTGCTGTGTTGTCAGACCCATGGCTGTCCATCCTCCTTTTAGTCATTTAGTGTAAGTGATTTATTTTTCTTTAATGATGCCATCATACCTTTTGCCGCTGCCGAATAGTATTTCTTGGACGCAGTCGGATAGGTAAGCTGGAAAGCGATCTCACCGTTTTTGATGAATACATAGCAGTACTGAATGGTATTTTTTCCCATTTTATAGTTGTAACTGCATTCTGTCTTTGTCGCTTTTTCTACATTAATTTTTCGATTTTTCTTTGCCGTCGCTACGACGGTCTTTCCGCTTCTCTTGCCGGTCTTTCCATAAGAATTCCAAATGGTCGCCCTTGCTTTTCCATCTTTGGACACCAGTTTGGTACCATCTCCGGAACTATAATCCGCACGCTGAAAAGTAGACGGATATTTAACCGTGTACGTAAAGCGGGTATTGGTGTACGTTGAATATTTTACGGCTGCTGCCTGTGCATCCATCGCCGGAACAGCTGCTAACGTTGTTACTACCGTTGCAATTGCGATTACTTTTCTCAAAAAATGTTTCATGATAAAGACCTCCTTTGTTCTTAATTATAGTATTTATCGGTTCGAATTTATAAAAAGTTTATACTTTTTCAATTTCTTTTAAAAACCTGGACGGAGATTCCTCTTTCTGAAACCGCTGCTTGACATAAGAGAGAGACAAATGCTCCCTCGCCCGCGTCATGGCAACATACATTAATCTTCGTTCTTCCTCGATCTGTCCGTCTTCGACGGATTTGCGGTAAGGGATCATCCCTTCGTTCGCATCGGGAATAAATACAATATCAAATTCAAGACCTTTGGCACTGTGCATTGTCATCAATGCCACTCCCGGCTTATCATCCGGACTTTTCTGCCTGCCTTGTTTCTGTTTTCGCTCTTCTAACTGTTTTCCATAGTCTTCAATGTGCGAAAACCACGATTCAAAATCGGTATAAGCGGAAGCATCTTCGCGAATCTCTTCGACGATTTCCTCCCAGTCTTTTACACTGACACCGCGCTCTGCCGCATATTCGGCAAGAAAATTTTTATATCCCACCGTATGATAAAGGTAGTCGATTGCACTATATGGTGTCATCTGTTTCATGGCGAATAAGTCGTTCTGCAGATCATTGATCCGCTCGCACATGTACGACTTGTCGCGATAATAATCATACAAGCTGCCAAAAGTGACCGGCTCCGTGGTAAATGCCGCACGGCTCAAATACCGCTTCGGCCGGTTTGCCACTTTTAGAAACAGATTTCTGGAACGGTCGCCCATCGCCATTTTCATATAACTTAACACATCTTTGGCAACCCAGTGCTCAAATATATTCTGAATGGAGTCCTTCATCACAAAAGGAATGTTGTACTCCATAAATTTTCTTGAAAAAATGTTCATCTGCCGCGCCGTCCGAAACAAAAGAGCAATCTGCTCCGGCGGTGTACCCTGTTCCATCGCCTGCTGTATTTTTTTAGCAATAGCTTCTGCCTGCGCCGCAGGTGTCGAATACATCGCCACGTGCACCAGTTCTCCCGGGCCTTTCATCGCAAGCAGTTTTTTGTCGTACCGCTTTTTATTGTGCCCGATCAGTGCCGTCGCCGCCCGCAGAATCTGGCTTGTACACCGGTAATTTCCACCGATGGTAACCCGTTCCAGCGATTTATACTGTTTCGGAAAGGACAGCATAATATCCGGTCTTGCCCCGCGGAATCCATAAATCGACTGATCATCATCACCGACAATGAACAGATTATTTTCCGGCTGTGCCAGCATTTGGATCGTCGCGTACTGCAATCGGTTGATATCCTGAAATTCGTCGATCAAAATGTACCGGAACCGTTTCCGCCAGCCTGCCAGTATATCCGGCCTTGCCCGAAACAATTCGTAGGTATAGCAGACCATGTCATCAAAATCCAAATAATGGTTTTTCTGCACTCGGCTTTGATACCCTTCGTAAATCTGCCGGAATATCGCCTCCGGGCAGCTCGCCGAATAATAATTTTCGACTTCAATGCCCTCGCCCTTGATCCGGCTGATCTCTTTTTCGATCTCTTCCAGAAATTCGGAACGGTCCTCGATATCATCGTATTCCGTCTCCATCAGGGCTTCTTCCAAAAACCGGTATTTCAAACGCTGTGAAAGAATGTCCTTCGCCTCATAATGATAGGCACTGCGCAGTACCTGAAAAAACAGCGAATGAAAGGTTCCAAATCGAACCGGAAGTCTCCTGCCGCCTGTGATTATTTCAAACCTCTCCCGCATCTCAACGGCAGCGGCTTTTGAAAATGTCACGACTAAAATCTGCGCAGGATTTACTCCCTCTTTTTCAATCAATTTCTTTACCCGGTGCGTGATAACCGTCGTTTTTCCGGCTCCCGGGCCGGCAAGTACCATCATCGGTCCATCGACATGATCGATCGCTATCTGCTGTTCCTTACTGTGCTTCATTAAGCAGTTCAATTCCCTTTCTAATACGCGCAAGCGATTCTTCTTTTCCAATTATTTCCATGATCTCGTAGGCACCGCCCGGTGTCATCTGTTTTCCGGACACCGCTGTACGGAGCGGCCAAAGTGCCTGACCGTTTTTGCAGCCTTTTTCTGCCACATAATCCATCGCTACTTTTTCGATGGCCGGAATGGAATAATCGTCAAGCGCCTCGTAAAGTGGAAGCATTTCTTTCAAAACTTCCAGCGAGTTTTCTGAATTTGTCTTCATTTTCTTATGCGTATACATCGCAATATCGTACTCCGGCAATTCCTCAAAGAAGTCGATCTTCTCTGTAATATCCGGAAATACTTCGATTCTTGTCTTTACAAGATCCGCAATTTTCTTCAGATCCAAATCTTTTTTAATTGTCTTTTTGATCACCGGCAATGCATACTCATAATACTTGTCATTGTCCATCGCTTTGATGTACTCGCCGTTCATCCAGCTCAGTTTCTTCATATCAAATACCGCCGGCGATTTATTGATACGGTGGTAGTCAAATGCTTTTACAAGTTCTTCCAGACTAAAGATCTCACGGTCTTCTGCCGGACTCCAGCCAAGCAGTGCCACGTAGTTCACAACAGCCTCCGGCACATAACCAAGTTCCATCAGATCCTCGAACGAAGACGCTCCATGACGCTTGGACAATTTTTTATGATTTTCGTCTGTGATCGTAGGACAATGCACATAAACCGGAATATCCCAGCCAAATGCCTGGTATAAACGATTATACTTCGGCGCACTGGAAAGGTACTCATTTCCACGTACCACATGCGTAATCTCCATCAAATGGTCGTCGATTACATTGGCAAAGTTATACGTCGGATAACCATCCTGCTTGATCAATACCATATCGTCAAGTTCTTCATTTGGCGCTGTGATCGTACCATAAATAACATCCTCAAAGGAAGTCTCTCCTTCCGTCGGATTATTCTGGCGGATGACATAAGGAACTCCCGCTGCCAGTTTTTCCTCTACTTCTTCTTTGGAAAGGTGCAGACAATGCTTGTCATATTTTGCTGCTGCCTCACCGCGCTCCTCTGCTTCTTTATGCAGTCCTTCCAGACGCTCTTTGGTACAGAAACAATAGTACGCTTCGCCTTTTTCCACCAACTGTTTTGCATACTCAAGATACATTCCGGTTTTCATTCTCTCACTCTGAACATACGGACCATATCCACCATCTTTATCCGGTCCCTCATCATGCTCCAGCCCGGTTTCTTTCATGGTTTTATATATCAAATCCAAAGCCCCTTCCACGAAACGCTCCTGGTCGGTATCCTCAATACGAAGCAGGAAATCGCCGCCCTCGTGCTTTGCGATCAAATACGCATATAATGCTGTTCTCAAATTTCCAACATGCATCCGTCCGGTAGGACTTGGTGCAAATCTTGTACGAATTTTTTTCATCTTATCGAATCCTCTCTAAAACTATAACTTTATCATAATTAAGGGCAAAATGCCCCTTACTCTCTATCCTTTTATTATAAATAGAAAGTTGGGGTTTGTAAAGGCTTTTTTGAGGAGGGGACTTTGTTGACGCAGTCAACAACTCTAATGTCCCCGACGACCTGCCGCCGAGGCGTAGCCGAGGGGGCGTTACCTTGTTGGAGGGGGCAAACACCTCTGAATAACTTGCTTTTTCCTTCTTCCGGGGTGCATTCCCTTACCTTGCAACGGCGACTCACCTCGGGGCGACTTGCTTTCTCCACTTTCCGGGGTACATTTCCTTATCTTGCAACGGCGACTCACCTCGGAGCGACTTGCTTTTCCCACTTTCCGGGGTGCATTCCCGGGTCTTGCAACGGCAACTCACCTCTGGATGACTTGCTATTTTCTTCTTCCGGGGTGTAGCACCTGACTTTGCACCGGCGACTCACCTCGGAGTGACTTGCTTTTCCTTCACTTCCGGGGTGCATTCCCTTATCTTGCAACGGCGACTCACCTCGGAGCGACTTGCTTTTCCTTCACTTCCGGGGTGCATTACCGGGTCTCGCAACGGCGACTCACCTCGGAGCGACTTGCTTTTTCCTTCTTCCGGGGTGCATTCCCTTATCTTGCAACGGCGACTCACCTCGGAGCGACTTGCTTTTCCCTTCTTCCGGGGTGCATTACCGGGTCTCGCAACGGCGACAGCTGCCAGCTTTGTTGACGTTAGTCTACAACTTTATTGCCGGCGGCTTCCTGCCGCTGAAGTATAGCTGAGGGGCATTTCCTTGCACCTCTGCGCAACTTGCTTTCCCATTCACCCAACGCTGCTTCTTTTCGCATAAAATTAATTCCTCCTAAATCCGTATTCGTTTTTTAATTGTTCGAAAATTTCAAATGCCACGGGACAAACTGTAATTATATCCAGCATTCCAAGTAAACTTAATAATCGCTCCGGCCGATCAGTATATGGATATTTTTTACAATTATCTGGTTTACAATCTGCTAATCTACACATACCATCTTCCTGCAAAAAATCACATGGTTTATGTTTTGTCAGATAACCTGTTCCAGATGAATTTTTCTCCAAAAAGAAATCAACGAACTGCTCCGGTGTAACCCCTAACTGATCCGCATCTTTTTCAATATCTTCTTCTAAAATATTTGCCTTATACATCTTACAGCAATTTCTACATCGGCTGCAATCATACTCTGCAAATAATTGTTTATGCAAACGTAAAAATTTCCCGTCTAATTCTTCCAAATCTGCGTTTTCTTTTAAAAACGCACGAAATTCTAAATTTTCTTTTTCTTTTTTCCTTGCTTCTCTTTCAAGTTTTCTAGGTGGAATCATGGGAATGCCTCCTTTCATTTTTGCGTAATCAACACTCTCATCTCTATTTTATCATGTCATTTCATATATTGCAATCATTCCCCCCTGCAAAAACAGCATTAAACATTGCATAACCTGCCTTCTTCCTTTATAATAAAACTGACACGATATCTTGTTGATCATTTACAAGCAGGGGGATATAAACTTATGGATTTTAATACGAAACTAAATGAATATATTGAAACACTGAATTGCACTGCAAAAGACTTGGCTGAATACTCCGGTTTATCTGCTGCTACGATAAGCCGATATCGTTCCGGCTCGCGTATTCCGGAATCCGGATCACAAAACTTTTCAAATTTGGTTAAAGGGATTGTTAAAATTGCTGAAGGAAAAGCCATTACCGGAATTACAATGGAATCCGTAACGGATGACCTTTTGCCCTTTGTCAAAACATCCGACATTGATATGGATAAATTTCAGACAAATTTGAATCTTTTGCTAAATACATTGTCTGTCAATATTTCTGAACTTTCGAAGGCTTTAAATTATGATGCTTCTTATATTTCGCGAATCCGAAACGGAAAACGACAGCCTGCCGATCCGCAGGAATTTGTCTGTGGTATTTCCGCTTTTATTGCTCAGCGCTATCAAAAACCTGACCAGAAAGAACTTGTTGCCAGTCTTATACACTGCAGTACTTCCAATCTGGCGGATTTCAGTCAATTTCAGAAAGCACTGTCTCAATGGCTTACCCGCGAAACACCTGCCTTGAAAAATCATATGATGGATTTTCTGGAAAAAATAGATGCATTTGATCTGGAAGAATATATCCGGGTAATCCGTTTCGACAAAATAAAAATTCCTTCGTTTCCTTTTCAACTTCCCACATTCAAAAATTATTGGGGTTTATCGGAAATGAAAAACAGTGAATTGGATTTTTTAAAAGCGACTGTTCTCTCTAAGTCCGGCGAACCGGTCATAATGTACAGTGACATGCCGCTTTCAGAAATGGCCAAAGACACTGTGTTTGCCAAAAAATGGATGTTTGGCATGGCTATGATGTTAAAAAAAGGACTTCAATTAAATCAGATTCATGACTTAGACCGCTCTTTTGAGGATATGATGTTAGGCTTGGAAAGCTGGATTCCTATGTATATGACGGGCCAAATCTCACCTTATTACTTTAAGCAGCCACAAAACAGCCCGTTCTCGCATCTTTTGAAAGTCTCCGGAAGTGCCGCATTAACCGGCGAAGCAATCCGTGGATATCATAATGAGGGGAAATATTATCTGACAAAAAACAAAGAAGAGGTCGCCCACTACAAAAAATATGCACAGCGGCTGTTATCAAAAGCATCACCTCTTATGGAAATTTACCGCAAAGAACAATCACAGGGTTTTCATCGCTTTTTGCATTCGACTTCCGAAACTCCTGGAAACAGATACCGTATTTTATCTTCTTTCTCTTTATACACGGCAAGTGAAACCTTTATCCGGCAGCTGTTAAAGCAAAATCAAATCCCAGATAAAGAGCAGACACAGATTCTTCAATACGCTTCCGCACAGCGTGAGACTGCAAATAAAATTCTATCTCACAGCCGTATTACAGAAGAAATCCCGCTGCTGAAAAGAGAAGAATTTGAAAAACATCCTATAACCCTGTCTCTTTCCGGAATGTTTTATGAAAAAGATATTTTTTATAAGTGGGACGATTATCAGGAACATTTACAATTAATGCGCCAATATAGCAAAGCGCATCCGCAGTACACAATGATCGAGAATCCTTCTTCCGCATTTCGTAATATACAGATTTACATTCTTGAGGGAAAATGGGTGCTGGTGTCCAAAAATAAAACACCGGCAATCCATTTTCTGATTCAGCACCCCAAGATGCAAATGGCCTTTGAAAATATGATCCTTCCCATTATTGAAGACGAAAGTTCAATAGATAACCCCATCTGTTTTTGACAATTACTTTACTTTTACAAAGCGTATTTTACTCCATGAAGAATAAATCTTTGTGGAGTTTCCCTTGTCTTTAATGATTCGATATGTTCTGATTTTTACATAATATTTTCTCTTTGACTTCAGTTTTTTAATCTGTTTAGTTGCTGTTTTTTTATTTAACACCGTAACCGTTTTGGCTTTTTTAAACTTAGAAGACAGGCTGTATTGTATTTGATAACCGGCTATACCACTCCTTTGTTTTTTCCATTTTACAGTAATTTTTTTCTTCCCGGCTTTCAATTTTACAATTTTCGTTCCTTTTGGCTTAACAATATCTGTCTTTTTCACCTTTTCACTAACCTGTACCGGAACGATTTGAGGTGTTTTTACTTCTTCTTTCGTTTTTTCTTCCTGCTGAATATTTTCCTGTGGTTTTGGGTCGTTATTGGAAACAGCTTCCTTTTCCCATTTCGCATATAAATGAATGTCATATTCGTCCGCATGTAATCCATGAAAGGCATCTAACACCCAGTCGCTGATCCAGGTGGAATCTTTTGTATTTTTAATCAAACTGGCATCCTCAGCAGTGGAAGAGGTGCACCAGCCCGCAAAACGATACCCATCACGTACAGGAACACATTCGCCAATATCAAAAAACAAGCCATTTTCTGCCTCTGTTACATCAATTTCACGAATTGCGGAATCCGTGTTTTTCAAAGTTCCTCCATTTGGATGAAATGTAACCGTTTGCCCTTTCTCAAAACACGCCCGCAACGTCTGGTCGCCGATTCCCATACCTGACCCATACAAATTGTGCTCCCAGTCAAAAGATAATGTCGTACTCTCTTTGGACTGTTTTACATCCGCTGCACCAACAAGTCCACCCCGCCATTCAACAAAATGATGTCCGGCACGCACCGGATTTGGCAGATTAAATTCCTGCTTTTCTCGCTGAATATAATATCGATCCGGCAATACTTTTTTTTCTTCATCGGTAAATTCTCCGTCTGCTCCATCAAACTCATAAGACAACATATAATAAGGTTCATAAAAGCGAATGACGCAGCCCCAATTGTGCGTAGACCACGCATCTACAAGCAGATCTTTTCCATACTCGCCTCCATAAACTGTTCCTTCGTCCATCGTAGAACCTCCGCGGACCTGCTCTAAAACCATCGGAAGGCCTGTATTATTTTGGTATCCTACATTTGCTGTCGTTTGCCCTTTTAGTGCGGCCTGTAAAGTATCTTTACACGTTTCGTCCCCTTGAAGCGCCGACAGATCGCCCCTGTCATAAGCCATCTTTATCACATTATATGAAGTACTGCCACAAGAAACAACTTTAGAGGTATCGACCGTACTTCTCACCAAGGTATCCGTATACCACCACACTTTTCCGTTTTCATCCCCATCCGGCTTATTTAATGTAATCGCCGCATGAAGATATCTTGGCCACGCAGTAAGATGCAACACTCCGGTCTGTAATTTTTCATACGAAAATTCATATTTCGGTTTTGTATAAAATGACTCTCCCGGCATAATCAACTCGTCTTTAATATCCCAGTTATTTTCCTCTTTCAACACATGTTCCGCTCCTGAATCCTGTACCTGTGATTCTTCTGCAGCTGCTGTCTGCGGCAGAGTGCCAACTGCCAGCCCCATCGCTATCATCAAACTCAGTATACACCCTGTTATATTTTTTTTACTCATAGGATCCCCTCCTTCGTTTTTCTATATATTATAACTATACTAAGCCGTTTGTTTCTACCAAATTTCCGATTAGGCAATGCCAGTTTGGAAACTATCCTGCTCCCGTCTCTTCTCCCGCCTTCTTCCATAATGCCTATCCAAAAATTATCGCAGTTTTTTCACTCTTTTCCGATTAATAATCAACTCAGAAATAAAAGCTCCCGGTTCCCATAATTCTTGGCCATCAAGATTATATTTTGAATTAATACAAATTGCATCCATTCCCATGGATAACCTCTTATACATATTTGTTTCTTCATCAAAAAGTCTTTTCTTCTCTGCAATCAATTCTTTTAGAGCATCCAATGATTCCACACATGAATCTTCAATATACAAATGCAACAAATTAATTAATCCTTTTACAAAAGATACATCTTTAATATTGTGACCGGTATAAATATATAGTTGCTCCAAATTAACCATATTGGCAATAAAACTATAGTCATCTAAATCACACCCAATAACCAATGTCGTAATTTCATCCCAACAATCTATCTTTTCAATTTCTGACGCCTGCACAATTTCATTTGGTGCTTTAAAATTAAAACACGTTGCATCATATCTCCATGGGAATCCATAACAGCATTTTTTTACATCAACTTCATCATCCTCAATCAATATTCTTCTCATAATATTTTCCTTCCTTTGCTTCTTCTTTATATGGTCAAGTCATTATCCGCAACGTCTTTACCGCCAGTCTACCATCCATTCGTCCCCATCTTCTTTCGTCAACGCCACAATGTGCTTTTCACGGCGCATCATTTCCTCGTATTGCACTTCTATTTCCACCTCATACCATTCCTTTTTGCTGGAAATATTTGTCGAAACATTTTGCAAATGATTGGCTGAAAGATTTTCCTGAATTTTCTTTATGGCAACAATTTTTCCATCCAGTGTATAGGGAAATAAATAGTCCCAATTTTCATACAAAGACAGCTTTTTCATGCCTTCCTGACAATCTGTATTAGAATAGTAAACATACTGTCGTATCGTCTGTTCCGGCGTTCTTTCAATGGTATTTATGTTGCCAAGAAAGCCTAGCAAAATACAACCTAATATAAATACAGAACACGCAAAAACGGAGACTGTTTTACGTGATTCTTTTCCTGCAAGACGTTTGACACGAACACGCAGTGCATTCTTCGAAGATACCATCATTGTTGCGGTACAAAATACATCTTCTTTTGTTCGAATTTTGTCTACATTTACGGCATCCAATAATATTTTTCCATACTCTGTTTTTTTCATCTGCAACGCCGCAGCGGCGCGGTCATCACACGCCATTTCGCAGTCTTCTTTTGACAAAATTGCAGCAATATATACGAGTGGATTAAACCAATAAATAGCGATAAAAATCATTCGCAGTTTTGCCCAGAAAAGATCTTTTGCGTGGATATGGCACATTTCATGCTGTAAAATTGTCCGGTAAATGTCCGACCGATCAAGAATCTCCGGCATTAAATAAATTCCTATTTTTCCTTTTACCTTAAACACGCATGAAGAGCGAAGATTCGGCACATAATACAGCGGAAATGGAACATTTTCATCCTCAATCTCAACTCTATTTTCATACAAAAATTTTTCGAATTTGAAGTTGATAAAATGTTCATATAAAAAGACAACGACCGTTCCCACCGCCCATATTACAAGAAGATACCACGGGATCTGAACCATCGAAAACTCAAACCAAATTTCCCGTAAAAATGGGACTTTTCCAAAAAGACGGGAAAATGTGTTAAGCGAAAGCATGTGAATATCACGTCCAAATAGGCATTCCACCGGCAGCATACGGATTGCCGTGAAGAGCCAAAGCGCATATACGATGCGGGGTGAAAGTATATTTCGGCACAACTTGCGGAACCCCAGCATGAGTACGATCATCAGACTGGATTCCAAAAGAATCATTGTCATTTTTCTCCCTCCCTTTCTGCCTTTTGAAGAATCTCATAAAGATCATCCAGTTCGTCTTTGCTGACCTTTTTACTGCTCAAAAATGAGTTCACAAGCAGACTCAGACTTCCTTCATACACCCGGTCCAAAAACTGTTCGGTTTCTTCCAACACCGTTTCTTTTTGTGAAATGATCGAGTAATATTCTTTTGCCCTGCCATTTCTGTGGTACTCGACCGCCCCCTTTTTCTCCATGCGGCTAAGAAGTGTGATCACCGTGTGTTTATCCCAGAATTTCTTTTTATTTAACTCCGCTACAATCTGTGTTATCGTCGCTTCAGGAAATTTCCAAAGGATATTCATAATCTCCCATTCTGCATTTGACAAGTGAACTTTTTCCATAAGTAATCATCCTTTCATTAGGTATACATTTGTTAATAACAATTGTATACCTAATGTGGTGCTTTGTCAAGAGACGATTTTCACAATCAATATAACGTTTTCACAATTCATAGCATTAACAACTAAATTCATGAGAACTAACTTTTATGTCAAATAAAATTTTTATTGAAACATTTTAATTCGTCTTACTCCGAAAATATGTATAAAATTCCCTAAAAGAATTAAGATGATGCGTATCATGTATGCGTTTTTCAATAGCCTGAAAATATGACTTTTCCCCAACTTTTTGTGGTTTCTTTTTAGAATAGCGTATATTGTTGTAACGACATAATTCATGCAAATATCGAAAATGATATTGTCCTATTGATTCTTTTGAAAAATGTGGCGGTCTCATATCTTCAGGATCATTCATTTTTATATTATAATTTATATAGTAAGACCAGAAATCACAATCTTGAGGCGGTTCCTTACAAGGATATAGATTTCCATTTCCTAACAACCATGTTTCAAAACAATGATTGCAAACAAATATCTTGTAAGAAAATTGAGGCGTAATTTTCTTTTTTGCTAAATAATCATCAATAATTTTACTAACCTCTTTTTTTCTTGATACTGTATCGTACTGTTCTGAATCTAACATTATAACTAATTCATCAATTTTCCCATGATATTTTGTACAAGTAATCGTATCAATTGTTTCAAAAAGTACTTTTGTAATTAACTGCGTTACCCCATGTCCACTTTGTAAAACATAGCAATTGTTTGTTACTTCCTCTATGTCCACTACCCTCGTATTAGAAAAGCCAATATAATTTAACCATTTGGGTAAAATTTTCATAAAAGATAGTTCATCTTCTATTAAAAAATAGTAATTCATTTTATATCTTCCCTTCATACTCCCAACGATTCAAAAGATTAAAGTATGCATCATGCTGACTATGATTTAAGCCATAAACTTCAGATGTTGAATTTTCAACAATGTTAACATTTCGTTCTATAATCTTCCATTTCGTACTAGGAATTTGATTTATTATTTTAGGATGATGGCTCGTTATAATAAATTGCAAATCTTTTCTTTCATAAAGAAGTATTTCAGCCAATACATCTATACAGTTTACCCCGAGCCCATTTTCAAATTCATCAATTAACACCAATGAATTTTCAGACATTGTAAATAACTCAATAATATAATATATTGTTTTCAACATTCCATTAGAAATTTCCGTTTGCACTAGAGTCTTTCCATACACTTCAATTGCAACCAACGAAATATCCATCACCGGATCTTCAATAATTTTCAAATCAGTGATTTCAATAAACAATTCTTTTATTGCATCAAAAATTTTTGCATACAACTTAGGATAATATTGCTTAACAATATACAATTTTATAGGTACTGGCAAATGACTAAACCTCTCAAAGCTTGATGTAGGAGCATTGTCAATGCTTTCTTTGATTTTGGTCTTAAACATGCGAAAACTATTTCGATCTATAGCCCCTCTTACATCCATTTCAAGCTCAATTGGATATAGTTTTAATAATTCAATAATAATCGAATGTATTATCTTATCTTCGGAATACTGAAGTAACACACTTTCATCGCTTTTAGGTGTTGGTACTTTATCATAACCTAATATTTCTGTCTTATCTTTATCTCTTAAGATAATTGTTTTATTGTCACGCAACAACTCTTCATACGTGAATACATATTTAACTTCCTCAGATTTAATAATATCTTCATTTTGGGCTAGTTCAATGCGATAATTCCACTCATACACAACATTATTGATTTCAAAGCATATTTTCACAGCATATGGTTTTAAACGTAGGCTTTCATTGACAGCCAATCTTAATGAAAATTTAATTGCATTCAATATTTGTGTTTTACCAACCCCAGACAGTCCCACCAACAAAGTCACATCTTCATTAAAACTAATATGTTTAATTTTCAGCCCCGTTTTCAAATTTTCAAATTCAAGCCAAAGTAATTTCACTTTTTTCACCTCACAAACTATCTCCATACATCACATCATCATATAATTTTATGCCAAATATGGTAACCTATTCGTTATATTATAACACAAATCCAACCAGTTATACAAGAAAAACGTAGTTTTATTTTTTTCATATATTAAAAGATTAAATGATGAACAATATTTTCTGTATAAATACACATCTTAATTAATATAAGCTTAAATTCCCCCATTTATCATCCAATAGGGTATTCCCATATGCTTTTTCATAATTTTCTATAATTCTACATTATTTTCGCATTAATCAGCTAAACTTTGTTTTTTTATACGCTATACTCTAACGTACCAAAACACCTCAACTTTGATGCACTTTTATTTCATCACTTTATTTTATACTTATATACTGTTTTACTATCAGAATATTGTTCTGTCCTAGAACCAGTATCTAAATTCAATGTATTTTTATACTTGCCCTCCCATGTAGTCCATTTAAGTTTGTTTCCTTTCCATTTAGTTAACTCATCATCCAAAAATATCTGCACCTTACCTTTTTTTGTAATACATACTTTGCACAACAAATTTTCTTGTGCAGCATTGCGTTTAGATTTTTTCCCCGTATTGTCAATATTTACACACGACATACATTTCCATATCCCCGCATAATGTCGATTTTTTTCACATAATTTCTTATATTTTTTAGCCTCTTTATAATTGCCTGCTTTTTTAAACATTTCAATAGCTTTTGTAAGAGTTCCTTCCTCCATACATTGAATCGCAATATCATAATCACGACCGCTTATACATTCTTTCTCTTTTTTAGAAGCATCTCGATAATTTTTGCATTTTATAAAAAAGTACATTGCATCATCAAATTCATTTTGATTTTGACATAGTATGCCCTTCTGATAACAAGCTTCATAATATGTGTCATTAATAAATTGATACTCCTCATATAAAGAAATTACTTCATCATAATTTTTCTCAGATAGACATATTTCACCTAAAGATAAAGCATATTCCTTTTCCAATTCATCTGAATCTTCAAATGAACTTGGTAAAGCCTTTAAAAGCTCCACCGCATTTTTAAAGTTCCCCTTATTCGCATCTTGTTTTGCCTTGTCATAATTAATATAATTCTGACATATTTCCAAATAATCTAAAGAATCCTTATAATCGGTAATACTTCTAAATGCTTTTTCGGCTTCTACATACGACTTCTCAGCATACTTCTTGCATCCCAGTAAATATTTACTTTCGATAAGCTTCTGTTTTGAATTTTTATAATTTCCTAAATTTCCAAAATCATTTACTGCTTCCTCATAATTTTCTGATTCAAATTTTTTCTCTGCCACGGAATATTTTACAGTTGGAATAACAAAATTAATTAATCCGTAAACTACAAACAAAAGCAAAATCGTAATACCACAGCAAATACTGGACATTAAAATAACCTTTTTTGCCTTTTTGTGCTTTTCTTCTTTCAATTTCTTTTCTTTCTCTTTACGCTCTTGTTCCTCTATTTGAAGTTTTTCCTTTTCCTCCAAAAGATATTTTCTATCTAAAATTTCCAATAATTTTTCTTTGTGAACACCACAACATCTACACGAAGAAAAATCCTTTAAATTCAAAGCACCACATGAACACTGCCAATAATCTTCCCGCTCAACGGGAAAATACTCCGCTATTCCATTTGATTCTTTAATTTTTTTATACTCAAATTGAAACTGATTATATAAATCATCCAATTCTTCTTTCAGTTTACATTGAGATTCTACATCAAATAATTGATCATTATTCTCCCATACTTCTCCATTTTTAAAAAATATTTTCTTTATAAAAAATGAAAATTTACGTGCATCATTGTTCTGAAGATAAACTGCAGACTTTTCTCCAAATTCATCATTCAAATTCACTTCCAAATCTAGATAAGAATAACTTTCCCTTGACAGTAATTCATCTCCCAAAGAATACGTCGTATACTCCATCTCAACCCCAACTATACCGCGTTTCTCAATTGATTGAAATTTTATCTGGAGTAAATTTTGCTTTTTAACTTCGTCACAAAGCAGTGCCCCTTTCAATAATATAACCGGACACTTTTTACACCATTTTATTCCATTTATATCTAAAATTTTTCTATATCTGCTAACCATAATATTTTCCTCTTTCTACAATGGTGGTAATTCATCATCAATTTCTTTGATATTCTGTTTTTCATTTTTCTGTGACAACATCTCTAAATATTGCAAAACCTCGCTTAATCCTGCAAGCATTGCGTATAAAATACTTGTCCCCAATAGTCCAGAAAGAAACAGTACAATTGTTAATTCCGCATTTCTTTCCGTTGATGTACTTATACCTGAATACACTGAATATGATATATCTTTGACCACCCCACATGAAGCAGCTAGGATTATTGATCCAATAATCCCCAACACTAAAACCAATTTTGCTAATCCTCTACACAAACTCTTATATCTAGAGTACATTTTGCATCCTCCTAGTATAATAATGGTGTAGTCAATCAAGACTACTTAGTTAATAAGTTT
>ERZ808240.512-NODE-512-length-50778-cov-27.373440_pt1 | contig 50778 bp, 41 predicted proteins | sample MGYA00521084_ERZ808240 | MGnify/ENA primary metagenome ERZ808240 (study PRJEB31516, sample SAMN03275571) | gut metagenome | biome: mammalia-associated habitat; material: feces | host: Papio cynocephalus | place: Kenya | collected 2012-08-06 ...
TTAACCATAATCCGGCGGGCGACCAATGGTCGCCCCTACAGAATAAACGAAAAATGTATTGTTTTTTATCATAAAATTTTGTTGTCGAATTGGCGTTATATTGTAATAATTATTTCATAAGTTCAGCAAGACGGTTGTTTATTTCAATAAGAAATTCTCTTGAATTAACTTTCTTTTTGTTTTCAAGGTTTGAAAGGAGATAGAGGTCACCTGTCATAACGCCGTCCTCAATAGTCTGGATAGTAGCCTTTTCAAGCTTGTCAGCAAAATCGCAAAGCTGTGGAGTATTATCGAGTTCACCACGTTTTCTTAAAGCTCCGCTCCATGCAAATATTGTAGCAACGGAATTTGTTGAAGTTTCCTCACCCTTGAGATGTTTGTAATAGTGACGCTGTACTGTACCGTGAGCAGCTTCATATTCATAGATTCCGTCAGGAGATACAAGAACTGATGTCATCATTGCAAGGCTTCCGTATGCAGTTGAAACCATATCAGACATAACGTCACCGTCATAGTTCTTGCAAGCCCAGATATATCCGCCGTTTGAACGGATAACTCTTGCTACTGCGTCATCGATGAGAGTATAGAAATATTCAATTCCTGCATTATCGAATTTTTCCTTGTATTCCTTATCGAATATTTCCTGGAAAATATCCTTGAATCTGTGGTCATATTTCTTTGAGATAGTATCCTTTGTAGCAAACCATACGTCCTGTTTCAAATCAAGACCATAGTTGAAACAAGCTCTTGCAAAGCCTGCAATACTGTTGTCCTTGTTATGAAGACCCTGAATTATGCCGTCACTGTCAGCAAAATCATATATTGCCTGTCTTGTTTCATTGCCTTCTGCATCAGTTACAACGAGTTCAGCCTTTGAACCCTGTTTAACCTGCATTTCAGTATTTTTGTAAACGTCACCATAAGCATGACGTGCAATTGTTATAGGTTTTGTCCATGTAGGGATATAAGGAGTAATGCCTTTTACAAGGATAGGAGTACGGAAAACAGTGCCGTCAAGATAAGCTCTGATAGTACCGTTAGGTGATTTCCACATTTCAGAGAGATTATATTCAGGCATTCTTGCAGCATTAGGAGTAATAGTTGCACACTTTACAGCTACGCCGTATTTTTTTGTGGCAACAGCACTGTCAATAGTAACCTTATCCTTTGTTTTTTCACGTTCATCAAGACCGAGGTCATAATATTCTGTGTTAAGGTCAACATATGGTTCAAGAAGTATTTCCTTAATCCAAGCCCAGAGGATTCTGGTCATTTCATCTCCGTCCATCTCAACGAGAGGAGTTTTCATCTGAATTTTAGCCATTGGTTTTTACCTCCATTTTTTATATCAGTCAGGAACAGCAAATATAACCTTTATATTATCAGGTACAAAGCTGTTTACAACGTCTTCAAATATTCTGAATACGGTTTTACGCTTGTTTCCGAAAACACCGCAGCCGAATGCACCGAGTACAAGAATATCAGTATTTTCTGATAATGCAAGGCTTATAATTTTAGTTATTCTTGAAGTCATCTTTTTAGTTATGGATTTATCAGAAAACAAAAATTTTGCAAAGGTGCGGTTTACGGCAGGACTTGTTATAAAACTGCATAAAACTGGAGTTTCAAGCAGCTTTCCGGAATCGTCACGGATAACAGGAACATTTTCAGAATATATCATATAATCGGTATAGTCAGGAAGAATATGTTTTCTGTTGGCATTATAATATTCCTTCTGAGTCCTTATAGTATAATAGAGCAGGGAAGCACGGCATAAACTTTCCTCCTGAGCGTTTCCGCCCATGATGTAAGCACCGCCTGCCTGCATTGCATTTGCGAAATTGAGAGCAGTTATTTTTCTGTCTTTTTCTGCATATGCAAGAATACATTCAGCAGTTTTCATACTGACTGTATTTTCAGCGACATAGAAATATGATTTACGCTGAATTTTTTCAGGTTTTTTAATATCAGAAACAGTATATGATTTCATATCAGGAAAATTCCCGTTTTTAAATATACTGTCATTTTCAAGTTTTATCTTTAAATAGTTCATAATTATTCAGGATATCTTGTAATAACATAGTCAAGACTGCTGTTAATTGCTGACCATGTTAATTTTCGTCCCCAGTGAACAGTACCGCTGTAGTTTCCTTCAGCGATAACAACGCCTGTATCATTTACTTCAAGGACTATTACAGAATGAGAATTGTTGTTGATTCTTAAAATATCGCCGACTTTTATGTCAGGAGAAACGCTGTAGTACTGTCTTGCAGGAAGGCTGCCGAATGCGGCATCACTGAGCATGAATGCAAATCCCGCACAGCCGTATCCGCCGTCAAATATACCGCCTTTCCATGAATAAAAATTGTCATTTGTCCATGTTGTGCCTTCAGGATATTTTTCCTTGAAGGCAATCATGGCATTGTATATGTTTTCAGTACTGAGGCTGTCGTTCTGACTGCCGGATTCGTATATTTTTGGTTCTGACAGACCTACAACGCATCGGAGAACTTCAAGAGCATCGGCAGATGTTACATTTCCGTCATTGTCGGAGTCTGCAATTTTTTTCTGTTCATCTGAAAAATCAGCAGAAGATGTTACAAACTGTAAAATCATAAGCGAATCGTCAGCGGTAAGACTTCCGTCTGAATTAACGTCGCCGAAATACTGCTGAGTTTCTGCAAAGGAGATATTATTTCTGAAAGAAAACTGTGTCATGCAAAGAAGTGAAGTACATAATGTCAGTGATATGATATTTTTTAATATTTTCATAATATAAATTTCCTTTTCAATAGATTTGCAGGGTTATGCAATACAGGTAAAAGCAGAAATGTCAGAATATACCCATCAGTCAGAACTGCCATCAGGAAATAAAAGATGAAAGAATTATTATAACAGGTATTATGATAATCAGCATTAATATAAGCAGTGCCGCAATGAGAATAATATTCATTACAGAAATTTTTCTGCTGTTTTCAGTTTTAATTTCTTTATATGCCGATAAAATCCGTGAAATAATTGATTTTATAATGATGATTACAAGTATAATCAGTATCAGTAATATTACAACAGAAGCAGTTCTGAAAACCGGAGAATTTAAAAATTCTTTAAAAAATTTTATTATGTCAGTCTGGATAAGCAGTTCAGCAGACATTATTTAAGATTTTCTCTTGTATAGTCAAGAAGTCCGCCGGCAAGCATAATATCCTTTGTGCGTCCTGTAAGTTCGCAGAGTACAGGAATATCAATGTTTTTAGTCTTGTTTGTAACAGTGATTTCAGTTTTGCCGTCAGAAACAGATTTTCTGATATCAGCAATAACGAGTTCATCACCCTGAGCGATATTGTCATAATCAGCTTCATTTACAAAAGTAAGCGGAAGAATACCAGCATTTATGAGGTTTGCTCTGTGGATACGTGCAAATGATTTAACGAGTACAGCCTTTACTCCGAGATAGAGAGGAGCAAGTGCAGCGTGTTCTCTTGATGAACCCTGACCATAGTTTGAACCGCCGACAATAATGCTCTTTCCGAGTTCTTTGGCTCTTGCAGGAAATGTTTCATCGCATACAGTGAAGCAGTGCTGTGAAATTGCAGGGATATTTGAACGCAGAGGAAGAATTTTTGCTCCTGCCGGCATGATATGGTCAGTAGTTATATTGTCGCCAACCTTGAGTGAACATGGAGCATCAATTGATTCATCAAGCGGAGATGTCTGTGGGAAAGGCTTGATATTCGGCCCTCTGAGGATTTCAACGCTGTCCATTTCAGCTTCACTTGCAGGAGGTTCAATCATATTGTCATTGATATCAAATACTTCAGGAAGCTTGAACTGAGGCATATCACCCATATCACGAGGGTCAGTAAGAACGCCTGTAAGAGCTGATATAGCAGCAGTTTCAGGTGATACAAGATAAATCTGACCATCTTTAGTTCCTGAACGGCCTTCAAAGTTTCTGTTGAATGTGCGGAGAGATATACCGCCTGAATTAGGTGACTGTCCCATACCGATACACGGGCCGCAGGCACTTTCAAGTATTCTTGCACCGGCATCAATCATATCAGCTAAAGCACCGTTTCTTGCAATCATATTGAGAACCTGTTTTGAACCTGGAGCAATTGAAAGTGATACATTAGGGTGAACCTTGTTTCCTTTAAGGATATGAGCAACTTTCATCATATCAAGCAGTGATGAGTTTGTACATGAGCCGATACAAACCTGGTCAATTTTCATTTTGCCGATTTCATCAACGGATTTAACGTTGTCAGGTGAATGCGGACAGGCGGCAAGAGGTTCAAGTTCGCTGAGATTGATTTCAACAACCTTGTCATAAACAGCATCAGGGTCAGCTGAAAGTTCAGTCCATGCATCTTCTCTCTGCTGAGCCTTGAGGAACTGTCTTGTAATTTCGTCAGACGGGAATATTGATGTTGTAGCACCGAGTTCAGCACCCATATTTGTAATTGTTGCACGTTCCGGAACAGAAAGAGTCTTTACGCCTTCGCCGCAGTATTCGATAACTTTTCCGACACCGCCCTTTACAGAAAGTCTTCTGAGGACTTCAAGGATAACGTCTTTTGCAGCAACCCATGGAGAGAGTTTTCCTGTAAGTTCAACCTTTACTATTTCAGGACAGGTGATATAGTATGCACCGCCGCCCATTGCAACAGCAACATCAAGACCGCCTGCACCTATGGCAATCATGCCTATGCCGCCGCCTGTAGGAGTATGGCTGTCAGAGCCGATAAGAGTTTTTCCAGGGATTCCGAAGCGTTCAAGATGAACCTGATGGCAGATACCATTTCCCGGACGTGAGAAGTATATGCCATGTTTTTTAGCAACGCTGCCTATGAATCTGTGGTCATCAGCGTTTTCAAATCCGTTCTGGAGAGTGTTATGGTCGATATATGCAACTGAACGTTCAGTTTTTACTCTTGGAACTCCCATGGCTTCAAATTCGAGGTAAGCCATAGTACCGGTAGCGTCCTGAGTAAGAGTCTGGTCAATTCTGATACCTATTTCAGTACCTTTTTTCATTTCTCCGTCAACGAGGTGAGCTGACAGAATTTTTTCGGTAAGGGTAAGACCCATTTTAAACCATTCCTTTCAAATGTCTGATAAAAACAGATTCAGACAGTAATCTTTATATTTATTTTATCCTAAAAACGCTGATTTGTCAAGAAATTCACAAGTTATGTTTATTTTTGAAATAAATTTAAGTCAAACTGCTGTTATATTTTAATTTCAGTGGGCAATTTGGTAATTTGCTGCGATATAAATTAACGTTAATTCTTTATAATTGAAAATATGGAATTTCCCATTTGTAGGGGCGACCATTGGTCGCCCGCCGGAATTATGGTTAAACCATAATTCTGATATTTGTTTTCTGTATGGAAAATCATTGGTTATCAGCATGAAATTTTGGTAACTGCAACGGGCGACCAATGGTCGCCCCTACAAAACGAATTTGCATATCATTTAATCTGAATTTCAGATGAATGAATTACAAAAAAAGACGGAGAAAAATCCGTCTTTTAAAAAAATTTATTCTGTTTCCTGAATATTTTCATCTGTTTCATCAGCCTGAACAGTTTCCTCTGCCGGAATATTTTCTGTTTCATCAGTCTGAACCGGTTCATCAGTTACTTCCTGTTCCGGAGCAGTTTCATCTGTCTGGCTGTCAAATTCTATTATATCGGTATTCATTTCATCAAAGAATGATTTGGCTTCATCAGAAAGTTCTCCGGCTTTTTCGCTTCCTGACGAGAAAAGATTTTTAAAGAAATCAACGATTGCCTGCCATACTTTCTGAAACCAGTTTTTAGCTTCTTCAGTCGGGAGATTTTCGGCAGCACCTGTCAGTCTGTCCTTGAAATTCTGCAATGAATCTGAAAAGGCTTCTTTATCGTAGTCAAGCTCTGTAAATTTTTTTGCAAGTTCATTGAGTTTCTGCATCTGTTCGTCAGTGAGAGTGAGATTATATTCATCAGTAACATCTGAAACTATGCTGCTGATTTTTTCAGCGTCGGGATTTTTTTCGTCAAGCACGTCCTGTTTGATATCGTTGACAGCCTGAAGCACATCTTCCTGAGTATTGTCCTCTTCATCAGAAAGTTCAGCAGTAAGAACAAGTTCTTCACTTGCAAGATGTTTTTTGTCCTCATCGAGTTTTTCTTTTGTTGAAGATTCATAAGCCATCATGACACCTGTCAGAGCACCTGTTCCGGAAACTTCAAAAGGAGCAGTTGCAAGAACATTGCAGTTTTCAATTCCGGCTGTAAGCAGAGCATTTCCGAGCATTTCAGCAGTTACCCATGTAAGGTTTGCGGTCTGGACGAAAACTCCGCCGGAATTTGTAGGTTCTATATAAGCACAGCTGTATGTATGAGTGCCGATAATGCTGTCAGCGACAACTCCTTCAAGGTATTGTCTTTCGTCCTGATTATTGACTTCAATTACATTGACTTTTGTTTCATCGGTATTGAAAAATTCAAATATTTTTGTTTTCTGAGCATCTGAGAGGTCAGCACCTATTGTTACAGTACGCACTGAATCGGCAGATACTGAGAGCATTGAAGAAAATACTGAAGCAGTCAGAACAGCAGCTGAAACTATAGTTTTCAATGATTTTTTCATATATTTATCTCCTTGGTTATTTATATGTGAAAAAAAAGAACAATTTAAATAAAAAATTGTTCTTTGATGAATGTGCCTGGAGGGAGTCGAACCCCCGACCTATTGGTTCGTAGCCAATCACTCTATCCAGCTGAGCTACAGGCACATATTTAATTTTCAGTGGTCTTTCTCAAGTCCTCAATTATTATAGCACAATGTAAATGCAATGTCAAGCGTTTTTTTAAAAAAATTTTAAAAATATAAAAGAAAATGCAGAAACTCATAAAAACGGGTTTCTGCAAATCTTTGATTCAGTCTGAAAAATATACGCAAATGCTTAGCAGAGCAGTTTTGTATATATAAGATGCTGCTAAACCAAATCAGAATGTACAATTATTTTTTAAGCTGCATAAGACAGCTTGGGCATATGCTCTTGCCTTTGAAGTCGATGAGGTTGTCTGTTTCTGAGCAGAAAACGCATGATGTCTTGTATTTCTTGAGAATGATTGATTCTCCGTCAACATATATTTCAATGCTGTCTCTTTCACCGATTCCGAGAGTTCTTCTGAGTTCGATAGGAAGAACGATTCTTCCGAGTTCATCAATTTTTCTTACAATACCTGTTGTTTTCATAAGGCTTTATCCTCCAATCATGATATGAGCTGTTTTGCATACGAAAGACAGGAAGCAACTGTCTTTTCTGAGGTTTGGCAAACAGCATTCAGTTTAATACAATCCCTGTTCATTCCGCCATGAAATGAACTTATTCAATCCATATTAACGGTTGTAAATTATCGTTTGCATCTTACAGTCATCAGTATATCATGTATGCAAATTTTTGTCAATGCTTTTTTTGCTTTTTTGGTGCATTTATGCATAAAATGCTGTATTTTTGGATAACTTGCACGAAATTGGATTAAAAAAGCCATAATTAATATGATTTTTTAAACATTTAAAGATATATTTTTTATATTTAAAAAATAAAATACTGAAAATAACGGACACACTTTTAATGTGTATCCGCATTATAAGTATGTTTTACCAGCCTATATCGAAATTATCGCTGTCACTTGAAAAATCATTTCCGGCAGTGCCTATAATATCCTGAATCTGCTGACCAAGCTGATTCTGTTTTCTTCCCAGAGTATCAGAATCAGTGATTTCATGCTTGCTGTCATCTGAAAGAGTCATGCTCTTGCTTCCAATCTGTGAAGACGTTACAGCAATTGTTTTGATAAGCTGTGCGAGCTGTTCGCCTGAATACGCATGAACTACGGTATCAGGTGTGGTTGTAAATTCAGCAAGCATATCATCATTTGCTTCACGGCCTATTCCCAGAGCCGCTTTAAGACCGAATCTGTACCAGTTGTTTGCCTGTAATTTTTTAAGTCCGGCTTTATAGTCATCAGTCGGATAGCCGTCGGTCATAAGGAATATTACAGGAGCAAATGACAGTGACGGGGCACTTAAAAAGCTGTTTCTTGAAAGTCTTATAGCAAGTTCTTCAAAAGCAGCACCCATATTGGTAATTCCCTCTGCGGAGAGTCTGCTCCATTCAAAGTCCTCAACGGAAACAGGCTCATGATACATCCATGCATAATTGGTTGAAAAAGTAAGGACAGCAATTTTAACTTCCGTGTCTGCTTCACCGATTTTTCTGATTTCGGGTATAATCTCCTCCATGGCAGTATTAAGCTCACCTATCTTAGTTCCCTTCATGCTTCCTGATATATCAATAAGGAAAAAAAGCACAAGGCTTCTTCTTGACACACCCATTGTATTCAGCGGGTCATCGTCCTCAAAATAGTTAGTATTTTTTAACTGGTTACCGTTCGCCATAGAAAATACTTCCTTTCTTTTTTACTTTAACGCAAATTCGACAACAAAAAATAAGAAAAATTTCTTTATATTCTGTAGGGGTAGTTCGCCAGCCGGATTTTTAGCATACCTTAACGGGCGAACACAGTTCGCCCCTACAAAAGTAATCCATTGAATTGCGTTGTTTTACAATACTATATATATTATTTTACAGCAAAATATCTGATATGTCAATGGTTAAGTGATTTACAGGGATTGTTTTTTGCATATGATATGCACAGGTTGATTTTTATGTGTATAAAGTATATAATAATATGTATAAACGGCACAGGGGAGTGTAATAATTTCTACGAAAGAGGTAATTTATGGACAAGATAAAAAGACAGAAGGAGCTTACAGAGCTTCTTAACAAATACAGATATGCATACTATATAAAATCCCAGCCTGTTGTTGAAGATTCAGTTTATGACAGGCTTTTTGATGAACTTTCAGAACTTGAAAATGAAACAGGAATATTTATTTCGGGTTCTCCGACACAGACAGTCGGATACAGTGAAGTTGATTCTCTCGGAAAGGTAAAGCATGAAATACCGCTTTTGTCACTTGCAAAAACAAAAAGTATTGAAGATGTAAAGAAATTTGTTTCAAAGAATCCGGTTATGGCGATGCTCAAGCTTGACGGTCTGACGGTTGAACTTGACTATAAAGACGGTGAATTTATTCAGGCTTCTACAAGAGGTGACGGAAATGAAGGTGAGGATATAACTCATAATGCCGTATTTATAAAAAATATTCCGATGAAGATAAATTATCAGGGTGAACTTAAAGTAACCGGTGAAGCGTTTATCAATAAAAATAATTTCAAAGAGCTTCAGCAGATTTTAAAGGACAATAACGGAAATCAGTACAGAAACTGCCGCAATCTGGCTTCAGGTGCTGTAAGAGCTTTAAATTCAAAGGATTGTGCGGAAAAACAGGTTGAATTTATGGCATTCAGCGTTATATACGGCATGGATTCAGAGCTTAAATCACAGCGTCTTGAAGAACTTGAAAAGCTTGGTTTTTCAGTATGTCCGCATACTGAAAATGTAAATGATGAAAATATTCAGCAGATTATATCGGATTTTAAGGATATGGCTGAAAATAACGGCATACCGATAGACGGAATAGTATTTTCATATAATAATGTGGATTTTTCAAAATCTCTCGGCAGAACAGGTCATCATTATAAAGATGGTCTTGCATTCAAATTTGAGGACGAGCTTTTTGAAACATCTCTTAAAAGAATTGAATGGAATACATCAAGAACAGGTCTTATAGTTCCTGTAGCGGTATTTGATGAGGTCGAAATTGACGGAAGCAAGGTTTCAAGAGCTTCACTGCATAATCTTTCATTTATAGAGGAATTAAGACTCAGAGAGGGAAACAGGATTCTTGTTGCAAAAAGAAATATGATAATCCCTCATGTTGAGGCAAATCTTGACTATGCAGATGAAGTTATTGCTGATTATCCGGAAAAATGTCCGTGCTGCGGTCATGAAACATCTGTCAGCGTATCGGAAACAAAGGATAAATCAGTAAAAACAGTTTACTGTCTTAATACTGAATGTACAGCAAGGCATATAAAACGTTTTGTTCATTTTGTAAGCAAGCAGGCTATGAATATTCAGGGTATTTCTGAAGCCGTGCTTACTGTATTTATCGGTTCAGGACTTATAAAAAGATATGCTGATATATATTCTTTGAAGGATAAACATGATGAAATAGTGATTCTTGAGGGATTCGGCGAGAAATCATTTGAAAATATGACTGCAAGCATTGAAAAAAGCCGTCACTGTACTCTTGACAGATTTCTTAATGCAATGAATATTCCGCAGCTTGGAAAAGCAGCTTCAAAGACTGTTGCTGAAAATTTTGATACTGCTGATGATATAAGAAAAGCCGCTGAAAACGGTTATGATTTCAGTCAGCTTCCTGATTTCGGCGAAATTCTCAGCAGCAATATAATCAGCTGGTTTGAAAATGAAAATAATCTTCATGACTGGGAAAGCCTTTGCAGCATACTTGATATACAGAATGAAAAGGCTGTTCTTTCAGAAGATGCTGAAAAAAGTATTTTCTATGGCAAAACAGTTGTTGTAACGGGCAAGCTTGAAAACTATACCCGTGATTCAATCAAGGAATATTTAAGAAATCTCGGTGCTAAGGTAACTGATTCAGTATCAAAGAAAACTGATTTCCTGATATGCGGAAGCGATGCGGGAAGCAAGCTTGCAAAGGCTGAAAAACTTGGTATAACCGTGCTTTCCGAAAAGGATATATAAACGCCAGTTCGATGATAAAATTTTATGATTAAAAACAAGGAATTTCCCATTGTAGGGGCGAACTGTGTTCGCCCGCCTGAAATTCCGTGAACCCAAACGGGCGAACACAGTTTGCCCCTACAGAAATAATCCGTCGGATTTGTGTTAATAATAAATACTTGCAAAAAAAGATAAAATGTAGTATAATTTATTATCAGGACATTCTGTATTAATTTATTGCATGAAAGCGAGGTTTTTAATTTGGATTTACAGATGGTTTCTTACCTTTCCAAACTCGGAAAACTTAATTTCACTGAAAAAGAACTTGAAAAGGTTGCAGGCGAAATGACAAGTATAATTGAAATTATGGATACTGTAAAAGAAGTCGATATTCAGTATGATGCTGAAGCAGACAATAAAAATGTATACCTTAATGACCTGAGAGAAGATATCGCTCAGGAAAGTATGCCTGTTGAAAAAATTCTCCAGAATGCTAAAAACAGTGAGAACTGTTTCGTTGTGCCGAAAGTTGTTGAATAGGAGCTGAAATAATGGACGTTACCAGACTTAAAGTAAGAGAAATGCGTGATATGCTCGATAAAAAGGAAATCTCATCTGTTGAGCTTACAAACGCTTATCTTGAAAGAATAAAAAAATATGATTCAGAAGTAGAAAGCTATATTACCGTTGCGGAGGAAAAAGCTCTCAGAAATGCTGAAGCTGCTGATGAAAAAATTAAAAACGGCAGTTCTTCACCTCTCTGCGGCATACCTATGGCAATAAAGGATAATATCTGTACTGAAGGTATCCGCACTACTGCTTCATCAAAAATGCTCGGAAACTTCATTCCGCCTTACAATGCAACAGTTATGGAAAAACTCAATGCTCAGAATATTGTAATGCTCGGAAAAACAAGTCTTGATGAATTTGCTATGGGCGGTTCAACCCAGACATCTGCCTTTGCAAAAACAAAGAATCCTTTTGACCTTTCAAGAGTTCCGGGCGGTTCTTCAGGCGGTTCAGCTGCCTGCGTGTCAGCTTCACTCTGTGCAGCTTCACTTGGTTCTGATACAGGCGGTTCTATCAGACAGCCGGCTTCATTCTGCGGAGTTACAGGCCTTAAACCAACCTATGGCAGAGTTTCACGTTATGGTCTTATTGCATTTGCTTCATCTCTTGACCAGATAGGACCTGTTGCGAAAGATGCCCATGACTGCGGAATTATCCTCAATGCAATTGCTGGCTATGACCCGCATGACGGCACTGTTTCCAAAAATCCTGTTACTGACAGCACTGCTAAGATAGGTCAGCCTGTAAAGGGCATGAAAATTGCTGTTCCTAAAGAATTTTATGCTGAAGGTATTGATGAAGAAGTAAGAAATACCGTTCTTAAAGCCGTTGATTTCTATAAATCACAGGGAGCTGAAATAATTGAATGCTCAATGCCGAGCCTTAAATATGCCGTTGCCGCATATTATCTCATATCATCTGCTGAAGCATCTTCAAACCTTTCAAGATATGACGGCATAAAATACGGTCACAGAAGCGAAACAGGCGAAAACTTCAATGAACTTATCTGCAACTCAAGAAGTGAAGGATTCGGAGATGAGGTAAAGAGAAGAATACTCCTCGGAAACTATGCTCTTTCAAGCGGCTACTATGACGCATATTACGGAAAAGCCATGGCTTTAAGACAGAGAATTTCTGCTGAATATGCTTCAATATTTGAAAAATGCGATGTTATAATAACTCCTACTGCTCCTTCAGTTGCATACGGAATAAATGAAAATATTTCTGACCCTGTTAAAATGTATCAGGCTGATATCTGCACAGTTACAGTAAATATCGCTTCACTTCCTGCAATTTCCACAACCTGCGGATACAGCGAAAAATCAGGTATGCCGATAGGTATGTCAATAATCGGAAAACAGTTCGATGAGGCTACTATAATCCAGACTGCTGATGCATTTGAAAAACAGTTTGATACACGTTCACCTGAACTTTAATTCATAGGAGGTCAAAATATGTCATCATATATTCCTGTTATCGGTCTGGAAATCCATGCCGAACTTCTTACAAAATCAAAGGTTTTCTGTACCTGTTCCGCTGAATTCGGCGGCAGTCCGAACTCAAGATGCTGTCCGGTCTGCACAGGTATGCCGGGTACTCTGCCTGTAATTAATCAGACAGCCGTTGAATATGCCGTAAAAGCCGGTTTTGCTCTCGGCTGCAATATAAATAAATTCTCTGTTTTCGACAGAAAAAACTACTTTTATCCTGACCTTCCGAAAGCTTATCAGATATCACAGCTCCAGCGTCCTCTCTGTATAAACGGAGTTGTTCCTATTGAAGTAAACGGAAAAAAGAAAAATATCCGCATAAACAGAATCCATCTTGAAGAAGATGCCGGAAAACTTGTTCATGACGATTTCAACAATGTTTCTCTTGCTGACTATAACAGATGCGGTATTCCGCTTATCGAAATAGTTACAGAACCTGATATCGCTTCATCTGAAGAAGCAAAGGCTTTTGTTGAAAAAATATCACTCCTCCTCCAGTATGCCGGAGTTTGTGACTGTAAAATGGAACAGGGTTCTTTGAGATGTGATGTCAACGTTTCAATAATGAAACCTGAAGACAAGGAATTCGGTACAAGAACTGAATGCAAGAACCTTAACTCAATAAAAGCTGTAGGCCGTGCCATAGACTATGAAATAAAACGTCAGGCAAGAGTTCTCGATATGGGCGGCAGAGTAATTCAGGAAACAAGACGTTTCGATGACAACAAGGGCGAAACTAAATCAATGAGAAGCAAGGAAGATGCTCACGATTACAGATATTTCCCTGAACCGGATATTCTTCAGGTAAATTTCACTGATGAGATGCTTGACGAAATAAAGGCAAAACTTCCTGAACTCCCGTTCCAGCGTATAGACAGATATGTAAGAGATTTTAAACTCAGCGAAAAAGATGCAAAGATACTTGTAAACCAGAAAACTGTTTCAGATTTCTTCAATGATGCAGTCGCTGTATACAATAATCCAAAGAGTATCGCAAACTTTATAATAGTTGAACTTTTAAGACGTGTGAACCTCGGAGAAGTTTCAATGGATAACCTTCCGTTTACAGCTGAAGAATTTGCAAAGCTTATTGAAATGGCTGATACTGAAAAGGTTTCAAAGGGCGATGCAAAACAGATACTCCGCCTTATGATTGAATCCGGTAAGGACGCTGAAACAATTGCTAAGGAAAACGGCTTCATAATTGTCAACGATACTGCAAAGGCAGAGGAAATAATCAATGGCATACTTGCTGACAATTCCACTGCTGTTGAACAGTATAAAAACGGCGAAATGAAAGTTTTCGGATTCCTTATGGGACAGTGTACAAAGGCTCTTAAAGGCGTATGCACTCCTAAGGTTGCAAAGGAAACTCTTGAATCAAAGCTTAAAGAAATCGCTGCTGCCGGAAATTCAGATGCTGATATGGAAAAAAAATCAGATAAAGCTGATGAAGATGTAAAAAAAAATGATTTTATAAAGTTTGAAAATAAAAACAGCTATTTTCCTCATAAAACTGATGGAATAATGCAGGTTGACGGCAAAAATCTGATGAAGGAATTTGATATCAGTGATGCAGCCGGTCATATCGGTGAAACAGTTTCTCTGCGTGCCTGCGTTCATAAGGTAAGACAGATGAGCGGTTTTGCGTTTGTTGTACTCAGAACTGCAAGATATCTTATTCAGACAATTTATTCAGCTGAAAACTGTGCTGATTCAATAGACGGCATAAGAGAAGGCTGTTTTGTATATGCATCAGGTACTGCAATTGCAAATGAACTGGCATTCTATGGTGTTGAAATTCAGCTTAAAGAAATAAAGATGATTTCAAAACCTTCATATGAATATCCGCTTAAAGTTTCAAATAAAAAGCTCGGCTGTTCACTTGATGTAAATCTTGATAACCGTTCAGTTTCTCTCAGAAATGTTTATGAAAGAGCAATATTCAAGATTCAGGAGGGAGTTGTAAGCGGTTTCAGAGAATTCATGCTTATGAATAATTTCACTGAAATCCATACCCCTAAGATAGTTGCTCAGGGAGCTGAAGGCGGTGCTAATATATTCCATCTTGATTATTTTGACAAGCACGCTTTCCTCAACCAGTCGCCTCAGTTCTACAAGCAGACTGCAATAGCTTTCTTTGACAGAGTATTTGAAATTGCTCCTGTATACCGTGCTGAAAAACACGCTACATCACGTCATATCAATGAATATATCGGTCTTGACTTTGAAATGGGCTATATTGACAGTATGTATGATGTAATGGCTATGGAAACAGCAATGCTTAAATATGTCATGAAATATCTTAATGAAAATTATCAGAATGAAATTGAAATTCTCGGAGCTGATATTCCGGTTATAGATGAAATTCCTTGCGTTACTCTGCTTGAAGCAAAGGAAATTCTCGGAAACAAGGGTTCAAAGAACAAGCTTGACCTTGAACCGGAAGATGAAGTTGAAATCTGCAATTATGCAAAAGAAAAATTCAACAGCGATTTTATATTTGTAACACATTTCCCTTCATCAAAGCCGCCATTCTATGCTATGAATGATAAGAATGACCCTCGTCTTGCCTGCAAATTTGATTTGCTTTTCAGAGGTCTTGAGATAACAAGCGGAGGTCAGAGAATTCATGACTATGATGAACAGATTGCAAAAATGAAGGCTCAGGGACTTAATCCTGATGATTTCAGAAGCTATCTTGAAGCACATAAATATGGTCTGCCTCCTCATGGCGGTCTTGGAATAGGTCTTGAAAGACTTGTAATGAAGATACTCAGGCTTTCAAATGTAAGACAGTCAAGTATGTTCCCAAGAGATATAAACAGACTTTTGCCATAAAAAATATCAAGCGGTCAGTTTTCAGGCTGACCGCTTTTTTTATTAATATAACGCAAATTCGATGGTTATTTTCTGTAATTCGTTCATCTGAAATTAAATTCGTTTTGTAGGGGCGACCATTGGTCGCCCGATAAGTTTACAGCATACCCCAACGGGCGAACACAGTTCGCCCCTACATAAACAATCCATCGAATTGGCGTTATTTTATATATTCAGTTTAAGATGTACAGGCAGACCATTTTTCATTTTGATTGAAACATTTCCCTGTATAAGCGGAAGAAAATATCTGATTGCTTCGTCAGTAACATTGTTTTTATCCGCATTTATCCATTTTTCAGGGAAAAGCTTTTCATGATTTGCAACCATTTCAGCCTCAACAGAGCCGATTTTTATCTGATATGGTTCATCTGATATTCTTTCAAATGTCATCATTTTTCCTGATTCTCCGGAAAGAGCAGCTTTTACTCCGGCAGCACCTATCTGTTCAGATTCTTCAATATCGCATTCAGAAGCAAGATGAGAAGCACATCTCTGCATTACATTGAGTTCTATTGAACGGACTTTGCAGCCTATTTCCTGTTTTACGATATTTTCAAGACATTTTCCGATTCCTGAAAGATACTGATGACCAAAAGCATCTGTTGAGCCTGATTTAAATGAATCAAGTGAATATTTGTCGCTTTTGAACTGAACTCCTTCAGAAACTGCAACTATAACTGAATCATATTCCTCATGGAGTTTCTTAACATCATTTATAAATTTTTCAACGCTGAAATCTGTTTCAGGGAGATATATAAGATGAGGAGCTGTTTCACCGTTAGCTTTAAGCATACAGGTTGAAGCGGTAAGCCAGCCGGCATGTCTGCCCATTATTTCAACAACAGTTACTGATTTGAGATTATATACAGCACTGTCACGGATAATTTCAAGCATTGTTACAGCAAGATATTTTGCAGCAGAACCAAATCCCGGGGTATGGTCTGTATATTCAAGGTCGTTGTCAATGGTTTTCGGAACACCAATTATTCTGATATCCTCATTGTATTTTTTCATATATTCAGAAAGCTTGCTTACGGTATCCATTGAATCGTTGCCGCCGATATAGATGAATATGCCTATATCATTTTTTTTGAAGCATTCAGTAATTTTTTCATATACGCTGATATCTTCAGACATTTCAGGAAGCTTGAAGCGGCATGAGCCGAGAACTGTTGAAGGAGTGGTTTTAAGGAGTTCTCTGTCATAATCGGTTTTAAGTATTTCGCCAAGGTCTATAAGTTCATTATTGAGAACACCTTCAATTCCGTTGGCAGAACCATATATTTTATTGATTTCGTCTGATTTGCAGGCGGCATTGAAAACACCGGCAAGAGATGCGTTTATGGCACACGTAGGGCCTCCGGACTGAGCTACTGCAATATTCATTTTTATAATCCTCCATTAATGTATTTAATTTTATGAAAACCGCCTGCATGGCGGAATGATATCAGCTGAAATTTTTGCCGTAACGGAAATTCACTGTATTTTTAAACGGGTCAAAAATGATATCCTGCGAACCGCTGCCGTATATACAGTATATTTTTTTATAGTAAACAGGGATAAATCCGCAGTTTTCAATTATATTTCTTTCTGCTTCATAATACGCCTGACATCTTTTTTCAGTACCATTTAAAACAGTGGATTTTTCAAGAAGATTATCAGTATCAGAACTGCTGTATCCGAAATTATTGTTTCCCGACCTGAAAATATTGAGAATATCATACGGATTATTATAATTAGCAGTAATTTCATATACAGCAAGCTGATAATCCTTTTCAGCGATACGGCGTTTATATTCTGAGAGTTCGACTTCTTCAACCCTTACATATATTCCAAGATTATCGAGCCAGCTGGCAGCAAGTTCATTCATATACACAGTATCAGCATATTCCGCAGTTGTCATAAGTGTAAGATTTGGGATATTTTCTGATTTATTAATATGTTCCAGAGCTTTTTGTTTATCATATACTGAAAGCATACTGTCATCAATGATTTTCCTGTAATATGAATCACCTGTCATCATGCATGGGGGAACAATTCCATATGCAGCCTGATAGCTGCTTATAAGCTTATCCTTGTATGAATTTCTGTCGAGGGAATATGTGAGGGCTTTTCTTATATTTTCATCTGACAGCTGTTCAGATTCGCAGTTCATTATGATGCCGAGAGTTTTATATGCAAATTCATTGACTGTGAATGAACGGCTTAAAATATTGTCATAATCGGATTTGCTTCCGGAAATAATACAGTCATAATTTCCGGTGCGGAAACTTTCATTTATATCCGCATCAGCTTTTTCAATAGTAAAATTTATGCTGTTCGGAACAATATCATGTTTTTCTGAACTGTTTGCGGAATTTCTTTTCATGAGTATAAAATTATCGCTTCCATACGGGTCATAGAACCATTGTTTTATATAGAATGAACCGTTTGATATTACAGACTTGTCATCAAGTCCGTATCTTGCATTTGTTGATTCAAAGAATTTCTGACTGCACGGCATGGCAGGAGAGGTGGACAAAAGTTCCATAAAACATGGATTTCTGTAGTCAAGTTCAAATACAACGGTGAGGTCATCAGGAGCATAAACGCCTAATTCCGTATATTCAAGCTGATTGTTTATTATTTTTGAAGCATTTTTTATGCATAAAAAGGTTTCCCTGTACGGCGACTGCATAACGGGATTAAAAATTCTCTGAAATGCGAATACAAAATCATCAGCAGTTACCGCATATGGTTCATTTACTCCATCATTCCAGAAACAGTCATCACGCAGAGTGAATGTATAGGTAAGGTTATCCTCTGATATTTCGCATGACTGAGCCGCTCCATAAGCAACAGCACCATTTTCATCTGTAGCAGTAAGACCTTCAAACATATTTTCTATAATGGTAAGGGAATTGCTGTCAGTGGCAAGCTGGGGGTCAAGGTTCTGCGGATTTTCGCTGAGAGCATAGCTAAATGAATAATTTCTTCCGTCAGACGGTTCATCTCCGCAGGCGGTCATTGTAAAAAGAAATACAGCAGAAACAATAAATGCAAGAATTTTCCGCATACTTTAACTCCTTTACTATAAATTCAATTTATTTTAACATAAATTTTATGATTGAAAACAAGGGATTTTTCATACATCTGTAGGGGCGAACTGTGTTCGCCCGTTTGGGGTATGCTGTAAACCTATCGGGCGAACACAGTTCGCCCCTACAAATAACAATTATAAAATTGGCATTAAATAACACAGAATAAAAAAAATCTAAAATTCATGTTCTATGGCAAAACCTTTTTCAAGGCTTTTCTGACAGTCAATGATTCTCTGGTTTGAGCTGCCTCTGAATTTTAAGAGATAACTTTTTTTATCCTCCTCAAATCTGCCGTCAACTATGTAATCGCTTACTTCAAGCAGCTTCATATAATTATTTGAGCTGTCGGCATTTTCAAGAAGATATTCAAAAGTATATCCTGTATATGTAATTATATTATACCCTTTTTTCTTTAAAAATGATGCGATTTCGTATAAAGGTTCAGACTGACAGAATGGTTCACCGCCGCTGAATGTTACTCCGTCAAGCAGTGGATTTGCAAGAATCTGACGGATAAGATTTTCAGTAGTTTCAGTTTTTCCGCCATTAAAATCATGTGTCTGCGGATTATGACAGCCTTTGCAGCGATGCGGGCAGCCCTGAACAAATATAGTAAATCTGAGTCCGGGGCCGTCAACTATTGAGTCATTGGCGACTCCTGCAATTTTTATAATCATAAATGTTTTACTCTGTCACGGACTTCAGCACGTTTTGCATTGTTGAAGCGGTCAAGAGTTCCTACAAGATAGCCGGTAATTCTTCTTATTCTTTCAAACGGCACGCCGTCAGCCTCAGTTCTTCCGCACATAGGGCAGGTATCGCCGATTATTCCGGTAAATCCGCATACAGGGTCACGGTCAACAGGGTGATTTATAGAGCCGTATCCTATACCTGATTCCTTCATGCATTTTATAATTTTCTCGAATGCCTCAACATTGTTCACAGGGTCGCCGTCAAGTTCAACATAGCTGATATGACCGCCGTTTGTAAGTGCATGATAAGGAGCTTCAATTTTTATTTTTTCAAATGCACTTATAGGATAATATACAGGTACATGGAATGAATTGGTATAATATTCTCTGTCGGTAACACCTTTTATTATACCGAATTTTTCAGCGTCCATTTTAACAAATCTTCCTGAAAGACCTTCGGCAGGAGTAGCAAGCAGCGAGAAATTAAGACCTGTTTTTTCGCATTCCTCATCAACTCTTTTTCTCATTCTTGTAACTATTTCAAGACCGAGTTTTCTTGCTTCTTCGCTTTCGCCGTGATGATATCCGGTAAGAGCTTTAAGAGTTTCAGCAAGACCTATGAAACCTACTGAAAGAGTACCATGTTTGAGAACTTCGCCTACTCTGTCATCAATGCTGAGCTTGTCAGAATCAATCCATACGCCCTGCCCCATAAGAAACGGGAAATTTCTTACACGTTTCTGAGCCTGTATATTATATCTGTGCATAAGCTGTTCAATAGTCAGATTCATGTAATAATCAAGGGATTCAAAAAATTTATCAATATCATGATTTGCTTTTATAGCAAGTCTTGGGAGATTTATTGAAGTAAAGCTTAAATTTCCTCTGCCTGATACGATTTCTCTTGAAGGGTCATAAACGTTGCCGATAACTCTTGTGCGGCAGCCCATATATGCGACTTCTGTATTGTAATCTCCTTTTTTATAGTAAGGAAGATTGAAAGGAGCATCAATAAATGAAAAGTTCGGGAAAAGTCTTTTTGCTGAAACACGGCAGGCAAGTCTGAAAAGGTCATAGTTCGGGTCATCTTCATTATAGTTGATACCCTCTTTTATTTTGAATATATGTATAGGGAATATCGGAGTTTCGCCGTTTCCAAGACCGGCTTCATTTGCAAGGAGTATATTTTTTATAACCATTCTGCCTTCTGCGGAGGTATCAGTACCATAATTTATTGAGCTGAAAGGAGTCTGAGCACCTGCACGGCTGTTCATGGTATTAAGGTTATGTATAAGAGCCTCCATAGCCTGATATGTTGCCCTGTCAGTTTCTTTCACAGTATTTTTAACAGCGAATTTCTGAATTTTTTCAGCGGTTGCGGCATCAGTTATCTGACAGAGTTTTTCAAATTCATATTTCTGATAATCATTGTCATTTGAAAGAACAGGCACAAGACCGGTTTCATTTTTTATCTGACTGAGTATTTCAGCAGCTTTTTCCTGATAATCCTCCATATCGAGTTCAAAGCTGAAACAGCGGGCGATATTCTGGGAATATCTTTTTATATATGTTTTTCTTACTCCATCAGCCATTGCATAGTCAAAGTTAGGAATACTCTGACCGCCATGCTGGTCGTTCTGGTTTGACTGTATGGCAATGCAGGCGAGTGCTGAATAGCTTGCTATGTCATTAGGTTCACGCAGAAATCCGTGACCTGTTGAAAAACCATTTTTAAAGAGTTTTACAAGGTCTATCTGACAGCAGGTAGTAGTAAGAGTAAGAAAATCAAGGTCATGTATATGTATATCTCCCTGAGAATGAGCCTTTGCGTGTTTGGAATCAAGAACATACAGTTCATAAAATTCCTTTGCACTTACAGAACCATATTTAAGCATTGTACCCATAGCGGTATCGCCGTCAATATTGGCATTTTCACGTTTTATATCGCTGTCCTTTGCAGATTTGAAGGTAAGGTCTTTGAAAACTCTCATAAGATTGGTTTTCATTTCTCTTGAACGAGTTCTTTCATATCTGTAGAGGATATAGGCTTTTGCGGTCTGTACATGACCTTCATCAATAAGAACCTTTTCCACTGCGTCCTGAATCTGTTCAACGGTCGGAAGTCTGTCTGGATATTTGATTTCTATGACTTCGCAGGCTTTTGAAGCAAGATGCATTGATTCATTATAATCCTGACCGCCTACTGACTGAGCAGCTCTGAAGATAGCATTAGCGATTTTTTCGGTATTGAAGGGAACTTTTCTGCCATCTCTTTTAATAATTTGTGTAATCATATTATTCAGCTCCGTAACACTACATATTGTGGTCAAAAGACCGCTAACATATAGTATATAGTATATAGTTCATAGTGTCAACTTGAAATATGAACAATTTGGACTGCTGATAATTGTATATATTGCACAAACGTGCGGTAACATGGAAGTTTGAAGCATATGTTAATTAACGCTAATTCGACAACAAAATTTTATAATTGAAAATATGGGTTTCCCTTATAATTTTGTAGGGGCGAACTGTGTTCGCCCGCCTGAAAAATTCGGTAAACCTGACAGGCAAACGCAATTCACATCTACAGACGGGATTTAATACAACGCAAATTCGATTGTTATTTTCTATTATTCATTTATTTGAAATTCAGATTCGTTTTGTAGGGGCGACCATTGGTCGCCCGATTAAATTCAACATAGCATTAATGGTTATCTATTATGGTTTGCTGAAAAAACAACGGGCGAACACAGTTCGCCCCTACATAAACAATCCATCGAATTTATTTTGCAGGTGCAGCCGACTGACAGCATAAAATCAAGCCAACTGCATAAAGCAATCGGCTTTGATAATTTTATAACAATTACTGATTAAAAGTATGAATTGAACTTATCCTCAGCAGTGCTGTTGTCAGGGCTTACTATAAGGCATACATAATCGCCTTTTGTAATTACCTTGCATTTTGTAAGCTTATCATATTCATCAGGAGCATACTGTTCAAAATCGTTTTTACGTTTTTCAAGGTATGCGTTAAGAGCGTTTTCAAGGTCATCAACAGTATCATCAGATGAAGCCTTGAAGATAACTATTTCATCAGCAGAAGCAGCAGTTGCTGAAAGGCTTGCATATTCGCTGTACCAGTCTTTTTCAACTGAATAGTGGTAAGCGGTTACATCATCATCATCTTCACCGGCAGTGAGTTCTTCAAACTGAACGCCGCTGTCAGCGATACCCTGAACCATATCAGAAACGCTTGCAGATGATTCAGTATTTCCGCCTCCTGAACAGGCAGTGAGGAGCATAGTCATTATTACGCCAAGACATACGATTATTTTTTTAAGATTTTTCATTTGATATCTGTCCTTTCTTTTATCTTATGAAACAGTGTGGGAGAGAATATAACTGAGTATATCCTCATAGACTGCTTTTGATATATGGATTCCGTCAGATGTGACATCAGACGGCAGACAGCCGTTGCTGCCTTTGAGATAACTGTTTACATCAAGATAATAGATATTTTTTTCATCGGCAAGTGAAAGCAGGCTGCTGTTGAAGTCGTCTATCTGGGAATTGAGGATTTTGCCGTCAGCAGCACTTGCCTTTGCTTCACGTTCAGCACTTACCGGAGTAACCGACATAAGATATATGTTGACGGACGGAAGCGAGGTTTTTACATTGTCTATAAAAGTACCTATTTCAGATGTCATATCATTATTTATATCCCATGCAACGCCGTTCATTCCCATCATTATATAAAGATTTTCAGGTTTTGCATAAAGGACTGCTGAAAGAGCGGTTACAGAACCGTAATATGTCTGTATTGCATTGGTATTGAGCTGATACGGATTAAGACCAACGCTTGCAAATACCTGATTTTCAGGAAGAAATCCATATGCTGAAAAGCCTTCCATTATTGAATCTCCGACAAAGGCACAACTGTCAAGGTATGAACTGTCCTTTGCAGATGATGCAGGCACGGGATTTGATGGTATGGAAGTTTCTGAAACTAAAAAAGATGTTTCGGCAGGAGCAGATGATGTCTGACCTGTTTCAGTATCTGATGCGGAGGTTTCCGGAACGGAAGTCACAGCTACAGAAGTTTCCGGAACAGATGTCACAGTTGTGATTTCTGTTTCAGTTTCTGAAAAAACGGAAGTTTCTGTATAGGAAGATTCTGTTGCCAGACCGGTCTGGATTTCTGATTCTGCTGTATTTTTCGGATATCGTCCTTCGGAAAGCCGCCAGTCTGTACTGAGCTGTACAGCGGATTCTGACGGAGTTTCCTCTTTGCATTCCAATGAATTTACATTGCTGTTGAGCGATGTAATCATTGTCATAATTCCAAGAACACTGCAAAGCAGTGTTTTATTCAGATTGAAGTCCATCATAAAAAATCAGTTATTCTGCAACGTGAGTCAGAATATATTCAACCACCTTTACATATGTATTTTTATCAAAATGCATACCATCAGTTGAAACATCGGAAGGGAGCTTGCCGTTTGAATCTACAAGAGCAGAATTTACATCTATATAATGCACACCTTTCTGGTTTGCAAGGTCGAGGAGCTGTGCATTATAGTCATTGATATCAGAGTTAAGGATTTTTCCCTCTTCAACTGTCGGTTTGAGTTCACGTTCTGCTGTAACGGGAGGGATTGACATGATATAAATTGAAGCAGACGGCAGAGATGACTGTACATCGTCAATGAACTGGCTGTAGTCGGCAATCATTTTGGAATCATCTATCCAGCCCATGCCGTTGCTGCCGAGCATAACATATATATTTTTCGGATTTGCGGATTTGAGAGCATCAATTACCAGTACATTGCCATAAAATGTATCAAGAGGAGTATTGTTTATAAGGTCAATTCTCATACTTGTCTTTGCGAATACATTTTTTTCTGAAACAAAGCCGTATCCTGAAAATCCTGTTGAGATTGAGTCGCCTACAAATACGCAGTCGCTGAGATAGCTGTCATCTTTTCTGTCGGACTGTGCAACAGGATTGGAAACATCTGCATTTACGGCAGATGATTCATCAGAGTTTTCAGAATCCTGATTTTCATCTGAAGAAGTATCGTCTGAAGAAGAATCTTCCTGATTGTCAGAAGAATTTTCATCTGCATTCTGAGATGAATCTGCATTGCTGTCAGCAGAGCCGTCAGAATTTTCAGATATTATGCCATCTGAAGAATTATCAGCGGAGCTGTCCTTTGAATCTGAAACATTGCTGTTCATGACAGGTTTAGCGGAAGTATCCTGAATTTTGTTTTTCATGCCGTTGACATAGGCAATGAAGCAGAGAATAAAACTCAGAAGAAAACTGAGGAAAATTATTGAAAATCTGAATTTAAGGCGGCGTTTGACTTTTGCTTTTGATTTTTGTGCCATTGCTGTCTTTCCCCCTTTTAATATGATAATATGATAAATTTTTTACTGTCCAGTATAATATTATACATTAATGACATGATTTTTTCAAGTTATTTTTTCATTTTTAACTGAAATGCAATTAAATTTAGATAATTGTTGCAATGAATTCAATTATATAGTATAATAATTATTAAATATGAGAAAAAACTATTCATATGAAAGCTTGTATAATTTTTTTTAAGTCTGGAGGATAAATATGTGCGGATATGTTGGATTTACAAACTGCATTGACAATTCAAATGCAGTGCTTGGAAAGATGATGGACAGAATAAAGCACAGAGGCCCTGATGCAGAGGGTAAATATATTGATGAAGGAATAGCCCTCGGTCACAGAAGACTCAGTATCATTGATATTTCATCTCAGGGCGACCAGCCTCTTTACAATGAGGACGGCTCAAAGGTGCTTGTATTCAACGGAGAGATATATAATTTTCAGGGAATACGTGAAAAACTCGTTGCCGCAGGTCATAAATTCACTACAAAGACTGATTCAGAGGTACTGCTTCACGGCTATGAGGAATACGGCAAAAAACTCCTTGGAATGCTCAGAGGAATGTTTTCATTTATAATATGGGATAAAAAGAAAAAAGAGGTTTTCGGAGCGAGGGATTTCTTCGGCATCAAACCTCTTTATTATGCGTTTATGGGTGAAACATTCATGTTTGGTTCTGAAATAAAGAGTTTTCTTGAACATCCGCATTTCAAAAAGGAACTTAATGAATCAGCCCTTGAAAATTATCTGACATTCCAGTATTCTCCTACAGAAGAAACATTCTTTAAAAATGTCTATAAACTGCCGGCAGCACACTGTTTCACATATAAAAACGGCGAATTTAAAAAAGAACGTTTCTGGGATATAAAATTTGAAGCAGATGATTCAAAGAATCTTGATTACTGGGTAAATGCCATTTCAGATACATTCCATGATTCAGTAAAGGCTCATAAAATTGCCGATGTTGAAGTAGGAAGCTTCCTTTCAAGCGGAGTCGATTCAAGCTATGTTGCAGCTATTGCAGATGTTGACAAAACATTTACCGTAGGATTCGGAAAAGATGAAAAATATAACGAAATAGGCTGGGCAAAGGGATTTTCAGAGGCTATAGGCAAGGAAAACTACAGCAAGGTAATAGCTCCTGATGAATACTGGGGAATGCTTTCAAAAATTCAGTATCATATGGACGAACCGCTTGCAGACCCTGCATCAATAGCTCTTTTCTTTGTATGTCAGATAGCATCTGAAAAACTCAAGGTAGTACTTTCAGGAGAAGGTGCTGATGAGATATTCGGAGGATATAACGTATACAGTGAACCGAATGGTACTGCATATGACAGACTCCCGAAAGGTCTTAAACGTGCAATAGGTCATATATGCGAACAGCTTCCGGCTCATAAGGGAGTCAATTTCTTTGTAAGAAAAGGCAAAGACCTTGAAGAAAGATTTATCGGCAATGCATATATGTTTACTCCTCAGGAGAGAAAATCTCTGCTTAAAATAAAGACAAATGCTCCTGACCCGACTGTTATAACAAAGCCTTTCTATGACAAGGTAAAGGATAAGGACGATGTTACAAAAATGCAGTATCTTGACCTTCATCTCTGGATGACAGGTGATATTCTCCTTAAAGCCGATAAAATGAGTATGGCTCATTCTCTTGAACTCAGAGTTCCTTTCCTTGACAGAAAAGTAATGGAACTCGCTGAAAAAATCCCTTGTAAATACAGAGTTACAAGAGATGAAATAACTGACGAAAATACAAAATACATTACAAAATATGCAATGCGTCTTGCAGCCAAAAAGGATACTCCTCCGCAGACTGCAAAGACTGCCGCAAAGAAAAAACTCGGTTTCCCTGTTCCGATAAGAGTATGGCTCAAAGAGGATAAATACTATAATGTAGTAAAGGAACATTTCCTCAGCGATACATCAAAGCATTTCTTTGATACGGATTTCCTTATGAATCTGCTTGACGAACACAGGGACGGCAAAAAGGACAACAGCAGAAAAATATGGACAGTATTCATATTCCTTGTATGGTACAATGTATATTTCAGCTGATATTTCAGGAGGAACTTATGGCAACTGTTGTAACCTATAAATATATAAAGCAGAATCCTGATATAATGGAATATATAAGACGTGCTGACAAAACTCTTGAGGCTCTCGGATATACGGAACATTCATTCGCCCATGTGGAAAAGGTAGCCCAGACTGCAAGCATGATTCTTTCAGAACTCGGATATCCCGAAAGACAGATTGAACTTGCAAGAATAGCCGGAATTATGCATGATATAGGCAATGTTATAAACCGTATAGACCATGCCCAGAGTGGTGCGGTAATGGCATTCCGTCTGCTTGACAATCTCAATATGCCGGCAGATGAAATATGTTCAATAATATCAGCTATAGGCAATCATGACGAATCAACGGCAATGCCTGTTGACCCTATTTCAGCCGCCCTTATAATCGGAGATAAAACAGATGTACGCAGAAGCCGTGTGAGAAATACTGATTTGCTTACATTTGATATACATGACCGTGTGAATTATGCGGTTGAAAAATCACTGCTTCATTTCAATGATGACAAGACTGCTCTTATTCTTGAACTTGATATAGATACTGAAATATCATCTGTTATGGAATACTTTGAAATATTCCTTGACAGAATGCTGCTCTGTAAAAAAGCATCTGAATATCTCGGTCTTAAATTCAGAATGACTGCAAACGGTACAAAAATTTTGTAGGAGGAATAAAAATGAATTCTCGTTATCAGCATCTTATTGACCTTAATGATTATCCGGTATCATGGTGGAATCAGGTTATTGCTCTGGGGCAGGATATATGCAGAAATCCTCAGAGATACAACGGAGCTTGCAACGGAAAAATAATGGCGACTCTTTTCTATGAACCGTCAACAAGAACTCAGATGTCTTTCCAGACAGCTATGATAAGACTCGGCGGAAGTATAATCGGCTTTGACAATCCTGCCACTTCATCTGTTGCAAAGGGTGAAAACCTCAAGGATACAACTAAAATCGTAAGCAATTATGCTGATATCCTTATTATGAGAAATCCTCTTGCCGGTTCAGCAAAGGCAGCCGCTCTTACAGCTGACTGTCCGGTAATAAATGCAGGTGACGGCGGTCATCTCCATCCGACACAGACTCTTACAGACCTCCTTACTCTCAAGGAGGAAAAGGGAAGACTTGATAACCTTAAAATCGGTCTTTGCGGCGACCTTATAAACGGCAGAACAGTACATTCTCTCTGTAAGGCTCTTTCATGCTATCCGAATAATGAATTTATACTTATATCAACTGATGAACTCAGACTCCCGTCATATATAAAAGATGTTCTCAATGCAAACAACTGCAAATTCAGGGAGGTATTCTCACTTGATGAGGCAATAGGAGAACTTGATGTGCTTTATATGACAAGAATTCAGCGTGAGAGATTTGCAAGCGAGGAGGAATATCAGAATCAGAAGGATACATATATTCTTGACAGAAAAAAGATGAAAAAGGCATCTCCCGACCTTATAGTACTTCATCCTCTGCCAAGAGTTGATGAAATTTCCGTTGATATAGATGATGACCCGAGAGCAATCTATTTCAAGCAGGCTAAATATGGTATGTATGTAAGAATGGCACTTATTATAACCATGCTTGAAAATCAGTCACCTTCAAAACTGCTTTATGGTTCAGTAAGAAAAGATGTATGCTGTAAAAATCCGAAATGCATAACACAGTCTGAAAGCTATCTGCCAAAGAGTTTTAGAGGCAAGGGCGATATTCTTGAATGTGAATACTGTGACGAGAGAATCCTTATATAAATAATTGAAATATAAAAAATGCGGTCGGAATTTAAATTCTGACCGCATTTTTATTTTATACAGTGAAAAAATTATTTTATAACACTGATTGCATCTGAAATAGTTTTTTCATATGCTTCTTTACCATATTTATCAACTTCCGCCTTGTTCTTTTCGCCGTGAGTAAGACAGCCTGCACCGCCTATACAGCCTCCTGTACAAGCCATGCCTTCAATGAAATTGCCCTGAAGCACATTTTTTGAAGCCTTGAGCAGAGCCATTCTGCACTGTTCAATTCCATCACAGGCAACAGGTTTATATTCAAAATCAGTATCACCATGTTCTTTAAGACCTTGAGCAACTGAATCTGAAAGACCGCCGCTTCTTGCAAATATTCTTCCGAAATATGAGGCATTGTCAAGGAGTTCCTCATCGAGTTCAGTTATTTCAATACCTTTTCCGTCAAAAAGAGCCTGAAGTTCTTCAAATGTTATAACGCTGTCGATATACGGACGCACCTTTTCAAGCTGAGCCTCTGCTTTTTTTGCGGTACAAGGGCCTATGAACACTATTTTGCAGTCAGGGTCATTTTTCTTGATATACTGTGCAATGGTTGCCATAGGGGAGAGGTTATGCGAGATATGCTGTTTCATATTCGGGAACTGTTTGTTTATATAGTCAACAAATGCCGGACAGCATGAGCTTGTCAGAAAGCCTTTTTCAACAAGTTCCCTTGATTCAGCATCAGCAACCATATCCGCACCGAGAGCTGCTTCAATAACGCTGTAGAATCCGAGTTCCTTTATGCCTTTTACTACCTGACCGAGTTTTGCATATCTGAACTGGCTTGAAATAGACGGTGCAGCCACAGCATATACTTTATATTTTTTATTGCTGTCACTTTCCATAAGGAGTTTTATTGTATCAAGTATGAATGATTTATCCATTATAGCTCCGAAAGGACACTGATAGACACAAGCACCGCATGATATGCATTTGTCATTGTTTATAGAGGCAGCTTTTGATTCACTCATTGAAATAGCTTTTACCTTGCAGGCATTTTCGCATGGACGCTTATTGTTTGCAATGGCACTGTAAGGACAGACTTTTGCACACGCACCGCATTCAACGCATTTTGACTTGTCAATATGAGCCTTCTGATGTCTGTCAAATGTTATTGCATTTCTGGGACAGACTTCTTCACAGCGGTGAGCGATACAGCCACGGCAGGCAGCAGTTACTTCATATCCGCCTACAGGACATTCATCACAGGCTATATCGATAACTTCAATGACGTTTGGATTTTCCTTGTTTCCGCCCATAGCAATCTTGACACGTTCAGAGAGTATGGCTCTTTCCTTGTATACGCAGCATCTCATTGTAGCCTGAGGGCCGGGAGCAATTATTTTCGGGATATCGGTGACTTTTTCAAGCAGATTTCCTTCAAATGCATACTTAGCGACTTCACGAAGGACTTTATATTTGAGATACTGTACTTTTGTATCAAATTTTCTCATAATTATATTTCTCCCGTAATTTTAAAAATAGCTTACTTTGATTTTTTTGCCCATTTTTTTAAGACATTCAGCCAGTTCGTCAACAAGACGCATTTTTATATTGAAATTTATAGGAAGGTCGGGATTCTGATGTGCAGGATTGACAGCAGTTCCGACAAAGAAATTTATATCTGTTGCTTCTTCAAAAAGCAGTCTTGCAATCTGTGAAGCACCATCTTTTTTATAGCTCCAGCTGACATATGATTCATTGTCCTCAAGATAATTCTTAGCATATTCGAGGACTTTATTTATAGTAATGACTCCTTCAGTAACGAGGTCAATACCTTCAACGACTGCTATAGGAGGTATTTCAGGGTCAGGAAAATCGAGCTTTGGCTTGATAGGTTTTCCGAGATACTGTGCGGCAATAGTTGAAGTAGTTCCGCCGCATACGATATGTTTTCCCTCCTTTGAGAAGAAAAGCGACATCATTTTATTGCAGTCGTCCCTGTTTGCAGGAGGGCCTATAAGGAGATTCATAGGTTCTCTTTTTCTTATGCGTACAGTGCATACGGTCGTATCATCGCCGGGCTTATAGCCGTAAAGCTTGTTGCATTCATCAAGAATTATCGTTGAAAGAGTCTTTGCAGTAAAGCCTACATCATAAAGCATTTCAACAAATTCTATGATATTTTTTCTCTGCCAGCCGAAATTCATTTTATTTCCGACTCCGGCATATATAGCACCGTCGCTCATTGTTATAAATATATCATTTTCCTGAAGCATGACTTTTGAACGATAGATTTTTTTGCTGTCTATATTCATAAGAGTCATAGGAAGCTCAATATTTTTTCCGTCACGGAGGAAAATTACATGAGGATTGTCATACTGGATTATTTCAGCGTATTCATTGTCAACTATTTTTATTATTGTGAATGTTGAATATGCAACGCCTCTGACGGAGCATACAGGCAGAGTTCCGGCAATTGTTTCAACGCATTGTTCTACTGAAAGACCCTCAGCTATCATAGTTGAAATTATTTTTGAAGTAAGCGTTGAAAGTATATTGGCTTTTACACCGCTTCCGAGTCCGTCAGCAAGAACCACAACAGTTTCATTGCTGTTCTGTTCAACAATATCAACATGGTCACCGCAAAGCTGTTCGCCGTTTTTGTTGATACTGCGGTAACCGATATCAGTACAAAGGTTATTCATCTTTCAGCGACTCCTTCAGTTTAGTAAGGGCAACCTTGGTTTCAGCAACAGTTTCTCCGAGCAGAGAAGCAATTTCCTGAACCACACGCATCTGTTTGTCAATTACCTTGTCAGTAACATCAATAGTCTGGCGGCTGATTTGTTCTTTGCGTTCCTTCTGAGTTTCCTCAGCGGTTATGTCACGCATTATGCACATGAGTACATGATATTCCCTGTCATAGATAATAGTTTCCTCTGCATATTTGTTATATTCGGCAAGATAAACGTGCTTGTCACGGATATTTGAGCCGGAAAGCTTTACGTCCATAAAATCCTTAGGGTCAAGAATTCTTATTACCTGTTCACCGAGTACATCGGAAGCATTCCTGATATTCATAAGAGAGAGAGCAGCTCTGTTTATCTGCTGGACTTCAAGGCTTTCGTTGAGAACTATTATTGCATTAGGGGTATTGTTGATGATATTGTCTGAGAAATTTTCTGCTCTGTCTTTAAGGAACGGCAGACACATACTGAGGTCAGCTTTTCCCTGATATACAGCAACAGCTTTTTCACGGCAGGTATTATATCCGCATGAGCCGCAGTTGAGTTCATGTTCCGGACGGGTCTTGCCCATCTGGTTGAGTATAGTTTTAATCTGTGATTCGCTTGGTACAGGCTTATCAAGAGGTATGCGTGAATATGTTTTTGATATGTCAAGTTTGTCATTTACTACAAAATCGTCAGAGCCTGCATAATCAGAAACTGCCTTGAAGTCACGGACAGGAGAACGGTGGAATTTTTCCATTACAGGGCCGCCTATACAGCTTCCTGTGCATGATGACATTTCAATAAAGCATTTTGATATATTGCCCTCCTGAATGTCTTTAAGAGCAGCAATACAGTTTTCAGTACCGTCAACAGCGATATATGTATAATCTGAATTTTCAGGCTTATCCATGGTTTTGAGTATACCGCCGGTTGTCGGGAAAAGTCTTGCACGGCTGTTTTCGTCTGAATCGGTTTCATTTTCAAGAGTAATATTTTCAGCTTCAAACCATTTAGTGAGTTCTTCAAAGGTAAGAACACAGTCAACAGTTCCGCTGTACATAGAAGCTTCATCTTTTTTTGAAACACATGGACCTATAAAAACAGTCTTTGCATTCGGATAACGTTTTTTGATATCAGTGCAGTGAGCCATCATAGGTGACATTACATCAGCGAGATATTCAAGGCATGAGGGGAAATATTTCTGTATAAGGAGATTGACAGTGTGGCAGCATGATGAAATAATTATATTTTTATTGTTCTTAGCAATCATTTTTTCATACTGTTTTTTAACAATGGTAGCACCGACAGATGTTTCTTCTGCATCAAAGAATCCGAGCTTTTTAAGAGCATTTCTGACTGATGATATTCCCACGCCGTAATTTGCGATGAAAGAAGGAGCAATACTTGCTATAACAGGATTTTCCTCGCCGATAAGAACCTTTGCTTTTTCAGTATCATCGATTATTTCCTTTGCGTTCTGGGGACAGACTACAAAGCACTGACCGCAGAGTATGCATTCATCTGATACGATATTAGCCTGATTCCCTGAAAATCTTATTGATTTTACAGGACAGTGTCTTATGCATTTATAGCAGTTTTTGCAGTTTGATTTTTTAAGTCTTAAACATTCAGACATAATTGTTCACTCCTGTATTATAATCTTGTAAGTATTTCATCATCAAAGAAATTTTCAGCAGTTTCGGGAGTAAGTGAAAAGAATTCGTCATCTATAGTACAGCATACTCCGCTCTGGCATTTGCCCATGCAGAAAGTACCGCTGAGTTCTACTTTTTCATCAAGATTATTTTCTGCAATAAGAGCCTGAAGTTTTTCAACAACCTGTCTTGAGCCTTTAAGATGGCATGAGCTTCCGATACATATAGTTACTTTCATCATTTTTTTAAAATCCTCCTGTTACTTATTTGACTGTAAAGATAATTTGACAGCACTGCAAGAGATGAAGCCATATTTTCATTATGAACAAGGATATTTTCGGGTGCTTTGAGGAAAACCGGAGCAAAATTCCAGATTGCAAGTATACCGCAGTCAACCAGTCTGTCGCAGATTTCCTGAGCAGCCTTTTCAGGTACGGTGATTATGCCGATTTTTACATTGAGCCGTTTGCAAAGGTTTTCAAGCCTGTCAATATGAAAAATGCGGTTTTCTTCGGATATCACGGATTCATCGTTATCAAATCCGGCAACGATATTGAAGCCGTACTGTCTGAAACCCTCATATTCCATCAATGCTCTGCCGAGTTTGCCTGCACCTACAATAACCGCATCATTCACATCTGCATATCCGAGGAAATTTTCGAGGTCATCAATAAGGCTGACGGTTTTATAACCTGTTTTGGGTTTGCCGCCGGAGCTTACAGAAGCAAGGTCTTTTCTCACCTGAACTTCATTGAGGGCGAGAGCCTCAGCTATTGCTGTTGCAGAGATATTTTCAGGTGTTTTGTCAAGACTTTTGAGATATCTGAGATATGCAGGAAGTCTTCTGAGAGTTGATTTGGAAATCTCCCTTTTCATTATAAAAAAATGCCCTCCTTTTATCAAATATGTGCTGATATTATAATAACATATATGATAAATGCAGTAAAATGTAAAAAATGCATAATCGGTATGTTTTATCGATATAACTTTATCTATAAAAATTTATATAAAAAAAGTCAGACTTAAAGCCTGACTTTTTTTGAAAAATATATATCTTATTCGTCGCCGAAATTTTTAACTACTGAACCAAGTTCTTCAAGAATACCTGTATTTGTTATATCAACAAGTTCAAGAGCAGATGAATCATAGTTGATACCGAGCTGAACAGTACAGAATCCAGGGTTTTTGGATAATCTTACTTTCATCTTAACAGTATCGCCTGCATTTCCTGATGTGTTTACAAGAGTGATAGCTGTTTCTGACGGAGTTTCCTGAGCAGCCGGAGCATCAGCAGAACCTACTGTAATAGTACCGTCAATGAGTTTTGCATCTACTATAGCAAGGTCTGTATTGCATATAGCGAGGTCATTTATTACTACATTGTAGTTTCCGTCAGCAGTGCCGTCTTTGATTTTGAATGAAAGTTCAAATATATCGCTGTCGCCGAGGAGGTTTTCTGTACCTGTATCCATCCAGAACCATTTTGCGGATTTACCGTTTTCAACTGATTTATTGCTGTAGTCTTTGAATGTTTCAGCAGTGCTGTTCTGGTTTACAGGCGGAGCAGATTCATCACCGCCGTTATTATTTGCATTGATATTGTCATTATTATTATCATCATTTGATGAAGCATCATCAGCCTGAGATGAACTGTTTTCAGCAGAAGAATTTTTATCTGTTGAATCACAGGCACTGAAACTCATTGCCATTAATCCTGCAAGAGCAAGAACTGCAAGCTTTTTAGTAATATTCTTCATAATTTTTATCTCCCTTCCGTAAAAGCCGTTTTTTTTTACTATGCAATTTATATTATATACATTTATTGCTGAAAAGTCAATAACAAACTCAAAAAAACACAGGATATACTTTTTATTGACAGAATTCAATAAATAAGGTATAATAAAATAAAGGACACTGTGAATGAAAACGGTAGGCGGTTAAATCCTGCCCCCGAAAGGGGGAGATTATTATGGAATGGAATGAATTTTTTCAGTTCATCATCGCAGTATGTGCAGTAATTAATGCCGTACAGAATTTCTATAATAAAAAGAAATAGCCGCCTGACTACCCATAAGGCGGCTATTTTTTTAATTCGTCATGGGGGCTGACCGCTTATCGCACGGTGTCCTCTTTACATTTATATTATACATTTAAAAATAAAATATGTCAAGAGTTATATTTTAAAAATGATTGACAATCAAAAAAAATTTTGTTAAAATTAAAACAGTATAACTTATTCTGATAATGGAGGTATTAACTTGAATGATACAAGCTATAGAGTGGCACTGGGAGGAGTAATATCATCTCTCTGTCTTATGATGATGTTCATGACATCGCTGACACCGCTTTTATATCTTGTAATGCCTATGTTTGCGGGATTGCTTCTGATTATAATAATATCGGAAATAAGTGTCAGCTGGGCATTCCTTACATATATATCAGTAAGTATGCTTTCAATGCTTGTGACCTTCAACAAGGAATCCGCACTTATGTTTATAATGTTTTTCGGACATTATCCCATGCTGAAGCTTTACATTGAAAAGCTGAAATTCAGACCTCTGCGTGTGCTTATAAAATTCATTCTTTATAACCTGTGCATTGCGGCAGAGATGTTTGCGGTGATATATCTTTTAGGGATAGATGACATGATAAAGGAAATGAATGATATGGGAAAATACGGGCTGTGGATAATGCTTGGAATGAGCAATCTCATGTTTATATCATATGATGTCGCACTGAGCAGCTGTTCACTGCTCTATAAAAAGTGGCTGAAGCCTAAAATACTTCTGAAAAAATAAAAGCCGTGATGAAAACATTATTCATCACGGTTTTTGGTTATTTGTCCTGACTGCTGTCATCTGAAACGGATATTTTATCGCTGTTGTCATCTGCATCAGAAACTGTTGCAGTAGTTTCTATAGGTTCAAGTATTTCGATTATTTTTGAAACGGTGAAAACGTTCCAGAGTCTGAAAATACCGTTTACAAGCAGTGCTATTCCAAGAATTACATATACAGCAAGTGCGGATTTGAACGGATTAAGAATTATTACTGCTGAAACGGCAAGAGAGATTATGCCGCTTATCAGTGAATAGTGCCATTTTTCATAGCCGGTCTGTTTTACTTCAAATGATGTCATTATACGCATAATGCTTTCAAAGCAGACTATTATGCCTATTATAACGGCGGTTATTGAGAGAACTTTTCCATGATTATAGATAACGAACATACCGACCCCGACATTGAGCAGAGCACTTATAAAAGTGAAAAATGATTCGCTTTTAATTCCGATATTGAAAATAAAGCCGATAAGCTTTGTGAGTCCGTATACAATGAATATTGCTCCGACTATAATGCCCATTACCTTTTCAGATATCTGAGGGTTGAGGATAAGGAACAGACCTGCAATTATGAATATCACGGACAATATTATAAATGCGGTTTTGAATTTTTTTCTGTTGTTCATAAATGATGTTACAATCCTTTCTGAAAATGATTTTAAATATTATTTTACAATAGAATGCTTTATATGTCAATAGTTCAGGCTTCATTGAGCTTATAGAAAATTTCCTGCATTTCGGTATCTGTCTGAGCGATTCTTTCGGCACAGTTTTTGAGCTGCTGTGAGAGTTCATCAGAAACCTGATTATCTGATTTGTATCTGAGCTGATGTTCAAGGCTTGCCCAGAAATCCATTGCAATTGTTCTTATCTGTATTTCAACAGCAACATTTTCCTTTCCGGTTGAGAGGTATACAGGTACGCTTATAACGAGATGAAGACTTCTGTAGCCGTTTTTCTTTGGTTCTGAGATATAGTCCTTTCTTTTGAGAACTTCCACATCATCATGTTTTGAGAGCATATCAGCAATTATGTATATATCGTCAATATAGTGGCATATGACACGGATTCCGGCGATATCATAAAGATGCTGTTTTGCCGAGGCGAGAGTTACAGGCTGACCTTTACGCTGAAGTTTTTCCATAATACTCTGAGGGGATTTGAGGCGGCTTTCGATTGAATGAATAGGGTTTCTCTGAAATTTGACCTTAAATTCATTGTCAAGGATATGAAGTCTTGTTTTTACTTCACTGATTGCTGAGTCATAAAGATGCTGGAGCTGCATGAAGTCGCATATTCCTTCAACATCATATCCACGGACAAGGTTAGTCATATAAAGTGTTGTGTTATCCATAATAATTACTTCCTTTGTCTTTTGCTTTATGTTTATATATCTGTTCTGTACTTTTGGCATGAGATACTCATGCCTGAGTCTATTATAACATATTATAAAAAATATTCAAGCGTAATCAAAAAAATTGTTTAAATATATTAAACGCATATACCGATAAAAATTACACTTTTGTGACATTTCAGCAATAAACAGATTACAATATGGTAAACTTTAATGAAATACTACACAAATGTATAAAATTATGCTATAATAATATGGTGCTGTAAAAAAATATTAAATTAAGGGGGATTATAAAGCAAATGTTTGATTTTGTTTCTATGGGAACGCTGCTTGTGGATTTTACTCCTGTTGAGGATTCGGAGAAAAATCTGCTTGTCCAGAATGCAGGGGGAGCTACTGCAAATCTTGCCGTAGCAGTTTCAAGACTCGGTCTTAAAAGTGCCTTTATCGGCAAAACAGGAGATGACCGTTTCGGCCACTTTCTGAAATCGGCTCTTGAAAAGGAAAATGTTGATACAAGTAACCTTGTTTTTGATGACTGTCACAGAACAGCTCTCGCATTTATAGACCTTCACAGGAGAGGAAGCGGAAAATATACATTTTACCGCAGTCAGAGTGCAGATATGTTTCTTAAATATTCTGAGATAAATACAGAACTTATTGAAAACTGCCGTGTGTTCCATTTCGGTTCTTTAAGCCTTATCAGTGAACCTTCCTGCGAAGCAACCATAAATGCGGTGAAACTCGCAAAACGCAATAATAAAATAGTTACATATGACCCGAATTACAGGGAATCCTTATGGCATTCAAGAGATGAAGCCTTTGAAAAGCTCAATATGCTTGTAAATTACTGCGATATAATAAAATTTTCAGAGGACGAATTTCAGTTCATGACCAACAGCGACAACCTTATACGAGGCGTTGCCAATCTGCTTAAATGCGGTGTCAAGATAATACTTATCTCACAGGGAGCAAACGGCTGTATCGTGGCAAGCAGAAAAGGTATTCAGCAGATACCTACACATAAAATAGATATAGTTGATACTACAGGTTCGGGAGATGCATTTTTTGGAGCATTCATATACAAAATACTTTCAGGAGGAAAGAATACAGAGGATTACAGCAACAGTGAACTTTGTGAATTTGCAAGATTCGCAAATGCAGGAGGTTCAATCTGTGCAACTGATATCGGAGCTTTGCCTGCTATGCCTGATGTTGATGCAATAAACAGATTCATGGCTGAAAATACTATAAAATAACGCCGATTCGGCAATGAAATTTTAAAACCTGACATCATCGGGCATTTAAAGTCATGAAGATTTTTCTCTGATGAGATATAATGAAATCATGGAAGGAGAGAGATGAAATGGACTGGATAACCGGTATAGGAAAAGCAGTTGATTATGTTGAGGAACATATATGCGAAAAAATTGACTATGAAAAGGCTGCCGAAAAAGCCTGTTCGTCAGTATTTCATTTTCAGAGAGTATTTACAGCGGTCTGCGGATTTACTCTCGGAGAATATATCCGTATGAGAAGGCTGTCGCTTGCAGGTCAGGAGATAATTTCAACTGACAGGAAAATAATTGATATCGCCCTTGAATACGGCTATGATTCACCTGAAAGCTTTTCCCGTGCGTTTACACGCTTCCACGGCTTTTCACCCGCAGAAGCAAGAAAACAAGGCAGAATCCTTTCATTCTCCCGCATTTCCGTAAATTTAACTTTAATCGGAGGAAATACTATGGATTACAGAATTGAAAAGCTTGATGCACTGAAGGTTGTCTGCCGCCGCAGAAAATTTACAAAACCCGGTGACGATTACACAAATCATGAAATTCCGCTTTTCTGGGACGAGTGCATTTCAGACGGAAGCAATGAAAAGCTTGCAGGATTTATCAGTGAAGATTTAAAACTTAAAGGTCTGCTTGGAATATGCTTTTCAAATGATATGACAGATGAGGGCTTTTACTATGGAATCGGTGCGGAATATGACGGAAAAAGAGCTTGCGGTGATTTTGAAGTTGTTGAAATACCTGCATATACATACGCTGTGTTTACAATAAAGGGTAAAATGCCTGATGCATTCCGTGAAACATACCGCCGCATATGCACTGAATTTTTTGCTCAGAGCGACTATGAATACGGCAGCGGTGCGGAAATCGAGGTTTATCCGTCAGCTGATGTTGAAAATCCGGAGTATACCTGTGAACTCTGGATAGCTGTAAAGCATAAATAATTATGGATACTGAAAAAATTCCGGTTCACTTCACACTGTGCCGGAATTTTTTATGCCTTTTTTGAAGCAATTGACATCAATTTATGTGTATGATATAATATATTTATTGATTATTATAAAAACAGCATACGGCGGTGAAAATATTGGAGAATATGGCGGTTATCGGCTGTAATGGCGGAAATAACAGAATGGACAGTAATTTTCTTAAAGAATATATTATAAATGTTGACCTTGAAACCATGCAGTATAAAACTATATCAGAAAATGAAGATAATAATTACTTTAATATACCACTGGCAGGAAAGTATCAGGAGTTTATACACAGAATTGCAATGAATTTTGTACATCCTGATGACCTTGGAAAATTTCTTGATGAATTTTTTCCGGAAAATCTTAAAAGGTCTATGGAAAACAATGTTAACGTGGTGGGCGATGAAGTAAGACTTATATATAATAATAATGTATACTGGAAAAATATAAATTCAGTTATATATCAGGATAAAAACAACAGAAAATATTATGCAGTCATTTCATTTTCTGATATCACCGAAAAAAAGATTATCAAAACAGAAAATGAACGTCTGCTTTATGAAACTGCATCACAGGTCTATAATTTCGTCTTTGCTGTCAATCTTACAAAAAACAATTATTCAGTCATAATGAAAAACAGCAGCTTCCTCAACGGAATAAGCAGCAAAGGCAGCTTCAGCAGCTTTGTTTCTCTTTTTGCATCAAGAATAACATCAGTCAATAAAAATGATTTTTTGGAGCAGTGCAGAGCGGAAAATATAATCAGTGAATTTAAAAACGGAAAATCAGAAATCATCTTCAAGATAAGAATACAGAATGATATGAAAAAAGATGAATGGATTCTTATGACCATTACAGAAGCCGCTGTTTCAGAAACAGAAGTAAATGCAGTCGTATTATGCCGCTGTATCGACCTTAAAAAAAATGAAGCAGTCAGAAAAGCAGATATATCAGTAAATGACAGCACAGCCGGTTTTATAAGCCATTGCTTCAATTTCGTATATTCAGAAAACAATATAAGCGTATGCGTAAACAATCTCCTCAAAGAACTGACAGAAATCCTCGGAGCAGAATATGCCTCCCTTTTCTTTCAGGACGATGAAAATTCAGCGTCCGTTGCAAGAATCGGATATTATTCACCTTCCGGAAAAATTATTCCTGAAAATGATGTTGTATCCGGCTATAAATATAACTGCGAACTTAGAAATATAACTGATGAAGCTGAATTTTCAGAAGTCATGTTCACTGATACTGAAAATATGTCTGAAAAATATCCTCTTGTAAAGAAACATATGCAGAATAACAATATAAAAAATTCAGCCGCTTCGGGAGTTTCTTCGGGATATCAGCAGAAAGGATATATATCAGCCGGAAATATTACAAAAAATCAGTCCGGAATCAGCAGCATAATGAAAATAGCTGCTCTTTTCGCCGGATTTATGCTTGACAGAAAATTTCTTATAAATGCAGGCGACAACAGAAGAAATCACAGCATTTTCCTTGAACTCGCATACAATAAGACTCATAACGGAATTATTCAGTTTGAATATATAAAAAATGAAAAGGCTGTTCATCTGATAGACTGCAATGAGGCTTTCTGCCATATAGTTGACTGTCCGGTTGATGTTGTAAAACGCTATTTTTCATATAATTTCTTTAAATTCGTGGTTGATGAGGACAGGATAAAAACTTTCAATGCGGCTCATGCGATAATCTCAAATGAAAAGAGAAACAGCAGCACGGAAGTCCGTATTCTCAACAAGGACGGCGATATAAGATGGGTTCATATAAATATGTTCCGCATTGAGGACGAACAGTCAGGAAGATTTATCATTCAGGCTGAATTTACAGATATTACAGAACTTAAACAGGAACAGCTCGAAAAAGGCATAGTTTATGATGCAATGCCGGGATTTTCAATAAAATGCGTGTTTAAGAACTCATTTCTTGAATTTCTCTCTGCAAATGAAAAATTCTATGAATTTCTCGGAATATCAGACAGTGAGAATATACCGTATATTTTCAGCGACAGCAATTTTACAAAATATACAGCCTCTCATACAAATGATTTCATAAACCGCAAATCGTTCTATGATTCATTTATGATAACACTTGCAGACGGCAGAAAAAAATGGATAACAGTTTCTGCAAAATGTATAGGCACAAATTACGGCTATCCTCTCTATATGCTGGTAATCATTGATATAACTGAACGTGAAGAAGCTTATATCAATCTCGAAAAAGCAAACATGGAGCTTAAAATCCGTGCCGAACGATACAGCCTTATAGAAAAAAGTACTGAGGAGAAAATTATTGAATATGATGTCAAATCAGACAGCCTTATAATTCAGGAAAGCTCGGAAGTTGATATTGCAGGTTCAGCAAGAAAAATTGAAAACTATCTCGGAAATGATTTCAATGGAAACTTTAAAAGCATTATCTGTCCGGACGACTATGACTATTATATAAAATTAATGAAAAAGGCTCTTGAAGTTTCGTCAAAAGGCTCTGCCGACTACAGAACAAATCTCCATGACAACAGTTCCTATAAATGGTACAGAAGCTACTATACAAGCGTTGCAGATAAAAGCGGAGAAGTTGTCCGTCTTATTGCAAGAATCAAGAATATCGAAAATGAAAGAACTACCCAGAAAAAACTTGAACTCCAGATAAAATCAGACCCTATGACAGGTTTGCTCAATAAAATAGCTGTAAAGTCTGAAATATCAGATGTTCTCCTTGATATGCCGCCTCTTTACTATCATGCAATGATGATGATAGATATTGACAATTTCAAATCAGTAAATGATAATCTCGGCCATATGTTCGGTGATGCAGTGCTTAAAAATATAGCCTCGGCAATACGCAGAACTTTCAGAAGCAGTGACATAATAGGCAGAATCGGCGGCGATGAATTTATCGTATTCATGAAGAATACAAGCATTGAAAATGCTGAAATGAAGGCAAGGGAACTTTGTAATTCAATAAAAAGAACATACAGCGGAAACGGTAAGACTGTTGAAATAAGCTGTAGTATAGGCATATCATATTCAAAAGACAATGAGGATTATGATACTCTTTTTGAAAAGGCTGATACAGCCATGTACTGTTCAAAGAAAAACGGCAGGAACGGCTATACATCATATTCAGAAAATATGCAGAAATCCGAACATGAGCTTACCCGAGAGGACTGCGGAGCAGTTCATGCTTCAAACAAAGCCTTTGATATGGAGATAATCTCATTTGCTCTCAGTCTTATGTCAAATTCAAAGGATATAGACAGTTCAATAAATATTCTCCTTGAACAGACCGGAAACCGTTTTGATATGACGGATATAGTGCTGTTTGAATGCGATGAATGCGGCGAACTTTTCCCATCAAACTCATGGCCGGAAAGAGAAAATTCTGAAATAATCAGCTCTATGAACCAGAGTAATTATAATATGATGGAATTTGACAGCAGGGGAGTATTCTGCGTTGAAAACTGTCATAATTCAGACAGTTCCGTTTCTGAAAAAACTCTTTTCCTTGACTATAAGTGTTTTAAATCACTCATAGCCGTAAAATCAGATGATAATGCAGTACTTAAAGTTCTTCTGCTTTTCGGAGACAGGAAAAATGTCCGCAAATGGAGTGATATTCAGAAAAATACTTTCTATGAACTTTCAAGAATAATTTCAGTATTTACTACTCTCAGGGACGAACGCCGCAAGGATAAGGAAAAAATAGCTCTGCTTAAAACAACAGATGCCCTTACAGGACTCTATAACTTTGAAGCATTCAAAATCAAGGCGGAGGAAATAATAGTAAAGAATAAAAAATCAAGGACTTTTGCTCTTTTCTATATGGATATAAACGGCTTTACATATGTCAATGACAATTTCGGATACAATGCCGGCGACAGACTGCTCTGCGACTTTGCAGGCTGTGTGAAAGATACAATAAAAGATGCAGGTATAGGCTGTGCCTGCCGTGTATATTCAGATTACTTCCTTATGCTGCTTTCAGGAGAATCAAGAAGCGATGTTATGCTTAAAATAAAAAGCTCCAATGACAGATTTTTTGATATGGAACGCAGAGCATATCCTGCCGGAAGCATTGGTCTTTCAACAGGCATATATTTTATAAGCGATGATTTTACTGATATTACGATATCAATTGACAATGCAGACCTTGCACGCAAAAAAGCCAAGCGTACCAACCAGAATACATATGAAATATATACTGCTGACCTCAGACTCTCAAGAAGCAATGAACTCTCAATTATCGGCGAACTTTACAGAGCTATGGAAAAAGGCAAGATAGAACTTTTCCTCCAGCCTAAATTCTCTCTTGATACAAGACAGGTTATAGGTGCGGAAGCTCTTGCAAGATGGAGAAATGATGACTGTTCACTTAAATATCCGTCTGAATTTGTTCCGGCACTTGAAAAAATCGGCTATATCGTGAAGCTTGATTTCTATATGTATGAACAGGTTCTCAAATGCATGAGAAAATGGATTGACAGAGGAATAAAACCTATACCGGTATCAGTCAATTTCTCCAGAAAAAATTCCCTTGAGGACGGATTCTATGAACGTGTATACAATCTTGCCGAAGCATATGGAATTGATAATTCACTTGTTGAGATTGAAACTACTGAAAGCACTTTTATAAACGATATAAACAAAATGCTTGAAACTATGAGAAGATTCCAGAATGCCGGATTTAAAGTTGATATAGATGATTTCGGCACGGGATATTCATCTCTCAATATGCTTGTATCCGCTCCGGTTGACGTTGTGAAGATTGATAAGAGTTTTCTTAAAAACATTGAGGATTCACAGTATGAACGTGATTATGTAAAACAGATGTGCAAAATGATTAGCACTGCAAACAAGGATATCATATTTGAAGGTGTCGAAACCGAAGAACAGGCTCAGTTCCTCCTTGAATGCGGCTTTACAATGGCTCAGGGCTATCTCTTTGAAAAACCTATTCCTCTTGAGGAATTTGAAAACAAATATATTTTCAAATAATCTGAATTTGCCTGCAAATGCTTTCATATCATATATTAATGCAGATTTGCATTCAATATATTCATGTCCGGAGTGGTGAAATGAAAGTAAAGAATATTGTCATTTGCTTTATGGTGATATTTCTGATATCACTGACGGAAACATCAGTATATGCTGTATCGTATGATAATCCTGAAAATGCTCCGGAAATAAAGGCTTCACTGCTTATGGAAGCGGAATCCGGTCAGGTTCTTCAGCATGAAAACGGTTATGAAAAAGTTCCTGTCGGCACTCTCAATAAAATGATGACGCTTCTTCTGACTGCTGAAGCGGTTGAAAACGGAGTAATTGATGAAGATACCATGATTACAGCATCAGCGTATGCAAATTCAATGACTCAGGCTACAATATGGCTGCTTGCAGGAGAAAAAATGTCCGCAGGGGATTTGATTAAAAGCGTTGCAGTTGGAAATGCCAATGATGCGTCAGTTGCCCTTGCAGAGGCTGTTTATGGTTCGGAAACCGAATTTGTAAAGCATATGAACACAAGAGCATTTGAACTCGGTATGCATGATACTGTATATACCGACTGTACAGGTTATGACAATGATATCCAGCATTCAACCGCATATGATACGGCTTTGCTTGCCCGTGAAATGATAAAGCATAAGATACTTACGGATTATATGACAATATGGCATGACTATGTAAGAGATGGCTCAACGGAGCTTGTTAATGAAAATAATCTTGTAAGAACCTGCAAAGGTATTCTCGGAATAAAAGCCGGTCATTCCCGGATGTCAGGAAACTGTGCTGCAATAGCTGTCCGCAGGGATAATTCCTCATATATTTCAGTAGTACTCGGATACAGCGATAAGAATGAACGCTTTTCAGATGCTGAAAAACTTATAAATACCGGATTTTCACAATATCAGACAACTGTTCCGATGCTCAGCAGTGAATATCTGCTTCCCGTAAAGGTAAAAGGAGGAGCTGACAGTGCCGTTGAACTTAAAATCGGAAATATATCTGCTCTTGCAGTTCCATCAGGCAGAACTGATGACATATCATGCGTTATGATAATCCCGAAATATATAAATGCTCCGGTTGCCCGAAACCAGAAAATCGGCTGTGCGGTGTTCTATCTTGATGATACAATGCTTTGCAGAACTGATATAATGACGGCTCAACCCGTTGAATCCATGACGGCATGGACTGCATTCAAAAGAATTTATACAAGTTTACTGAAATAATATGATGTAAATTGTGAGATTTAAACAATAATTAGTATTTCTATTGCAAAAAGTCAATTTCTATAGTAAAATTAGTAAAGTAAGAATTATGGTTGGAGGAATTTGAAATGTCTTTAAAGCTTAATACAAAATATGTGGAAAATTTTATAAATGCTGATGAACTTGACGGCATCAAGGCTCAGGTTGAACTTGCTGCTTCAGTTCTGCATGAAGGTTCAGGTCTGGGAAATGATTTTCTCGGCTGGCTCGACCTTCCTGAAAATTATGACAAGGAAGAATTTGCAAGAATTAAGGCTGCTGCCGAAAAAATCAAGAAAAATTCTGATATCCTTATCGTAATCGGCATAGGCGGTTCATATCTCGGTGCAAGAGCTGCCATCGAAATGATGAAATCTCCTTTCTACAATAATCTTAAAAAGGATACTCCTGATATCTACTTCGTAGGAAATAATATCAGCTCAACCTATATGAATGAAATACTTTCAATATGTGAAGGCAAGGATATTTCAGTAAACGTTATCTCAAAATCAGGTACTACAACTGAACCGGCTCTCGCTTTCAGAATCTTCAAAAAGCTCGTTGAGGACAAATACGGCAAGGAAGAAGCTAAAAACAGAATTTTCTGTACTACTGACAAGGAAAGAGGAACTCTTAAAAACCTCGCTGACAAGGAAGGCTATGAAACTTTCGTTATCGCTGACAATATCGGCGGAAGATTTTCAGTTCTTACTGCTGTCGGACTGCTCCCGATTGCTGTTTCAGGCTGCGATATCGACGCTGTAATGAAGGGTGCTTATCAGGCTCAGAAGGACTTTACTGCTGACTTTGACAACAATGACTGCTATAAATATGCTGCTCTCAGAAATATTTTCTACAGAAAGGGCAAAGCTGCTGAACTCCTCGTTTCATATGAACCATGCATGCTTATGATGTCAGAATGGTATAAGCAGCTTTTCGGCGAAAGCGAAGGCAAGGACGGCAAGGGTCTTTTCCCTGCATCAGTAAACTTCTCTGCTGACCTCCATTCAATGGGTCAGTTCATTCAGGACGGCTCAAAACTCCTCTTTGAAACAGTCCTCGATATCAAGACTCCTAAGAAAGATATCTTCCTCAAGGACGATGAGGCTAACCTTGATGGTCTTAACTTCCTTACAAACCAGAATATGTCCGTTGTAAACAGAAAGGCTTTTGAAGGTACTGTTCTCGCTCATACAAAGGGCGGAGTTCCTAATATCGTTATCGAAGTTGACGGAACTGATGAGGAAAACTTCGGCTATATGGTTTACTTCTTTGAAAAAGCCTGTGCAGTTTCAGGTTATGTTCTCGGCGTAAATCCGTTCAATCAGCCTGGCGTTGAAAGCTATAAGAAAAATATGTTTGCTCTCCTCGGCAAACCTGGCTATGAAGACAAAAAGGCAGAGCTTGAAGCTCAGCTTTAATTCCTTTACTCACATGAACCATATGGTTCTTGAAAAATAAAAATTGCCGTTTTCGGCGGAACGGAGTGTATTATGATTAAACTTATTACCGGTAAAAAAGGTTCCGGAAAAACAAAAATCCTTATCGATATGATTAATGATGCTGTAAAAAGCACTAACGGCGACCTCGTATGCATTGAAAAAGGAGATACTCTCAGACGTGCAATCAGCTATAAGGTAAGATGGTGCGATTCAGAATATTTCAAGGTTGAAGGTTTCGACGCTTTCTATGGCTTTATCGCTGGAATGCTTGCCGGAAATTATGATATCAAGGAAATCTTCATTGATGGTATCCTTAAAATCGGCGGTGCTGATTTCGATGAACTCGGCATTCTCCTCGGCAAACTCGCTGCTCTCACAGGCGAAGAAACTACTCTTGTATTCACTATTTCTGCTGATAACAGCGAACTTCCTGAATCAGTTACAAAATTTATCGGCTGATTTGAATAGTTATGCCCCGCTTTTAAGGGGCATGACATTAAAATAATCCCAAAAACTATTGACAATAATTAATTTATTTATTATAATATAGTTGTTGTGGCAATTAAGAAAGAAGAGTAATTTTTCGCTTCTTTGACCGCCCGTCAGGGCGTGGACTGAAACAGAGGTGGAATTATTATGGTTTTGAAATTAAAAGATGTTTTTAATACTACAGGACTGAAAAAGGATTTTTCTTATGAAATTTCTCCTGATGAACTTAAATCCATTCAGGGTTATGTCTTTGCATCTCCTGTATCAGTAAAGGGCTGTGTTTTTAACCGTGCTGATATAGTTACCGCTCGTTTTTCCACTGAGTTTACTCTCAGGCTTATATGCGACAGATGTCTTAAAGAACTCAACAGGGATTACTCCTATGAGTTTGAGCATATAATCGTAAGGTCGCTCAATAATTCCGATAACGATGATTATATAGTCGCTTCCGGTGAATCAGTTGACCTGAATGAAGTTGCTCTGTCGGACTTGCTCCTTAAACTTCCGTCAAAAATGCTCTGCAAAGATGACTGTAAAGGTTTATGCATGGTATGCGGTTGCGATTTGAATGAGTCACAGTGCAGCTGCCTTTCTGATTAGCTGCCTCTTATGCAGGGGCATATAATTAAAGCAACTGTAATCTATATAAGGAGGTGCCATAATGGCTGTACCAAAGAGAAAAACCTCTAAGGCTAGACGTGACAAAAGACGTTCTAACGTTTGGAAATTAGACGCTCCAGCACTCTGCAAATGCTCTAACTGCGGTGAACTTACTGCTCCGCACAAGGTTTGCAAGAACTGCGGTTTCTATAAGGGCGTTGAGGTAATTAAGAAAGAAGCGTAATCTTTTTCGCTTCTTCCATCGCCCCTCTTGCAGGGGCGTTATTGAAACAAACATGATGCGAGATTAGAGGAGGATGAGTCTTCCTCTATTTTTGTTTATATGGATAATTTTAGTTTATTTTGCAATAATATATGTGAAAAAAGGAGTGTGATATTTATGGCATTGCCTATAGTTGCAGTTGTCGGCCGCCCTAATGTCGGAAAATCAACGCTTTTCAACAAGCTTATCGGAAAGCGTCTTTCAATAGTCGAAGATACTCCGGGCGTTACAAGAGACAGAATTTATTCAAAATGTGAATGGCGTAACAGGGAATTTATGGTAGTAGATACCGGCGGTATCGAACCTGAAAGCGATGATGTTATCCTCTCTCAGATGAGAAGACAGGCTGAACTTGCCATTCAGAAAGCTGATGTTATAGTCCTTGTTACCGATGTAAAATGCGGAGTTACTGCCAATGACTATGCAGTTGCGGATATGCTTCAGAAAAGCGGCAAGCCTGTTGTGTTATGCGTAAATAAATGCGATTCAATAGGTGAAATTCCTCTTGAAGTATATGAATTTTATAATCTCGGACTCGGCGACCCTTATCCTGTTTCATCTGTTCACGGTCACGGTACAGGTGATATGCTTGATGAGATAATAAGCTATTTCCCTGATGAAATTTCTGACGATTATTCTGATGACTATATCAAAGTAGCCGTTATCGGTAAGCCTAATGTAGGAAAATCCTCTCTTATCAACAGAATTGCAGGGGAAGAAAGAGTTATCGTTTCAAATATCGCAGGTACTACAAGAGATGCAACCGATACCGTTATTGAAAATGATGAGGGTAAATTCGTATTTATTGATACTGCCGGAATACGAAAAAAATCAAAAGTTACTGAAAAAGTAGAGCATTACAGCGTTTTAAGAGCATATATGGCTGTTGACAGAGCAGATGTATGCGTGACTGTCATTGATGCAGAAGTGGGCTTTACTGAACAGGATTCAAAGGTTGCCGGATATGCCCATGAACAGGGAAAAGCTTCAATAGTTGCCGTGAATAAATGGGATTCAATAGAGAAAAACGGCAGGACTATGGACGAGTACAGAAAGAAACTTGAAAATGATTTCAGCTTCATGTCATACGTTCCTATGATTTTTATTTCAGCAAAAACAGGTCAGAGAGTAAATCAGCTTTACAGAATGATAAGAGAAGTAAATGAAAAAAATTCAATGCGTATTTCAACCGGTATGCTCAATGATATACTTGCATATGCTACTACAAGAGTCCAGCCGCCCTCAGACAAGGGCAAACGCCTTAAAATCTACTATATGACACAGGCATCAACCAAACCGCCTACATTCGTTACATTCGTAAACAGGGCTGACCTTTTCCATTTCTCATATCAGAGATATCTTGAAAATCAGATACGTTCATCATTTGGTCTTGAAGGCACTCCTGTAAGATTTATAGTCCGTGAAAGAGGCGGCGGCGATAAATAAAGGAGTGTTTCATTACTATGATTAAATATGTCATAGCATTTTTTCTTGCCGCAGTGATTTCGTATCTGCTCGGAAGCTGCAATTCAGCAATCATAACTGTAAAACTTATAAAACACGTTGATGTAAGGGATTACGGAAGCAAAAATGCCGGTCTTACAAATACTTTAAGATGTTTCGGAAAGGTATGTGCATTGTTTACGCTCCTCGGAGATATGTTAAAAGGAGTGCTTGCAGTTTTAATAAGCAGAGGTATTTTCAGCTGGTTCGGAATAGGTTTCGGAGCAGACAATGATACAAGATTTATAGGCTATATAGCCGGAATATTCGCTGTTATAGGTCATGTTTTCCCGATATACTACAATTTCAAGGGCGGCAAGGGTATCCTTGTATCAGCGGCAGTACTTCTGGCAGTTGACCCGTTGTCATTCTGTATAGTAATACCATTTTTTGCGGTTGTTCTTGCAATAACCAGATATGTATCCGTTGCATCAATTTCCGCAGCGGTTATATATCCTTTTGTTACATTCTTTACTCAGTATTTCAGAAGTTCATATACTCTTGCACAGGCATCGCTGAATACTGTTTTTGTAGTGATTACAAGCATTATGCTCATATATATGCACAGAACAAATATAAAACGTCTTAAAAACGGTACGGAAAATAAATTTTCATTTGGCAAAAAACAGTAGATTAACGCAAATTCGA